>ENA-ORXR01001673-ORXR01001673.1-marine-metagenome-genome-assembly--contig:-NODE-1673-length-22837-cov-17.727417_pt1 | contig 22837 bp, 19 predicted proteins | sample MGYA00237866_ERZ511479 | MGnify/ENA metagenome assembly ERZ511479 | reverse complement strand
GGGTCGCTGTCGACGCACCGACGGGCGCCGCGCCGGGTCGTCGGGCGGCTGCCACCCCCGCCGGCGGGGGCCCCTTTGGCAACACCCGTGGGCGGCCGCCGCGCAGAGGCGCTTCCCCCGCCCGTCGGCAGAGTCGGCTCGTCCCCACCCCCGCCCTCGAGCTCCTCCGCGGCGGCCCCCCGCTTGGCGGCGCGGCGCTGCGGTGACCACCCCGTGTCCGTGTCTTTTGCGCGTCGTCCACGCCGCCTCGGGCGGCGCTCGACTCGGCCCCCGGGTGCGCGGCGGCCTCTCCCGTCCCACGCCTTGCACCCGCTTCCGTCCGCTCGACGCCCACCCGACACGCTGCGGGTGGCACCGCGCTCCCGCCCCCCGCGAGTCGGGCGTCGTGGCGTGCGCCGCGTCGGCGGCGTCGCTCGCGGCGGGCACCCCCGCCGCCTCGGCGGGCGCCACCGCCGCCGCCCCCCCCGCGGCCGGCCCATGGCCACCAATGGGGGGCCGACGGCGGGGGTGTGGTGGAACCCGCCGCCCCAAGCCGGCGCCGGCCCGCGATGGCGCTGTGAGCCGTCTTGCCGCGGCGGTGACGGCGTCGACGGCGGCGGCCGTGGGGGTGGCGGCGGCGTCTGTGACCGCAACTGGGGCGCCGCGAGTGCCAACACGTCGGGTGCCGGCGGGTGGGACAGCGCGGCGCGGCAGCACGGCGCGGCCATTGTGGGCGGCGCTGGGTGGGGCAACTCGAGCCCGCGCGACGTGACCGACGTGGGTGGCTCCCTTGCGGTGGGCGTGCCCAAGGGCGCCCTCCCCAGCAGCGGCGCCAGCGGCACCAGTGGTGGTGCTGGCGGCGGCGGCTTGACGCACGGCGGTGCCTCCAAGCGGGGCCTCGTGCGGCGCTCGTCGACGCGCATCCCCCAAGCGTCGGTCTTTATCGCCCGCTCCTCCACGGTCGTGGCCGTCCATGAGGGCGAGACTGGCGAGGCCGTCCCGTGGCAACAGTGCCCACCGGGGCAGCGGCTGGCGGCGGTCAGCAGCCGCGTCGTCATGGCCGACGGGAGTGCCGAGGAGGACGAGACGGACAGCGACCCGGCGGTTGCCGACAGCGACGCGGACGGCTCCGACGGCGCAGACGCTGTCGCGCCAGTCGCCGAGGCCGTGGCCGCCCACCGGCGCCACCGGTCGGTGGACGTTGGCAACGTTGCCCTCTGTGGCGACGGCGGCGCGTGCCCGTCGGGCGACCGCCGTAAATCTGCCGGCGTCGTTGCTGCCATGGCCGACCTTTTTGGCGGCGCCGACGCGGCCGTTGCCGCCGCCGCGGCGGCGCGCGTGGCGGCTGCCGAGCGGGAGGCGGGCGCCGGCGGCCCCCCGTCAACGTCCACCTTCCCAACGTCGTCGGTCGACAGCTACTTTTTTTCGGCCCTGTCGGCCGACGGCGACGGGGCGCCGGCGGCGGGCGCCAAGCCCCCGTCGCGCGGCCGCGGCCGACGGCGGCGACAGCGGCAGGCGGTGGCCAAGGCCGCTGCGTGCGCGTCGGCAACGGGCGCTGCGTTGCCGCCCGTCGGGCCGTCGGCCGTGTCGGCCGCCTTGCCGGCGGCGGCGGCGGCGTCGGCGGCGGCGGCGGCGGGCGGGGAGGGGTCGGCTCGGCGGCGGGTGGTGGCTCCGACGCCCCCGACGACCGCCTCGTCTGCTTCTGCGTCGTCAACATCAACGTCGTCATCATCGTCGCCGGGCCTTGATGGCGGGGGCGGCGGCCCCACCGGCACCCGCCTCACGTCGTCCTTCCTGTCGGCCCTCACTACTGACACGGGGCTGACGGATGTGGCGGCGGCCGACCACCGGGGCGAACCGGCTGCCGACGGCGACCGCGGCGGCGCCGTTGACCTGCCGCCCTCCATGGCCGACTTGGACTCGTGGGTGCCCTCGGTGGCGGCGGTGGTGCCGACCGACTCGCTCTCAGACCGCATCTTATGGTTGGACAACGCCGACAGCGGGCTCCACGCCGACGGGCCGCCCGCGGACCCGCCATTGATGAGCGACAATGTGGTCGTGCCCGCCGACACGTGCGGGCCCCTGCCAGCGGTGGCGGTGACGCCGCTGCCCGCCCCACGACACGCGGTGCGGCCCAAGGTTGGCGGTGGCGCCGCCCACACCCCCGGCGCCGCCGGCGCCGAGGAGGACGATGGCTTTTCGCTGCCGCCCGTCACGGTCGCGCCCTTCCCCAACGCCCCGCCGCGGGCGTATGTCAATCCCGCGCGGGACGTGGAGGTCGATACCCCCGTCCTGGTCGGCCGCGGACGGCGGCCGCTCGCCGCCCGCCGCTTTGCGTCGACGCCGCCGCGTGCGCCGGCGGGCACCGCCGCCGACCCAACCGACCCGGCCGACGTGGCGGCGGCGGCGGTGGCGGCCGCCGCCGCCGCGGGCGCCGCCGCCGTGCGCGGCTGGGCGGGCCTTGGCGACGGGGAGGGCGGCAGCGGCCGCGGCGGCGGCAGCGGCAGCGGCCGCGCGGTGGGCGTGGGCGGTGGCGGCGCCGGCGCCGCCGCCGGCGCCGGCGTCGGTGCACCGCCGGGCCTCCCCCGCTGGGCGTCGGCGTGCTCGGCAGCGGCCGTGCCTGCGGACGTGCCCGCCCCAAACGACGCGCCGTGGCCGGCCGCCGCGGCGGCAGCGTCGACGGCGCTGGCGCCCATGCCGCCAATGCCGCCGCTCGCCCTCCCCGGCGCGGCGGTCATTGCGGTGCAGACGGCGCCGCGCAGCCGCGGCAACGGCTTGTCCCGCGCCTTTAAGGGCATGCGCTCCCGCTTCCGCCGCCGCCCGTCGTCCTCCTCACGCGCGTCGTCGACCGCCGGCTCCCCGTCGCCGTCAACGTCGACGGGGCGTGGCGGCTCGGCGGCCGCGTCGGCCGACGCCCTCTCCTCCGCGCCGTGGGCGGGCGGCACCAGCGGCGCCGCGTCGCCGGCCGCGCCGCCCCCGTCGGCATCGTCGTTGCCGCCCTACACGTCGGCGCCGCCGCGGCCGCCCGGCGCGGCGGCCGCCTCGTCGGTGCGCCCGCCGCCGCCCGCCAAACTGCATCCGACCGCCGGGGCGTACCGGGACAGCGTCGACGCGCCGTCGGCGGCGGCACTGCGGCTGTCGTTGGCCATGGACGAGTTTATTGACTTTGCGACGCGGCCGCCGGCGGCGGTGCGCGGTCGCCGCCGCCGGGGGAGTGGAGGGGGGTGGATGAAGCGGCTGCGTGGCGCGCTCGTCGGCGGCGGTGGGGGGGGGCTTGTAGAAGACGGCCGCTGAGTAGGGCGTGGCGTCGGTTGGGCGTGGGGCGTCCCCTTCTTGTTTTGTTTTTTTTGCTCCTGTCTGCACCCGGTGGTCGACCGCCGCATGGTTTCCGCCAGCGTTTGTTGCGCGTCGGTGCTGTGCCCGTGCCGTGAAGTCGTTTGCGTCTGCTGCATGCTGCCCGCGGCCGCAACGAGTGGGTCAAGTGGAAGTGCCATCCATACGTTCGGCTGCATCAGGAGCAAGTGGAGCTGCCGTCGCCCCGCATATGCACTTGAGCGGCGCCCACACAGCGTGCTGTGCCGTGCTGCCCGTGCCACGGTATCATCAAGGCTGTCGAGACGTTGATTGGAAGTGAGACGGATCCCCTTTGCCTCGGCCCATCCGCGGGATGCGCGGTCCACTTCTATAGATGACCCCGGATGCTCAGTCAACACATGCAAGGGCGTGCACGGCTCGGTTCGCTTGTACACACGCACAGCCGCGGAAGGTCATACACCAGTCTTGCGGAAAATAAAAGTTACGAGACAGCAGTTCCACGCAGCGCCCGCCTGCGTTTGATAGGGAAAAAAGTACCTCTCGAATCACACAAGAGAAGCAAGCAACGGTGAATTTGCACAGGAGCAAAGGCAACGCCACAAGCGCGTAGAGCAGTACCCAATGCAGAGCATACCAACAGCCAACCACAGCCACCTCCATCACCTCCCTACGACCAGCAGACGCCCATCACCGGCGGGTACCGTCGCCGACCGTCGACAGCGGAATCTGGGCGTGGTCGGCAGCCACCATGGCGGCACCCCCCCCAGCGGCCGACGCGGACAGGGCCATGCCTTGCCACTTCTGCCAAGCCCCCTTCCACGTACTCACCGACGCGTGCCATTCCGCGGCCCGCTGCTCGTACTCAGGGCCCGCGGCCCGGGCAGCCGACATGTACTCTTCCACCGATGATGGAGAGAGCCAATCCGGCACGGTCGTCGTCACGGCAGCACGAAGAGCCGCGATGCTCGACTGGGGCGTGCCTGAGTCCGCTTCACCTTGCTGGTCGTGTTTGTCGGCAATGCCTTGCTCCTCATCATTGTCCACCGAGTCATCAACCGCCTCCGTAGGGTCATCGCACTCGTCTTCGGCCCCGACCTCGTCCTCAGCCGGACTACGAGACCCAGCGCGGGGCGTCGCCAGTGCACCAGACGTCCGTCCTTCGGTGGAAGGCGTCTGAACCGAGTTGCCCAGCTGTTGCGTCTGCTGCCATTGCGCAAACATAGCAGCCACCATGGCGGGGGTGATGCCCGCTACGCCAAACGCCGCGCCGGCCGCGGCTTGGTCGGCTTCACTGGCGCCAGTCCTCCCGTGGGATGGGACGGAAGCCGCTTGCGCCGTCTGGACGCTACCAGCATCTGCCCGGCCCGCGTTGCGTGTCGTCGAACGAGGCCGCCCCGGAGGCTGCTCCCACTGGGATGGCTGCTGCTCTACCGAGGGTGGTACTTCGCGTCCCCGCGACGCCGACTCAGCGCCAGCACCCACTTGCTTCGCCGCTTGCTGATCGCTGGCCGCATCCGGCGGTTGCAGCTGCTGCTGCTGCTGCGTGTGGGCGTTCCATATGGTCAGCATGGCGTGATACTTCGCCATCACTTGACTGGCACCGGCAGGTCCAGTCGCTGCAGCCAAGGGGTCGGGCACTGTGGCAATGTGTCCACTGGACGCCACCGAAGCGTTGTGGGCAGAAGGATGAGGAGTAGCCGACCCGACAGACCGGCCGTCATCGTCGCCGTCAGCAGAGCCATTCCCAACGGAGTCCCGTGGAGAGTACGAGGACGGCGGCACCGTCGGCAGAGAGGGCGAGGCGCTTGACACTGGCACGTTGGGTGAGACCCGCAGGCGTTTCCGAGAGCGCTCCGGCTCGACCGAAGAAAGTTGTGTCCGCGTCCGCCGTACGCCAGCCACAACAGCGGCTGCGGCCGCGGACGCCGACGCCGCAGCCTGGGCCTCCTCCGTCAAAGCACAACGTGTCTGGGGCACGGACACATCGCCCAGGCCGCTGCCGTTAGACGTTGGTGGATGGACAGACGACGCTGCACCCGCACCCGGAGCGCCTCCGACCGGTGTCGCCCGCACGGTCGCAGGGCCAAGCCACCGGAAGGCCGGCTTGCGGGAAGCCGTGTGCACCTTCTTGATGATGTGCAGCGACGCGAGAATGTTCGCAATGTCATACAGCCGACGCACCTTGGTCTTCATCTTGGAGGCAACCATCGCCGGCGTGGCGCCAACCGAGGCACCAAGTAATCTGGCCGCCGCGGCCTCGAGTGACACAATGCTACCACCACCGCTGTCGCCGCCGCCACCGGCGCTGCCGCTCACGAGCGCTACGCCAGCAGCGCCGGTCGCACTGCCCCCACCAGCCGTGTCCCCAATGCTGCTGTCACCAACACCACCCGGACCACCGCCAGCCCCTGCACCAGACGATGTCGTTGTGACCGTATCACCCTGTGGTATCTCAGTGCCGCCGAGCAAGAACAGTTGCACGAACCGTTGCGACAAGACGCCAAGCGACTTCTCCTTCCGAGTGTCGACGGACTTGCGCAATCGATACACTGTACCAGCCGCAGCCAAGGCCGCAGCCGCCGTCCCAGGCGGGGCCGTCTCTGCGTCAGGGGCGCCATCGCCCTCGTCCGAGCTGCCGCCGCCGTCGCCACCCCCATCCATCAGCTCCCCATCATTGTCCGCATCGCCTCTCGCCGCGGCCGATGCCAGAGCGGCGAGGGTGGTCGACAGGTGCGCCACCCCCGTCCACGTGTACCGGTTCTTCGCTTTGCGCACGACCACCCCGAGCGCCTCCAGCACGTTCACAATGTCGTAGATGCGGCGGCGAGGTACACGTAGACGCAAAGCTGCAGCGTCAAGACAAATTTCACTCGGATTGCCGGCGTCAGCAGCGCCCGCGCCATCTGCACCAGACCGCTCCTGCCCGTACAAGTTGACAAAGCTGTCCAGAGCACAGTGAGCGGAAACGAAGCGCAGCAGACAAAATGTGTACACACAATCCCAGAGAAGACAGAAAAGCAATGCAGAAAGCCCACCAAGGAGTACAACGCCGATGACACGAGACAAAAAGTCGAGCGACAAAACAATCCCAAGGCGTTAGTACCATGAAAGAAGAGGCCATCGAAGTCATCCACCGCTCACAGGACTTGGCCAGGATCACGTGCGGCAAGGTGCGTGTGTTTTCCGTGACTTGCGCAGGGCGGTGCCATCCGCATCAACAGCAAATGGGCGCGCACACACAGAGTGCAACGGCCAAAGAACAATCAGCACAACCGACGTGCGCACGACACCGCTCCACCAAGTGCACGATAGGTCCACAATGAATGCACGCAAGCAAGGAACTGCTACTCATGAACACCCTCCACGGTTGCAAGTGGACGCCATGACTTCTTGCGTACGAGATGGACACGAATACAAGAGCAACAGCGCACGACACCCCAAGTGACAGAGAAGCACGAAGCGTAGCACCAGCTACCCGCTATACCTAACAACACGGAAGAGCTCCACCACAACAACGTACTTCTCGCATAGCAGCCCAAGGCTCTTCTCCTTCCTGGAGTAGGTCTCTCCCGCCGCCCGACGCCGCGACTGAAGCGCTGCCGCCACACTCGCACCCGCGTCACCACCAGCGCCGTCGGCATCCGCACCCCCGCCCGCTGGTCCTGGCCACGGCCGATGACTGCCATTCTCACTACCGCTCACAGACGCCATCGGCTCCGCAGCGTACGGTCCGAAACAACGGAATCTACCGACCCAACAAGGCTCCGGGCTCCGCCCACACAAGCACACAAAACGCGCCTCGGAAGGAAAGCGTGCCAAAGCAGCAAAGCACGGCGAAAATCAACGCCAAGGGATGGTCACCACGAAGTGGGGCGGCCAAACGCGTCGACCACGTCACTCAGCCCCACGCACCTCAGCGCCAGCAACGGCCGACGCGTCGCGCAACGCGTGTACGAGAAACACTAAGCAAGCAGGGGATGAGAACGGGATGGAGGGGGGGAAGGGGGAAGAGCTCGAGCTCGGTGGCCGCTCGAGCACGGGAGACAATACACGGCCGTGCGTGCGCGGTGCGGGCGATGTGTCCTTGGCGCCACTTCCCGCCGGCAGCGCACACAACCAGAGCGCGGCCACATCCAAACGCCGGACCACCCGCGCGGGTCATGCAGCGCTCACGGCCCCGCGGAGTGCGCGCTGTGCGCGCGCTGTTTTGGGCGCGAGGTGGGGGGGGGGGGGCCAAACCTACCCAGCCTTCCGTGGCGCGACACACGGGGTCCCCGCTCCACTGCCTCCCCAGACCTCGCCTGAAGGGCTTTGTGGTGCCCCTGTCTGGTTGGCGGGCGGGCCACGACGCGGCGACGCCGAGCACGAAGCTCACGAGGGGGTCACGGAAGCATTTCGAATATATGGGAAACCTATCAAGATTATTCGATTCACACCCTGAAAGTCTTTCAGCATGCAGTCATGCAACATCCCAACGACGGCCCATATGAGTACCAGTTGACTAAATCGAATTCAGCAGACAATATATATATTTTTAATCACATGAGGAGGAGCAACAACAATGCTCAGAAGCCTCTCGAGGGCGCTCGAATCGAAATTGGAGATACAGATGTAAATCTACCACTGAATGAACCCCATCGTTTCTTATGCAAGACCCACTCTTTCCGCTGTGCAAAAACCCATCAGTAAGACTTCGGCGATCTGCTTGGGTGCTGGTCTGTATCGTTTAGAACTGGGCACTGCGCTCCACGTTGGGTGTCGGGGTGGTGTCCGATCGGATGGTCCGACCGAGGAGGGCATGCCCAGTTTCGGTCAAGTTGACCCAGTTTCGCCAGTAGCGCGAAACTGAGTAAAGTAGAGGTGCCGCCTGCGGCGGGCACTCGTTGATGTGGCACCCCATTTTGTTCATTTGGCCACAGCGGCCGACAGGCGTCCAATCGACCGATCTCCTGCACCCAGGCCAATCGAAGTCCAGTCCGGGCCAAGAAGCGAGATATCGCATGGGCCCGGGGCCACGATGAGCGCATTCCGCGGCCGGAAATCTTTTGAAATCTGAGGCGGTCCGGGCCAACCCACCGCAACCACCCAACACGGTCGGAGGCCAGCCCAATTTACGTCCCCCAATTGTATCTCCCACAGACTGATTCGACGCTGCTCCGCAGCATGGGGTGGCGCGCCTTTTCAGCCCGACTCCACCGGAGCTGAACGTGGCCCTGAACGTGGCCCGAATCGCCCGGATGCCGCACAGAGGCTGGCTCACCAACGTCAGATCCGACTGGTGCAGTGCTGCGGTCCTGCACCTCGCACGCTGCCAGTGCCGCAGTGCCGCAATCTGAGCCGCAATCCAAACCGCCGCCAATGGTGTGTGCGGCTCACAGGCCACGTGCCCCGCCCGCGCGCTCTGCCCCGCCCGCGCGCTCAGCCCGCCCGCGCCACCGTGTGCCCTGCCCGCACGCCCCGCCGTGTGCCCCGCCCGCGCGCGAGGCGATGTGCCCCGCCCGCGCGCCCCGCCTGTGCCCCTCCCGCGCGCACCGACTGTGCCCCGGCCGGCCTACCCCCGGTGTGCCGAACGATCGACCGACTTTGTCCACGCACCGCCACCGTACCCGCTTCGCGCCCTCGCTCCCCTCCTCAACGCTTCGGCCCCCTATCCGCCCCGTCGCCCGATCCGTTCTGTGCGGTTCCTAAGCTACCGTGTGCTGCTGTATGCTCCGGCGCGTCCGGGGCCCGCCCTGCCATGTCACCCTGTCCCCCCTCCGTCGCGAGCCCCCCTCCTCCTCTGTTCCCATCCATGTTCCTTTCCACCCGCTCCCGGTCCTCTCCCGCGGCGCGCCGCGTGTTTGTTCTGGACGGGCCCTCACCCTCGTCGTCGGACGACCTTCGGACGCATCTGCTCCGCCCCTGGACACTGTACCTGCGCCTGTTCCCTGACCACGACGCGGCCACCCTTTGGGCAGCCTCGCTTCCTGACCCTACCAACCACGCTGCTCCGTCTTCCCGACCACCAACACCACCTCCCCCCGCCTTCTTGCCTTCCCAAGGTTTCTTCTTGAGCACTTTCTTTGCTGGGGAGGAGGCAGTCGTCGACCTGTCGGACTCTACCAGCATCTCCAAGTTCTTCACCCAACTGAGCGCCCACCAATGCGCCGACGGGGTACCTGTCGCCGGGCTTGCGCTCGACACCGCGGCCTCTACCTCTCCTCTCCCCATGCCCGTCTTCCCTAGCGTCACCAACCTTTGTTCTCGGCCGCGCCCTACCATGAGCCACGGCGCTCATCCGCAAAGCCTCAAACGACGGCGGCTGATGACAACGACCCGTGGGGTCGGCGGGGTCCGCCTTGGCTGCGGCACCTCTACGTTGGGTACTCGTGGTGGACGTTCCATTGCCGAGCGCACGGGGGAGGCGACTCCATCTAGCGTCGCGGCCTGGACAGGTGCTGTTGGGGGCCCTTCTTTTCTTCCTGGGAACGCAGCTGCAGATTTTGCTCCACTTCGTCGTCCAACCAGCTCGTGCGGCAAGGGACGTAACGCAGGCACGTCCCCGGGGCGGCGGCGTATTGCGTGGAGCTATGGTGGAGCTGGCGCGGATGGCGGCCGCAACCAGCGTGTGGCCACTCTCCTTCACCGAGTCGAGCTGCCCGCCACCGTCATCGGTGCGGAGCGCAAGGTCTGCCGTCTCCTTGTCGGGAACGAGAGCGTCTTTTTGACCGGCCCGCCGGGGTGCGGGAAGACGCACCTCGTCAAAGAGGTGGTCAGTACGTTGCGGGCGGTCGGTTTGAAGTTGAGCGTCTGCGGGAGCTCCGGCGTGGCGGCCGCGCTTGTAGGAGGCACGACCGTCCACGCGTGGGCGGGATTTATCAACGGAGACGCGGATGTGGTGTCGCCACTAGAGACGGTGTTGTCCAAGGTCATCCCGGCATCCGCCAAGTTCCGGATGCGCTCCACGATGGTCCTTGTCATTGACGAAGTCGGCACCCTTTCGGCCGCGCTCATCACACGTCTGGACGTCGTGCTCCGTGACGTGCGTCGGTGTCCCCTCCCCTTCGGCGGCCTGATTGTCCTCTTCGCAGGGGACTTCCTCCAACTGGCCCCACCTGTCGGCAGCTTTGCGTTCCTGAGCGACGCGTGGCGCGAGGTGTTTGGAGACCGCGCCATCGTGCTGGACACCCACTGGCGGCACATCAACGACAGCCGGCTGTTGGACGTGCTGTTGAGGATGCGTGTCGGCTTGCACACGATGGAGGACATGGAGCTGTTGGCGACAAGGCGGTCGGACAAGCCACCGCCAACCGCCGTTTGGCTCTTCTGCCACTCCATCCCCGCCAAGGAGAAGAATGAGGAGGAGCTGCAGAGGCTGCCGGGGCCCAACGTCACGTACAATGCGCAAGACAAGGTCAAGGTGACGTACTTGACGCTGGACGGCGCCCGCGTCCTGCTAGATGAGGGGCTCAAGTTCGTGCGTGTGCTCACGCTGCGGGTAGGCGCATGTGTCCTTGTCCCGTCGAACTGTTTGGCGGGGGACGGTGTCCCGTCGGGGTCTCGGGGTGTCGTACTTTGTTTTTTTTGGGTTGGGTGCCGGCGGTATCCCACTGTTAGGTTTGAGCTGCCGTCTGGAGGGTTTAAGACCGTCGACGTCATGCCTGTGACAGCTACCGTGGTTGCTTTGGACGGTGTGGAGAAGGCCGCCACGCGCACACAACTGCCTCTTGTGCTTGCGTGGGCGATGACTATCCACGGTGCGCAGGGCTGGACTCTACCCGAGGCTGCTGTTGACTTGAGCCAGGCGTGGGCTGCTGGTCAGGCGCTTTCTGGTCTGTCTCGCACTCCCTCTCTGGCCGGCCTGCACTTGGTTGGCTTTGACGAGGACAAGGTTATTGTTGATGGTGTAGCGGTGTCGTTCCACGACTCCCTTGTTCCTTACTAAACGTGTTCTTTGTTTTTCTGCGTCTTGCTCCCTTACTCTTCTCCCCTTGTACCATTGCAGTTTTCTGCCTTCGTGCATGTACGTCTTCTGTATCGCTGGGTCCGTCGCTGTCTGACTCGAAGCTTAATAATCGTGAAGAACGCTCTTGATTCTCTTTGATTTAATGCTTGTTAGCACAATGTAATTCTTTGCGTCGTATTCAAGTCCCCGGTTGGGGTGTCTGGTGCCTATCTGGTGTCGGTATGTCTGGCGGATGTCTGAGCCCAGACATCCGTGCACCAGACATGAACCGGTCAGACATGAGTGGCTGTGTCTATTTACCTCGGCACACACTCGCCGTCCTTGCGAAGTCGATGTGGCTTGCAACTTCGCCTGTAGCCCGCGGGCGTCTCTGTGTGCGTCTGGCCGGTGTTGACAAAGACTGGTGACACGAGGTACCCGTAAAGTACGCGCTTCGCGTCTCGCACGCAACTGTTGGGGTCGAAGAGGAGGTGTATTACGCACGAGATGGGGCGTCAGAGCGCCGATATGGTGCAGGCGACAGCGGTAGCGATTGCAGCCGGTCAGTGCGTCCACGCTGGGCCCAGGCGTCACTGAGCGACTGACAGCAGCTTGTGGGGCAGTGGCGCGTGCCCCATGTTCGATCAACAAGATAGAAGAGTCGCCATTTATTCCTCTCGCTCCGATGCCGCCTCCTCCTCCTTACCGTTGCGCAGCGACAGGACGCACTCGCACACGAGGGTCCCCAGCACCTTGACATTCTTGGCCTCGAACTCCACCATCGCGGCGTGGTCAACCACCCCATCCCGAAAGCTGGCGTGCGCGCAGAGGTCCCGCACTAACCCAACAGCCCAGGTGTTGTATGTCGAGAGCAACTGCGCGACAACCTGTGTGACATCGTCTTGTGCAAAAGACCGCAGAGTCGAGCGCAGGGTGCCGCGCGCATTCATCTGCGTGATGTAGCGCAAGAATGAGTTGGAGGTCGGGTTCCACTCGCCCAGCTTCATGACCTGCTCGTACAGACCCGTCCGGTCGAGCAGCGCTTGCGCCCCTCCCCGGCGGAAGCCGTACATCCGGCAGGCCCGTTCGCCGAGCACCAGGTCCTGCCCAATGCGCGCCAGGTCGGCGACAAACCGCCCGTTGACGTCGGTTTCCGACCGCTTCTTGAAGAAGGCAACGCAACCTGCCATGGTACGCTGCGACAGGCTGGGGAAGATCGGCTGCTCGGCCAGGATTCCCATGTCCATGTGGACGCCGGGTGCGGAGAGAGAAAAGAGGACGACCGGTTGCAAGAGTTGGGGGAGGTTGAGCTCCTCCGACGGACACTGCACAAACGCCTGCACACCGTGGTGCTTCTCCTCCTCTGTGGAGACGTTCGCAAAGAAGCTGAAGACACGCACATTGAGAACGTCATTTGTGGATGCCCCCGTCTTTGTAACCCGCAGGGCAACCTCAAAGAATCGATGGTGCCCGTGCCTGTACGATCCAAACAATGCAAGCAACAGAAAATGGTAGCAGCAACCGCCAAGAGTGAAGTGACTCAGCCGGAGCAAGGAAGAGATAACAAAAGGGTAGTCAGTACACGCACACTCGACACAAAAGAGGGCACTCACGTGAAAGTCACTCACACAAATAACTCGCCACCATGCAATCAAGCGAAATGAGCGAAGGGGAGCGCCTCTCACGTACAAGTTGAAGAACATCTCGTTCTGGGCCACGGACAGGTCGGGAAAGTCGAGGTCCTTGAACTTTAGGTTGATGAGGGTGATCGGCCGTGCGATGGTGATAAACGCAAACGAGTAGAAGACGTACACCAGGAAGTCCGCCAGTGCATTGGATGGGGCCTTGAAGAACGCCGGGAGGCCGCCGTCGCCGGACTCATGCTCGCCCGTGGACGACTCGCCCTCCATGTCCGTCGCGTCACCCGCGTCGGACCCCGGCTCGTTCCTTGAGTCCCCACTCGCCTCAGCGCCCACGGCATGGCCCGGTCTCGGCCCGCCTGAAGCGCCGGGGAAGCCGCGCCGAGCTTCTGCCGTCTCCGCCGCCGAAAGGCCAGCCGACCTTCCCACAGCCGCGTCTGTAGACAAACGGGACTGGGCGACGCGGCGTGAGGCGTCGTTCTCAATGCTGCTGATCAACATGTCCACTGCGTCAGAAGCAGTGGAGTGGCCCTTCCGCGACGGCGGCGCGTGAGCGCGCACCATCTCATCAAACAGCCGGTCCATCATCTCTGTAGTCACAGCCCCGCCAGACAACTGGGTCTCCCCGTCGTGGCGAGCCTCCTTGTTGGTGGCGCCGCGAAAATCTCGCACGTCCGCGGTCGCCATGGGGTTTCCAGTGTAGCCGCCAGGGTCCTCGCGCACACGGCGCTCTGCCACCATCTCTGCAACCCCCTTTGGCTGCCAAGGCGACGAGCGCTCGCAACAGTCTGGGACAACGGCCGTGACGCCCCGCATCCCGTCCTCCTTCGCCTCGGCAAACAGGAAGGTGAGGCCCGACGAGTAGTCCTTCAGCGACGTGGCACTGAGCGCCCTGCCGCCGCCGGCGACGCGATACCCCCTACGGCGGCACTCGAGGAAGGTTGTAACCACCAGTTTGGTGTAGGCCGTCAGGCATCGGAAGAACTTGCGCACGCCACGGTCAATCTCCACGTCCGTGGGACGCGGACGGCCCTCATGCAGGCACACGGTGGAACCGACAAAGTTAGAAAAGGCGCAAGCCGTACGGATGCGACTAGACCACGTCTTTAGGGTGGCGTTGGTGCCACGGTCGGCGCCCCTGCGCGCACCAGCGCACTCCTTGCCGGCCTTGTTCATCAGCTTGCGCTTGCGAGACACAACCGGCTGCGGCCAGCTACTGACCACGTCGAGCATGTACTGGCTAACGAAGACCTCCGACACGTCCTTCAGCTCCTCTACGGGCGGCACGACTGAAAACTCAAACGCCGGCTCCACCCCGGCAGGAGGAGCAGGAAGGGGCGCCAAGGCAACGGGGGGCGCCACGGAGAGCTCGTCGAGCTCCTCCCGGCGTCTTTCGGCGGCGGCGCGCATCACCTCGGCCTCATCGAGGTCCTGGCACTCGGAGAGGACCATCTGCTGCATTGACAGAGATTGCGGATTGGTAGAGGGGTGCGGCGTGGAGCCAAGCAGGCTCGACACAGCAGGTTGGTCGGACGACGGCACCTCGGACGCGCTAGCAGCCGGGGACCTGCCCGGATGCGCCAAAGAACCGGCCGACAGAGCGCTCCGCTCCAAAGACGACGCACTCGAATGCATCGTGGCGAGCGGGAGGCCGAGATGGTGCGGAGTTGGGCAGATTGATGGAAAACGTGTGGGAGAGGAAGAATAGAGGCAGAGCAGTACGATAGACGGTTCAAAGCACAAGGCGGTCTGCTCACACGTCGGTGGTGTTGCGCGAGCATGCAGGTACACCGTTGCGGCAGCCTGCGCCCAGTGCCTCACGCAAGATGGCGGGCGTTCCCTACAAAAAAGAGGTCGTGTGGGGGATCAGCAGCGAAGCCAACGTCGGGAGGGTCGGTGTCGGCGGATCGGAGCACCGACTCCAGGACCCCCCGCAAGTTGAGCTCCACGCGGTGCGTCCTCGTCGTCGACGACGTGCCCCTCTCAAGAGACCCATGAAACGGTGGGTCGGGGGGGGCGGTTGCGGCAGTCTGGACAGGAGCGCCTGCAGGTTAGCAGGCGGGAACTCACCTCCGCCCGTGCCGAATACCCCTCCATAAGACACTCTGGAAAGGAGGCGGAGGGTGCTCAATGGCGGTGCCGCAGCGCCCGCCCCAGGGGCTGCTATAGAACAGATGCACATGATTGATGGGAAGATCACGAGGCGTTTACAGAAGGCGGGCGGGTGACCGTAAAATCGGCACGGCTCTTGCGGCAACCCATGCGGACACGTTTCTGATCCAATGGATTGCAGCTTACTTGTCTTGATCCCATTGGGTCCGGTTACCATCTACGGCTGGTTGTCACCCGTTGCCGCTAGGCGCGGCTTCTCCACGACCGATCTCGTCCTCTGCCAGCCCTCCTGTCTGCCCTGCGTCTGCGCCGGGCGCCTCCCCGTGCACGACCCCCCTCCACCTTCCACCCCATTTCTTGACACCGACCGCTACGGCGGGTGGCACTCCCCTGCCGCCACCCCTTCCACCCACCGCCAAGATGACCCGCCGCCGTATCCGAAGCCGCGCCGCGGACAGCATCCCCCCGGCCTGGACCGTCAACTCCTTCCAAGGGGCCTCCGCACCGCACGAGCATGCTGCGATTCCTGCCGGCTCTCGTCGCCCTCCGAGGTCCACCTTCCTGTCGCGCGGCGTCCTGTGGGAGGTCGGCCGGCTGCTCCTTGAGATCTGTCCGGACGCCCACGACGGGGGCGATTGCCGCTTCTACACGCGCATGCGCGACAAGCTTATCGGGGTGCCATTTGCTTGCTGGACCAAGCATGGTCTTTGCTCTTTCTTTGCGAGTGTCTTCGTCGTTGTCGAGGGCGATCCCGATCCGTCGTCGGCGTTTAATGTCTTCACGCCGATGGTGCGCCCCATTGTGCACAGCTTCTGGTCGGGATGCGCGTCTCGCAACGACTTGGTGCCGTACAACGAGTGCCAGCAGCACTCGCCCACGGGCCTAGCTTGCCGTGAATGTGTGGAGACGCATCCCTACTTTGGTGATGAGCCGTAGCGTCTGTTTGCGTGTTGTCGACCGTACCACTATTACTTTCTCGTTATCACTCCTCTTGGCCATGGACCTGGCTCACACTTGTTTCACATCCATTCGAGCCCACGAACCGTGAGCAAGAAGCAGCCTGGGGCGCACTTTCAGGGGGGCGGCAGCGGCGGCGACGGGTCAGCTGCACACACGCTGAGTGGGGATAGAAAGGCCGTCGAGGGAAAAGTGAGCCGCTCCACTTCATTATACACAACGGAGGAATGCATGCTCCGCGGCGCACACAGGGGCGTGAAGAAATCCTACAACGCAGCTGGCCGCCGAGGCAGTGCGGCAGCCTACTGAGGAGCGGCGCTGACAAGAGCCGACGAAACACCGTCTGACCCGTCCCCGTTGACGTGACGGTTGTCTGCGCGCTCGGCCGGCGACAACTGTCCCTCAACGCCGTCGCCACCGAAGCGCCTGTCACAGACTCGGAAAACTAAACACCAGCGTCGCTGTCCTCGCCACCTCTCCCCGTTCAATGAGAGCCGTGGCGGCGGTCCTAGCGGAAGTGAAAAAGAGTGCCACTGTGGCAGACCCCCCACAGACATAACCGACGTGGACACGGCGCCCTGATTGGACCTTTCTAGCATTGACGGCCACCACCTCACTTTGAGGAAGATATCAACGACCATCACGCCCCTCTACCGTGGTCAGCAACTTCGAGCAGTTGCTTGTGGTGTCAATCCCTGCAGATGCGGTCTGATCTATCCGAGGTGGTAGACGCGAGAGGCTCATGACGATTGTCAATTGAAGTGGACGCTAGCGTACAGACCCACTTTACCGTGCAGTTAGGAGTACAATCGACTAGGACTTCCACCAGCGCTCTCAAACAGGTCCACTGAGGGGGGCCACAGAAGACGACGAGCTACCGGGAGTTTCAAGAAAGACGAGTGCCACGACCAGCACGTGGCAGGACGCGCCTTTCCCATCGGCTACACTTTCCGGAACCTGGTACAGCCCCGGCCGCCCGCTAGCGACATAGAGCAGCTGATGCTCGGACAAAGGAGCGCGCATGCATTGCTTTCCCAGTCGTACGAGTACCGTGCGAAAAGCAATATGTATTCAGTTGCTTCAATGCCAGTCTGCATCCTGGTTTGCGGAGCCAACACGTTCAGTGCAGGTTGTTGGGCGTACTCAATGATCACGTCTGCCGCTCGTTCTTTGTTGTCCCCGAAGACCCCATCTCAACTCTCTTGAGGCCACTCAGTCGGATGCAATGCTTTCCCAGCTGCTTTACACGGGTGTCAAGCGACCAGCATTGGCGCATCAGTTGCGGAAGCGTTAGTCAATGCCCTGGTTGGCAATGATCACATGTGCACCCGTTCTATTTTGTCCCCGGATGCCCCATCTCAACTCTCTTGACGTCATTCAGTTGGCAGCCTTGATTTCCGAGCCGCATTGTACCAGTGCCGGACGAAAAGCATTGAAGCACTAGCTGTCTCAGCGTCAGTCTGTGCCCTGGCTCGTGGAGACAACACATGCGATGTAAAATGCAGGACAGGCTCAATGATCACGTCTGCTGCGCGTTACGTTTAGCCCCTGGATGACGCCTCTCATCTGCTATGAGGAGGCCACTCAGGCGAGTAGTGGCCTTCCACGGGTACACGTCATCTGCGTGACGACTCAGAAACCGAGGGGGGCTAAAACAACAAATATGCGTGCCAGGGCTGGAACTCGTTAGTTGCGTGTGGTCGCCTCCTGCACTTACAATGTCGATCTCGGGCCGGCCTCGATTCCCGAGACATGCGGAGAGACGCCACGCGGCATCACGGCAGCAGGCACCCTTGGCTCTGCCGATTGGTTGGTGTCATTCCGTGCCATGGAGGGACCCTCCGCCCTGTCAGGGGTCTGTGGGAGGCGGGGTGCGTACAGTTGCTCTTTCGTGCGCCGCCATCGTGTCCCGAGCGGCATTGTTTGTGTCGCCCTCTCCCTCCGCAGATCATTCGCTCGTCTCTTTCAAGGTGCTGCACAGTCGCGCCATTCTGGTGCGCCTCGGGACCTACACGCTGCTTTCTCGTGCTTATGCTTGGGATTCGTGTTGAGGCTGGCGCTGCCATCCAATGTATCCACTTGCTGTGCGCGCAGATGTACGTTTTCTGCTTTTATCTCCAGGAGAGAGTAGTGGAGTCCTCTCACGATGGCTCCACTGGCGTGACAGTGGCGGCGTGCTTTCTTTTGTGGGGTTTCTTCGCTTGCGTTTTGACGAACGCGGGTAGTTGTCATTCATTTGACACTTCTGGTACCGGTGCTCTCGGCCTCATTCGTCCATTCCGTTCTGTGTATGGGCGCATACTCTGTGCTGCACCTACCTCCCCCTATTTCTGCTTGTTCTCCATCTCCCCGTGTGGTCTTTGTCGCTCAACTGCCCAACGTGCGTCGCTGTCCAACTTGCCCTTATGTCACGTTCTCCTTGTCGACCGCCACTCCCACCTCCACAATCAACGGCCTGTACCTGTCTCTAGTTCAACACCGTTTGCCATTGTCGCACCAACACGACGCGCGGTGCCAAGGACGCTAGCGCTGCGGCTGACCGACGCGCCGACGTCTTCAAGCCGGCGTTTGAGTGCCACCTGTCGAGGGGAGTGGACTTGGACGTCGTCATTGGCGAGTGCATGGTCGACGTGGTCAGTATCTGGCAGCAGCCGCACTATTCGCACAAGCGCGAGCAGATGAGCAAGGCCGGCAAGGAGTGCACGGGTGCGCGCAGGGGCGGCGACCGTGGAACCAACACCACCCTACAGAAGCTGTACAGTCGTATCCGCACGGAGCGCGCGGTGGCCGACATTGTCGGCTCCACTGGGTGCTGCCGAGAGGGCCAACTGCCACCGACGGACGAAGAGATTGATCGAGGCGTGCGCCACTTCCTCCCCTACGTCGTGCAATGCCTCACGCAAGTAGCCACAACCCGCGATGCTCTCGACGGAGGTGGTCCTCGTCATTGCGGAGGCGCGCAATGCTGGGGATAGGCAGGCGCAGAGGCAAGGTGGTGATGGGGTTGTTGACGGCGCAATGGCAGAGCAGCCGTGCCATGTGCTCGTCGGGCAGCCTGGGGGCCTTGTTTCATTCTCAGCGGGTGTCGCTAGTGACTAGTTTGCGGAGCGCATGGCGCCTCTTGGGTTGCCGCCGGTTCTTTCAGTGCGGGTTGTACGTGTGCCTACTGTAGTGGAGAGGCCAGCATGAACCATCACACCGCTTTTGATGCCCCCTATAGTACAGCAGCCTACTGAGTACCTACACATTCCCTTTAACAAAGAAAGAAAGGGGCGAGGCGCCGAGGCCTTGGCTGGGGTGACCCGAGGGCGGATTGCCGAAGGATTGCAGATGATTCTTGAATCGTCGAGAATCATTCCCATCTCGACGGCTTCTGAAGATTTCAGGAGCTTGGGACCGAGATAAATGCGCAATCCGACGGTCGTGTCATGGACACTTGACATCTACCCCAATCCGCACGCATGGATTAAGTGCGGCTGTCACATCAGCAAATCAAGCTGGTCTTCCTGAGCATCGAACGTGATCCCACAACACACCAGCCTTCGGCGTGCCCACCTTCCGTACGTAACAGGCACTTGCCTTTTGAACAGAAAGCTAGGTGGTTGCGTGGCCTCTTGAGCCCACGTGCCAGTCCACACATTTACTCATGACCAACACAGGTGGATAGGCACAAGCTAAAGGTACTTCGCTCTCATGTTCTCTTCGGCCTTGGCCAGAAGTTCCCGAAAAGGAGAAGCAGAGAGTATGTCGGCCGTAGCACTCGGGGTGCCGGGGCGCCCCGACATTGCATTGATCTGGTTGCGGAGGTGAAAGGACTTGGCCGTGATGGGCTCCCGGAGCGGGTGGTTTGCCGGCAGGGCATACTCGTCCGCTATGCTCCGCAGCGCCTCGGTCAGCTTGCGGCACGCCGTCGTCCCCAGCTCGGCTTTCTGCACATCCTCGAATGACGCCGAGCTCGGCGGCTTGATGACACCTGGGACGACCAGGTTGAGCCAGTAGAGTTGCTTCAGGTAGAGCCTGACCTTGTTCTTGACAATGTTGCCCATGCGCTCGGTCTTGGAGTTATTGATGGTGCCAGCCACCGCCCTGCCACGCTTCATCTCCCGCGTCGCGCGCTCAACGCCGTCGCGGTAGAGCTGGTTGACGGCAATAGACCCAAAAATGCCGGCGTACCCAGCCGTTACGTGACAGCACTTAATCATTTTGATAAGCATCACGAACAGGGACTCGGACTCCATCTTGCCCGACAACATCTCGGGCGGGATGGTCATGCTAAAGACCAGGTCGTGCAAGTTCCCCATCGGCGCGGCGGAAGGCGGCGCCATGGGGTTGGAACCGCCGGCAACAGCACCACCAAGAGCCCCAACCGTGTTCACAACACCAGCACCGGAGCCAGGGCCGCCTCGGCCCACTGGAGGAAGTGCGAGCCCAGCGTGAAGACGGGCCCGCTTGCTACTCGGCTCTGCTCCCGCACGCACGCGGGGATAGCCCGCGGAAATGGCCGCCGCCGCCGCCGTCAAGGTGGAACTGCTGCACACGAGACCTGCCATGGCGCCGTCGAGGCGTGTGGCCGACGCAGCGGCAGACTTGGCATTGGCCTGCATGCACTTGTTCATCTTCCAGACCATCTCCTTTACCTCGGCGACCTGGGCGCTCTTGGCCAGGCCTCGCACCCGCTCGTCCTGCTCCAGCGCTATGGACTGCAGCATCATAGCCGCATGCTGTGATGACGGCAGCAAACCGGCAGGAGTGGGAGCGTCCGGGAGGATGAGGGGGGAGGGCCGGTTGACTATTGGCGACGAGTCGATTGGACGTCCCGTCGGGTCTTGCGGATGAGCGGGGGAGGGCAGGCGGGAAGAGGGCGACGCCGGAAAGTGAGGGGGACCGGGGTCCTCCCCGCCGGCTCGGGCCTCGGAACGTGGTGTGGCAGGAGACGGTGAATGTGACGAGCGGCGCATAGGAACAGGGGGTCGGGCCGAGGTACATGGCGGCGCGGCAGCCTCGGATGCCGCACCGTCCACCCCCACATCGGAGCCATGCTCCATCGCAGCAAAAAAGTTGTGCTTGCCCTTGGTACGCACAAAAACCGCCCGGGCCAGCATGCGTGCACGCCATACCGTCGTACCTGTTGCATTAAAGCGACCCAGGCTGGCCTTCAGCGACTGCGCAGAGTCGTCCTCGCCAAATGGGATCGTGCGCTCCGTGCACAGCTGCTGTAGGGTCTCCCGCGTGGTCGATGCGCTCTGCAGCACATGCAGAGGAACGGGGGGCATGTAAGCAGCTGCTGTCGTGCGCGGCTTGCCGCGCTCCATCCACGTGTCCACCGTCCGATGAAGAGACTTCTCCAGCTCCCCCACGGTCTCGGCGCGACCAGCGCATGGTCTTGTTCGGCGACGACGAGCGGCCGACGCCGCAACCGCGGTGCCCACAGCGGTGGACGTCGAAATTCCCGCCGCACGTCCAACAGCAGCAGCAGCTGCAAGCGCCGCGGAGGCAGGGTCGGAAGACGGCTCGGAAGCAGCGGGAGCTGCAGCAGCTGCCCGGGCTGCCGATGCGGCCAAGCCAGCAGCGGCCGCGAGGGTGGCAGGCACAATCGGCGGGGCCGCCGCCGTGGCTACTGCCAGGGTAGACTCAGCAGCATCGCTCACACACCGCCCAGACGCGGCGGCAGTCGCCGCAGCGGCCATACGGGTGGCCGCATCTGCTAAAGCTCCCGCCAACGGGGCAGGGGCATGGCTGGCTGCATCAATGTGGCGGGAGTCGGCCATCTTCAAGCCGAGTGCAAGACGATGGTGAGTGGTGTGTGGTGTTGTGATGGGGGGCGGGGGGGAAACGCCGACAAGACGACGTAAAGAAGGCGTTGAAAAAGAGGATGAGTACGCCGTGAGGGAGGCGCAACGAGGGGCGTTGGTACACATATGACTACAGTTGTGGCTGTGGACCTCGTCTGATGCAGGGTCGGCACTGGCGAGGCCAGGCCATGCAGTTCGAAATTGATCGTTTGAATGCATCGGGCGGGCCAGATGCCGTGTTGGTCTGGAGAATGTGCCAGCCGGCGGCAGTCGGCGGATTGCCCCCGAACTGCGTTCAGTCAAAATCAATCGACCAATCAAATCATCAGTTCCCAGTCGCCCCAGACTCCGGGTTGCCGAGCTCGGTCGGCTTCATCTCCTTCAGTCGCTGCCGATGACGCTGCACACTGTCCGCCAGCAGAAGAGCACAGACGCCAACCAATTGGGTACGGCCATTAATAGTGTCCTTGCACGGATGCGATCGACGGCGTCCCCACAAAGGTCGCCGACTCAGCGCTCTGCCGGCGCCACAGGCACGGCCGCGCCGCGGTTAAGGCCTTCCGTAAAAAGGCACGCTTTGCACACGGTTTGGCTGGTGACAAAACCGCACCGCACGCAGCTGCCGGGCGTCTGCGCGGGCGCCGCAACGGTCCGGGCGGGCGACGGCTGCGGCTTCCCCCCGCCGACGCCAGGCGTGGCCGGCCGCCGCCGCCGACCGCGCGGCGGCCGTGCAGCGTCGGCCGCCGCGCCGCTTGCGCCACTAGACGACGCCGCAGCAGAAGGCGACCCGGCCTTGACACTGGGTGCCGACTCGGCCGCCACAGCCGTCGTCGCCGCCAGCGCTGCCGCCGCCAGCCTTGTCTCGACGGCCGCCGCGTCTGCTGCCGCCGCCGCTGCCGCCTCGGCACACATGTCCTCTGCCGACGCAATGATGTCGACAATCGCCGCCGGCCGCACCGCCTCGAGGTCCTTGACGAGCGCGCGGGCGCCGCCCCGAAAAGCATAGGGCGCATACACGCACTCGGTGGCAAAGTAGGAGAGGCCCCGGTAGTGGCAGTAGAGCACAATCTCCTTTTCATACGTGTACTTGAATGGCTTGACGCGGGGGATGGACCGCC
>ENA-ORXR01001672-ORXR01001672.1-marine-metagenome-genome-assembly--contig:-NODE-1672-length-22850-cov-5.588284_pt1 | contig 22850 bp, 22 predicted proteins | sample MGYA00237866_ERZ511479 | MGnify/ENA metagenome assembly ERZ511479 | reverse complement strand
GCCGGCGGGCCGGCCAGCACCAGGACCGAACTCGACGAGATGACCGCTCTCCTAATGGCAGGTCTTGACCCTGCCTGAGCGACATGGTGCTGAGCAGGACGCATGACGCACTTACTCCCAACCGGCCCGAGATGCCGCGAAGGCTCTTGGGTCCCAGGTCGTAGCGGCCCGGCGTCAACGGCGCTGGAGCGCGTCCCGATTGGCCGAGCAGGCTGGCATCAACGAACGGATGCTGCGCAAGGTTGACAAGGGGACCCCACCGTTGCTCTTGGCACGGCGTTCGACATCGCGGTTCTGGTTGGCGGTCCGCTGTTCGCTGCAAGTCCGACCGAACTGAGCGTGCTGGCCGACAGTCTTGCTGATTGGTCGGCGTTGCTTGGTCAACGGGTGGTGCCGATCACCGACGACGGTCTTGACGATGACTTCGAGGACCCCGGTCGGGCCTACGTCTGGTCATGGCTGCCCCGCGCAATCAAGCCGGTACCCACCGGTATTCTTGAAGCGCTACCCGCGCCGGGTGGCGGCTATGGGGTCACGTTTGCCTACGGCCGGTCGTACCTGCGAGAGCTGTGGGGCAATCAGGTTATGAATCCCTTCGCCTCCTTCGCAACGCTCCGTAGACGTTCCTGTCCGGGTTGCCGGTTGCGGTAACTTCTGGCATGAAGCTGTTCTCACACAAGAAGCGCGCCCCGCATCTGGGGCCGTATTTGTTGGAGCGGTTGAACCGACTGGACGATCCGCAGGCGGAGCCGGCAAGTGTTCGCGTCAACGTCCAACTGCCATCTCGCCCGGCGGAGTCGGCCGCGGAAGGTCCGCTCTCTTTTGCCCACGCCCTGGGGCTGTACTCCCAGACGTATGACTCCCAGGTTGATGGTGAGCCATCACCCGCGGCGCCCATTCCTGATGACCCCGAAGAGCGGGTGAACAACCTCAAGAGTGGCTTCTACTTCCTGGACGCGGACATGGTGGGAGCGGCCGTCATTCCTGATAGCGCCTGGTTGGTCGGGCGCGCCGAGCGGCCAGATCATGCGTGGGCGATGGTGGTGCTGGTGGCCTTCACCCGCAAGCTGTCCACGCCGCAACCCGGTGACTCGTGGATTGATGGCACCCGGCAGGCGACCGCAGACCTTCGGGCCGCAGAGCTTTCCACGATCATGGCCGACTACATCCGACGGTTGGGCTTCAACGCCCGGGCGCACACGCCAACCGACTCTCTGGTCAACGCCGATCGCATCGGGTTGCAGGCTGGGTTGACCCACATTGAAAAGGGCCGGATGCGCGCCCCGTTCATCAGCGTGGGTTTCGCTCTGGGCGTTGTCACCACAAACATGGAGATTGCCCCGGACACGCCACTCACGGGCGGGACTCAACCGGCGCCCAAAAGTCTGCATTGCAAGCTTGGTTTCGGCGGAACTCGGGCGGGACTGGATCGCTTGAACGGCGACCATCGGCCACTGCACATGGGGCGGTATCCCATGGAGAAAATCACTCGGGTCAACGAGTCCACCACGCTGATCATCGAGGACGAAGTACCACGGGTGCCGGTGCGCGCTGGTGGCTTTCCGCGCGCCGCCAACGGGGACATGGGCCCCAAGTTTCAAGCCGACGTGAAGGTGTTTGCCTACAAGACTCCCCAAGCCCAGGGCTACGTGCGCAGCATCACCTCCATGGTCCCGCACCAGGACGGCGAGGTCACCGTCGAACCCCATCCGAGCACCAACGATCCGCAGAAGAACACCGACGACCTGAAGGCGCTGGCGTACCACCTTGGCGGTGACATGGTCGGCGTCTGCCGGGTCCCCACCTACGCCTGGTACAGCCACCGCGGCGACGGCAGTGTGATTGAGCCGTACCACCAGAACGCGGTGGTGATTCTGCTGGACCAGGGCTACGAAACCATGGAGGGTGCCAGCGGTGACGATTGGGTCAGCGGCGCTCAGTCCATGCGGGCCTACATGCGAGGCGCGCAGATTGCCGGCGCGATGGCTGAGCATGTGCGGTCCCTGGGGTGGGGGGCCACCAGCCAGACCAACAAGTTGAGCGATGTCCTCCACATCCCCCTGGTGCTGCACGCGGGTCTGGGCGAGATGAGCCGCATTGGCGAGCTGGTACTCAACCCGTTTGTCGGGCCACGCTTCAAGTCAGTGGTCATGACAACCGACATGCCCATCGTTGCGGATCAGCCCATTGACTTTGGTCTCCAGGACTTCTGCAACAAGTGCACCAAGTGTGCGCGTGAGTGTCCGTGCGGCGCGATCTCTTTCGGTGACAAGGTGATGTTCAACGGCGCCGAAATGTGGAAGCCGGACATGGAGAAGTGCACCAAATATCGGTTGGGCAACCTGAAGGGTTCGGCCTGCGGGCGATGCATGAAGACGTGTCCGTTCAACATTGAAGGCGTGCTCTCTGAACGAGCGGTGTTGTGGTCAGCGATTCGATTCCCCTTCCTCCGCAGGTTCATTGCGGAACTGGACGACAAGGTGGGCAACGGTTCGATCAATGCCATCAAGAAATGGTGGTGGGACCTGGAGTGGAAGGACGGCCAGACGATCCTTCCGGAGAAGGGCACCAACGCCCGGGAGCTCGATATGGACGGCGGCCGGATTGCGAGCAAGCAGAAGATCGCCATGTATCCCGCCGATGTCCTGCCGCCCGGCGATGCCATTGGCGTGCCGGTCAAACTGGTTCGCAAGGAAGCCGTGGCCCGGGGCCAAAATGCCGAATCGCCGGCCGCCGCGCGCCGCCGGGTGGAACGGTAGATCTCTGATGGCCCAATCCAGCCGCGGAAGCGCTGACGCTGTGACGGTTCGGCCTGCGGTACCGGCTGACGAACCGGCGGTCGTTGCCTGTGTCAACCGGAAGCTGGGGTTGCGTCCGGAGAGTACCGTTGATTCATGAGTCTTGATCGCCTTTCTGCCCAGACCGATGCGGCGTCGATCACTGAAGCGTTGCAGCGCGACGGTGCGTGCATCGTCGAGAATCTGGCTTCGGCGGAGACCATGGATCAGGCCGTGAGGGAACTGGCGCCGTACATCGCCGCCACGCCCTCCGGACCCGACAGCTTTGCTGGCCATCAGACCCAGAGAACGGGCGCGTTGATTGAACGATCCGAAACGTGTCGGGAGTTGGTGATGCACCCGCTGGTTCTGGACGTCTGCACGGGTCTGTTGGACGGGAAGTTTCAGATCCACCTCACCCAGACGATCGCCATTGGCGAAGGACAGGGAGCGCAACCTGTCCATCGTGACCAATGGGCCTTTGACTTGTTTCCGTTTCCGTCGGACTATCACGTGCAGTGCAACACGATCTGGGCCATGACCGACTTCACCGAAGCCAACGGGGCCACGCGGCTGATCCCCGGTAGCCAGGAGCTTCCCGACGACTTCGGCCACGCTCATGATGAGACGGTGCCGGCTGAGATGTCCAAAGGCTCGGTCCTGTTCTACACCGGCAAGGTGTATCACTCGGGAGGTCAGAATCAGACGAGTGAGACGCGGATTGCCGGCAACATCACCTACTGCCGGACCTGGGTCCGCCAGGAAGAGAATCAATACCTTTCCTGCTCCCGGGAGGTGGCCGAGACCCTTCCCGTGGACCTGCTTCGACTCATGGGATACGCGCGCGGCGCATACGCGCTGGGGTATGTGGATGACCTGCGTGACCCGATCGAAGTCATTCGGCCCAACGAAGACCTGGGCAACGACGGTTTGGGAGACACGGCGTTGGAAGTTCCGGCCCGCTGACTGTCACTACGCCGCAGCAGACTCATCTCTGTGCCCACTTCTGTTCCCACTTCTATGCCAACTTCTGTGCCCTCTGAACCGCCCCGGCCGACCGCAGCCGAAGTTGAAGCCGAGCTGACTGCGCACGTCCAGGCGCTGGCGGGTCCCGATGCGGCACCTCGAGCCGAACAGCTTGCTGCGGTGACCGCCGTGGTCTCTGAACGTCGCCGAACCCTGCTGGTGGCCCGCACCGGATTTGGAAAGTCCGCGGTGTACTTCTCGGCCACGCGGATGTTGCGAGACCGAGGGTGGGGACCAACGGTTGTGGTCTCACCGTTGTTGGCCCTGATGAGAGATCAGGTGGCCGCCGCGGAGAAGCTTGGCTTGCGGGCGGTGACCATCAACTCATCCAACATCGACTCGTGGACCGAAACCGAAAACCTGATCAACGCCAACGAGGTTGACCTGTTGTTGATCGCTCCGGAGCGGCTGGCCAATCCTGGCTTTCGGCGTCGGGTATTCGACGCGTTGCAAACTCGGGCGTTTGCGCTGGTGTGCGATGAAGCGCATTGTATCTCTGACTGGGGTCATGACTTCCGGCCGGACTACCGACGGCTGCGGCACCTGCTGGCGAGCCTGCCAACGTGGACGCCGGTGCTGGCCACCACCGCCACCGCCAACCAGCGAGTGACCGATGACGTGGCCGAGCAGTTGGGCGAAGACACCCTGGTGTTGCGGACCACGCTCGATCGCGAGTCGTTGCGGCTCTCGGTCGTGGACCTGCCCGATGACGGTCACCGACTGGCCTGGCTGGCCGAAGCACTGCCCGAACTTGCCGGCTCCGGCATCATTTACTGCCTGACGGTGGAGCAGGCCCACACCACCGCCCGATGGCTCCAATCGCAGAACCACAATGTGGCGGCGTACACCGGCCAGGTCGAACCCGCAGATCGGTTGGCGATGGAATCTGCGCTTCGGGCCAACGAGATCAAAGCGCTGGTTGCCACCTCCGCACTGGGCATGGGTTTCGACAAAGGCGACCTCGCGTTCTGTGTGCATCTGGGACTGCCGCCGTCGCCAGTGGCCTATTACCAACAGATTGGTCGCGCCGGCCGAGCCCTGGAGGTTGCCGAAGTTATTGCGCTGCCTCGGCCGGTGGAAGATGCCGGCGTCTGGCGCTGGTTTGAATCGGTGGCGCTTCCGTCGGCTGAGGTGTGTCAGGGGTTGCTGGACCAACTGGATTCGCAACGGCCAACCTCGCTGGCGGCCCTCGAGTTGACGGTGAATCTGGGCCGAACCCGGTTGTCCACCTTGCTGAACATCCTGGAGGTCGACGGTGCAATCGAGCGGGTGGATGGCGGGTGGATTCGGTCGGGGCGCGACTGGTCCTATGACTATCAGTTGGCCGAGACTCTGAAGACGTTGCGTCGAGCGGAGTCGAAGCAGATGGAGGACTGGGCCGGTCTCACGACCTGTCGGCTCCGGTACCTGCGAGAGTCGCTGGATGATGCGGAAGCACAAGATTGCGGCCGGTGTGACCGCTGCACCGAGAATCGGTGGCAGCGCGATCCCACGCCCTCGTGGGTGGCAGCCGCAGCGTCCATGCTCCGGGGCGGCGACATCGTGGTGGAGCCGAGGAAAATGTGGCCATCGGGCCTGGCTGATATCGGGATCAAAGGTCGGATCGCCAAAGCGCGTCAACCCCAGCCAGGACGGGCGTTGGCCAAGCTGGGTGATGGTGGCTGGCACCTGGCCGTGGACGGCCTGATCAACGACGGAGCCAACAACGACGTGACCATTCCGGAGGACATGTTGGCCTCGGTGGCGGCGATTCTGAAGCGCTGGAACTGGGAGAGTCGTCCCACGTGGATCTGTCCGGTCCCGTCTCGGCGTCGGGGTCCGCTGGTCAAGAGCCTGGCTGATCAACTTGGCGAATTGGGCAAGCTCCCAGTGCATTGCGCATTGGTGGCCAACGACGCGGCCGGTGAGAGGTTTCAGTCCGACCAGGCCAATTCTGCGCATCAGGTCAAGAACGTGTGGGGTCGCTTCGCCATTGACGCCGACGCGCTTGCCGGGGTGGAAAGTCTGGCGGGGCCGGTGCTCCTGGTTGATGACGAAGCCGACAGCCGATGGACCATCACCGTTGCCGCGCACCTGCTGACCGGCGCCGGGACCGGGCCGGTGCTTCCCTTTGCACTGCGAGCGCGATGAGCGTATTCGGCTACAGCAGGTCCTGCAGTGCCGCTCTGGTCGCGTCCACCTCGTCGCCCACACCAAACTCGGATCCAACAAAGGTGGTGGCACCGGCGTCCAGAACCGCGACGATCTGTTCCTGCACCTGTTCGGCGGTGCCGACGACGGCCAGGCCACCGGGACCGTCGACCCCTTCCCGATCCATCATCGCCCGGTAGGACGGAAGCTGGCCGTAGATGGCGAACTCTTCTGCGGCGCGGGACCGGGCTGCGTCCGCATCATTGGTGACACACACCGGAAGCGCGGCCACCACTTCCGGAGCGGGGCGCCCGGCGGTGTCGGCGGCTTCGTTGATGGTGGGGGCGATGTGCGACGCAATCGTCTGCGGTCCGGTCATCCAAAGAACGGTTCCGTCGGTAACCGAGCCCGCCAGGCCAAGCATTTTGGGGCCGAGGGCAGCCAGCATCACCTTCGGCGTGGTGCCGAAGCCGTCCAAACCGCCGCGGCAGGTGACGATGTCTCCGGAGACTGAAACCTGTTCCTTGTTCAACAGCGGCATCAGCGCGTCCAGGTACTCGCGCATGTGGGTGAAGGAACGCTTCCATGAAATGCCCCACATGCCTTCGGTCACCATCTGGTGGGACAAGCCGATGCCCAGATCCAGCCGGTCACCAAGAATCTCATTGGCGGTGAGCGCCTGTTGCGCCAGGTTCATTGGATGACGAGGCTGAATGGGGATGACGGCGGAACCAACCCGGATATTGGGAACGTCGCGCGCGGCGACCGACAGCGCAGTCAGCACTTCGACGCCAAAGATCTGCGGCATCCAGAACGAACGAAAACCCTGACCGGCCGCGGTGGCAATACGTTCGTGCAGGGTGTCGATGTTGTTGGTTTGGCTGAAGATTCCGATGTTGTGGCCCATGGCTCGTTTCTCGATTGGTGGCAGTGGTTGCACTCACACGGTAGTGGGCGGTCGTGAGGCGCGATGAAGCCCGGTTGCCGCCGACGCGAGTATTACCGCCTTCTTGTGTCAGCTCTTTGGTTGGCGGCGGGTGCTGTGCCTGGGCGACATGATCTGGGACCAGATCAGCGACGAGAACAACTCGTGGGGGCGGATTGTGGGCGCGTCGGTGGTGGCGACGGCATTCGGTTCACTCGAGATCCGAGACAACCGTGGTTCGTTGCGTCGTCCAGCACCGTGATCGGCCATGGGGGTCAGCCACATGCCCATCCGAAGGCGAACTGGGCAGGATGAGCGAGGCATTGAGTGAGGTGAGCGCATCCGTTATCGCCAAAGTTGTGCTCGAGACCGCAGTGCGAGTCAAGTTGCATGAAGAGCGCCATAGCGTCGCCGCAGTCCGGGCACGCTGGATACTCGACTCCTTGTATCCAGTGCGGCCAGCCTCCGAGCTTGTCGCCGGAACTGGCTGCGGCGATGAACTCCACTGCGCCGCTGGGCAAATCGATCGCCTGAATCGGCGGAGCCTCGCTGATCACGGTCACGGTTTTTGTGGCGAAGTCATAGCGACGCTTCATACCCAGGAGACCGTGTTCGGGGGGATGGGGATAGTCGGGCTCAGCATCCCAGGCTCCAATCGCCTTCTTGGCGAAGAGCGCCAACCCGGTGGGAGCAGCTATCGGGACCGGGGTCGTAATCAGCCTGACCTCTGCCGTGCCATTGAAGGGAGCCCAGGTCTCGCACATACCGTCATCTGTGGAGCAATAGAACAGCTGGATCATGCCAGACCGGGTTGAGACCGTCATGGCATCTGGCAACGTGGCCAGATCGAGTTGCAAGAGAAAGCTCATCGGTTCTTCGCAGCCCACGCACATGGGCCAGTCAGCTGAGTTCGAGGTTGCAGGGGCACCGCCAAAGAACGACGAGGTCTCGTCGCCCGGCGCAATAATGGGGCGCCATGCCACTCGCTCGTGCTGTGCTCGCCACGGCGCAAACAGAGCCCGAATTTCGCGTTCCGCGGATTGCGTTGACTCACCGCCACTTTGCGCCGGCGTGGAATCCGTGTGTTGCTGAGTCGATTTGCGCTTCCAAAAGGCCATCTCGGCAGGATATGTGGAGCACTCAGACGCAGTAGAGACCGATTATTTTGCTGCGTACGGCAGGCACCGCCCGGGTCTGGGCAGATTGAATCGCAGCTTTGGCCACAGCGAGCGGCGGCGTCGTCGTCTTGATCCGGCGAACTCATCAGCCAGGACGTGAGAGGGAGGAGTTGTGCTGTGCTCAACTCCACATCTCCGAGCGCTACTCCGTGCTTGTTACGATTGATGCGGTGTCCGCGCCGAATGAAGCCAGAACAGCACTGATCACAGGTGCTGGTAGCGGGATCGGCCGAGCGTTCGCTGTCGAGTTGTCTCGTCGTGGGTATCGGGTCTACTTGCTGGACATCGACGATGAGGCGATCGCCGGTCTCGCCACTGAACTCGGAGGAGCCGATGCAATGCAGGGTGACGTTGCTGACTCGGCGGTGATGGAAGGAGCCGCTGCCTCGGTCGGCTCGGTCGACCTGCTGTGTCTCAACGCTGGTGTTGTGGGCTCATTGACTGGGGCTGCGTGGGAAGCATCGCCTGCAGAGTGGGAGCGAGTTCTTGGGATCAACCTGTTCGGCGTCGTCAATGGGCTTCGGGCTTTCGTCCCACTCATGCTGGAACAAGGCTCGCCCAGCCAGATCATTGTCACTGCATCACTAGCGGGGGCGGCGACCTGGCCGGGTGGGGGCCCCTATGCGGCGTCGAAGCATGCCGTGCTGGCTGTCGCCGAACAGGCTGCCCTCGAACTGGCCGACACCAATATCGACGTGACGGTGCTGTGTCCGGCGCTGGTAAAGACCGCAATGTCCGATTCTGGCGAAGACCCCCACGACGTGGCCGTCGAAGCGCTTCAAGCAGTCGACGAGCAACGCTTCGCCGTCGTACCCTCAGAGTGGCGTGACGCCGTCGAAAGGCGGGGTATTGACCTCGCAAGCGGCCGACGTCCCCTGCCTCCACGTCCCAGCTAGCAAGTTCGGCCGCGCTGTAGCGACGATACCCGTCGGTGTGGCCGCCGCCAGCATCGGGGCACATGTGGCACTCGCTCAACAGCTTCCTGGAACCGGTACCGGTGCCGGCTGCGGTCTCGACTGGCTGGCATGCCTCGACGGGAACAGACACGGGTCGCAGTGGACAATCACCCTGGAATCCGGCCGCAATCCCCGAAGCGCTGCCGAAAGTGACCGTAGCATTGGCTGCTGGGTTGGCGGCTGGCACCGCGTACCGGCAGCTACTGTTTCGCCGTGGAGGTGACAGCAGTGTTCGGGCCGAGGTCGCGACTTTCGGTTCTGTCGTTGGTGCGTCCTCGGCAGCGTGATCGTAGCGTGTTGAGTTCGGCGATCGAGGCGTGGCGCGAGCCACCAGAGCTGGCGCAGGTGTTTCGCGCAGCGGCCGGTGATGGTGCCGAACCGCTATCGGTCGCCGACTCCAGGACCAGCTATTTCCTCGACGATGACAACCCACGGATGTTCAAGGGGCTGGCGGGGGTCAATCGGGCGATTCGAGACGCGGCCAACTTTCGAAGTGTCAATCAGGGGTATTCGAGCGGGGAGATAATCCGGGTTGGCAGTAACGATTCGGATTCGTGGGCGTTCGAGCAGGAGTGGGCTCTCGAGGTCGCCCGGTGGGATGGCTGGTGGGGGAAAGTCCATATGCGGGGCCGGTGGCTGGCCGAGCAGCAATGGCCCGTTGAGCTGGGGGAGTTGGTGAGCGATTATCTGGTGTGGCTGGGGTCAACATTTGATGTTGTTGCGGCGAACGCCAAGTTCTCGCGCCGGGGGTGCACGATGAAGAACGGTCTGGATCCGTACGCGGAGGTGGGTGCGGCGACCACAGAGGATCTTGGCAACAGTGGGTATGTGCACGGATACTCGTGGGTGATGCTGATCCCGGCGCCAGCAGTTGAGCGCCTTGGCGGGTTGCACGCATTGGAGTCGGCGCCGATCGAGGCATGCCAGCCGGTCGAGACCGAAGCCGGCACCGCGGTTGTTACCCGGTTGGCGCCGTCACCGCATGACGTGACCCGTGACCATCTTGTGGCGTGGCGCAGCTTCCTGGAACCAGTACTGGTGCCGCGTCGTTTCGATGATCGCTATCGGATATCAGCAGAGGGGCCTCCGCCGCGTCTGCTGCTGGCCGATGATTGGATTCCGGCGACCCGCGGCCCGTTCGGAAAGCCGATCGAACCCAAGATCTGGAGTTGACCTCTGGCGTTCTGGTCAGCCTTGGGGTTAGAGCATGAGCGCGAGAACGGCGTCCCCGTTTGCTGCTGCGGTCTGGTAGAGCTCGATCAGGCGCATAGCCGCTTCGGTCACTTCGGCTGCGAGATGTTCGGCCGGTTCGCGACTCCAGACGTCTGGGTAGATCATTTCGGCATCGAGCGCAGCAGGATCGAACCGGGACACAAGCTCGTCTTCACTCAGATGTTCGAGCGTGGCTGCGACCCTGGCCACATCCTCTGGTGAGGCCAAAGCGGCCGGCCCAAAACCGAAATCCACCCCAACTGGCACACCCGTCCAGAGTGGCTCGCTGGCTCCGGTGTCGCCGTTGGTAATCACAAAGCCAGCTGCACTCCACATCTTGCCCAGACCGATACCGGTTTGGGCCAGCTCGTAGATCATGTCCGGATCGTTGGAGCTCACGATCGCCGCATGGTCTTCGGGACTGACACGAGCCGCGTAGTAGATCATGCTCACGGACCGACCGTAGAACATAGACCCAGCCGATAACGACGACCCCGATCGCCCGCCCGATAGGGGTCTGGGTGAGAGGAATACGTCCACGCTGAGGGCGAGAGGGAACTTTATCAAGGTAAGTTGATGCTCGTGGATCCCGTTATCTTGGAGAGCGCACGCAAACACGGGATCGCAGACGATGACATTCTTCACGCCTACCGCCACCCAATCCGAGTGTTCGATCTCGACGATCTCAGCATGCTCGTCGGCGCTGGAGTCGATGGCGGCTTGCTTGAGGTCGGCGTCGCCGCGGCAGACGCAATCGAGTTCATCGTTCACGCCATGTCCGCCCGCGAGAAGTTCCTGAGGTGACCGCTATGCCCCGCTCGATCCAAGAGATCCTCGACCACGCCGACGAACTGGCGAAGCGGTTCGAGGAATACCAGCCCGCCGATGGCGACGAACGTCCCGTCGAGGAGTATTTGCTCGAAAGGGCTGCTCTTGCCCGAGCGCGCAGTGAGCGTCAAGTCGCCGACGCCGTCATCGGCGCCCGCGCAGCCGGAGCGTCATGGCAGAAGATTGGTGGACTATTGGGTACCTCGGCGCAGGCGGCGCAACAACGATACGGATCGATCGTAGAAGTCGTCTGACTACCAAAGTGTGCGATTGACCCACCACAAATCGCCGGAAGTGCAGTGCGGCGTCGACGTTTGTGGCTCTTGATTATGAGTGGCCTTCACCTGGCACCTCTAACAATTGTGCGTAGGCACCGAGGCCGGCCGTTCGGATCCGTTCAGCGGATGTACACCAGGGATCTCTGGAAAGTGGTGCCCGAGTGGGGCCTGCTCAAAGTCCTCTAGCTCATCGTCCGCAAGCATCACCGCAAACTCTGCCCGTGCGGAGTTGGCTCCACAGGCTGTGCATGGCTCCTCGGCATACGCTGGAACCCATGCCTTGCCGTTGATCGGCTCACCGTGATTCACTCCTGGCTTGACCCATTGCACGGAGTCACCGAGGGCGTACTCATGGAGCCAACACGCTCCATGCTTGAACTGCAGCACTCGCCGAACGTTTTCCTCGCACTGAACGCACCGGAGGTCAATATGCAGTCGGTTATAGAGACCCACGAACGCAGTCTGGCAGATGCGCAGCAGTCACGACCGCAAGGAAGTCTCATCGATGCGATTGTGGTCTGTTCCGCTCAACCCTCCGCCCGGTAACGAGCGCCCATAATCATCGCCATCGCCCGCGAGCGCCGCCCGGTATCGGCCCTTCCAGTGGCATCCGATAACAGCGCCCTGGTCTGTGATTGGGAATGTTGTGGGCCAGAGGGCTGGGGTTCGTGGCAGCGTTGATCCCGTCTCCGTACGAGGCTGGGTCACCAAGGAGGCCACCATGGCCGCAACCAACTACACCAATGCGTCTTCTGCCGAGATCGTCGCTTATGAGGATCCGCTGCACGTTTCTGAACGCGTGGCCATAGCGGCGTTCCTGGCCGGATACAGCGGCGGAACCCGGACCAGTTACACGACAGATCTACGAATCTTTGCCGACTGGTGCCATGATCACCATCTCAACCTTTTCTCCGTGAAACGCGCCCATCTCGAACTGTTCGGTCGCTGGATGGAACAAGAAGGCCGCATGGCCTCGACGATCGCTCGCCGTTTGTCGACGCTGTCGTCGTTCTATAAGTACTGCCAGATCGAAGACATCATCGCCAAGAACCCTGCCGCCAATATTCGGCGGCCCAAAGTCAACGCCGAGTCGCGAACCCTGGGCTTGGATCGCAACGAACTCGGAGCATTGCTCGTGCAGGCCGGTTTGGGGGATCTTCGAGACGGTGCGCTGATCACGCTGCTGGCGTTGAACGGGTTGCGGATCTCTGAGGCACTCAATGCTGATATCGGAGATCTGTCGACCGAGCGAGGTCACCGCACGCTCGCGATTGTTCGCAAAGGCGGCAAGCACGTCACCATTCCTATCGCCCCTCGAACGGGGCGAGCCCTGGACCTCTATATCGGAGAACGGACAATCGGCCCGATCTTCCTGGGCCTCGAAGGTGGTCGTATGGACAGATACTGCGCCGACCGGATGGTCAAACGCCTAACGAAGAAGGCTGGCATCGATAAACGGATCTCGCCACACAGTCTGCGCCATTCATTCATCACCGCAGCACTCGATGCCGGTGTCCCGTTGCGCGACGTCCAAGAGGCAGCAAGTCACGCAGACCCCAGAACCACCATGCGCTATGACCGAGCGAGGAGAAGCCTTGACCGGCACGCAACCTATGTCGTGTCGACCTTTGTCGCTGGAGCTACCCGGCCAGGATGACAGACCAAGAATATGAGTATTGACTCATAATGAGTAATAGTTCATACTTGTTTGATGTGGGAAGTCGAAGTCACCAACGAGTTTCTCGACTGGTGGGCGACATTGACCATCGAACAACAAGAAGCGGTCACAGATCGGGTCGACGTACTTTCAGAGCAAGGACCCGATCTTGGCCGTCCAATTGTCGACAGAATTCACAGCTCGCGGCACCAATCGATGAAAGAACTCCGGGCAGCCAAAGGCGGAGCGCTCCGAGTGTTGTTCAGCTTTGACCCGCGACGTCAAGCAATCCTGCTCCTGGGCGGCGACAAGACCGGCGAATGGAACAGCTGGTACGAGCGGGCTGTTCCGCTTGCCGACGATCTCTATGACGAATACCTGAAAGAACTCAAGAAGGAAGGACTCATCTAATGGCCACAAAGAACTTCTCCGAACTCCGCAAGCAAGTCCTGGAACGACCCGGCGCACCTGAACGCCTCGCCGAGCTACGCCGCGAAACGCTCGAAGAGATCCGGCTCTACGAACTCCGACATGGCGAAGCAATCAGCCAGGTAGAACTCGCTGGTCGACTCGATGTCACCCAGGGCGCAATCTCCAAACTCGAACACTCCGAAGACGTCCGCGTTTCCACCCTGCGTCAATATCTCGAAGCCCTCGGGGCGCGCCTCGAACTCGTCGCCGTATTCGATGACGATGACCGACGAGTCCCGGTCCACCTCGGCAGAGACACTGCCGCCTAACACGGGACGGGCAATATCGAGCGATTGCATAGCTCGTAACGCCGGCTATGTGGTGGTTGCCGGACCGTTCCGGCCCGCGATTATGGGGCGGGAGTAGTGAACGCGTGATGTTGGCCGATTGGCTTTGCGGTCGCGTTTCACGCGTACGTTTGGGGATCCCTATCCGTACGGAATCATGAGTCACATCAAGATGAGACGACACCAGTCGTTGTGGATCGAGAGTCGTTGTTCACGGTGAGGGGAGTTCGGTCGCCAGCCTCGAGTCCGCCGGTGAGCAATGCCCCAGCGGCGTAAAGGGTCGTCAGAGGCGTCATGGCTGGCCTGTTCCGGCGCCGTGGCGCCCGTCTCCGGAACTAAACCGGCCGGCGCCTTCAATGCCTTCTGCTTCCAGAACGGGGCGGCTGTTGTACCACTCCTGCACAAGTGCGTCGCCACGTTGAGCCCGTGCTGACCGGCGGTCGGCTCGGGCGCACAACTGTGGGAACTGGGCAATCAGGTGGGCGAGCTCCTCGGCGCGTGGTCGCGCCTCACCTTCGGGGACCGGCCTGAGCAACGAGCTGACAGAGTGGGTTGGACGGTGCATTGTGGATCCAGTTCGCACCTTCATCGACGAGACCATCACCGACGGTGATCGTGTTGAGCCGACCGCCAATCCGGTCGCGTCCTTCGACGACGAGGACCTCACAGCCCTCGTGGTGAAGCACACGAGCGGCCGACAATCCAGCTGCTCCTGCGCCGATCACGACCACTTTGGCATCGACGTCGGTCGCTGCGCCCGATGGCACGCCGTCGGAGAACGACGTCGCGGGTTTCGACCTGCGCCATGAAACCACGATCAGCGGTGATCTCTCTTCTGACCAGCGACGAGAACGGACGGGTCATAGAAGCCCAGTCCGCCGTCGCCGTAGTCCATGGAGAATCCGAGACGATCGCGAACGGCTTCTGGCAACGCAAAGGCATCAGCGGCTGGCATCGAGAGATGCTGGTTCTCTTCTTGTCGAAGCCAGCCGAGCGTGTAGGTCAGCACGATTCCGTAGCGCCAGTCGTCCTCGGTCGCGTTGGCTCCCCCGCCATGCAAGGTGCCACCCAACCAGAACAGCACTGACCCGGCCGGCATCTCTGCGCGCACGATCTCGTCGGGTTCGGCAGCTCGATCAGCACTCCATCGGTGACTACCAGGAACCAGCTGCGTACCGCCGTTCTCGACCGTGAAGTCCGACATCGCCCACATGCTGGCGAGGATCAAGTTGGGGCGGGGAACGGGAAAGTAGGGGAAGAGATCCTCTTCACGATGAAGGATCTGATCGCGAGCCCCAGGTCCGATCTCGAGCGCGGCGCTCACGTTGAGCTGCCACTTGGTGCAGTTGGTGAGCAGATGCCGATCACCGAGCTGTTCGGCAACCGGATGCATCATCAGATCTCGCATGGTCGGAGATCGATGCATCAACGCGATCACTCGGTGGGTCTTCCCCGGGTAGAAGTCCTCGGGATCGTCATCGGACGCCGGAGCTGCCTCGACGTGGTCGGCGAGCTCATTTCTCACGCTCGCGCAGGCCTCACCGTCCGCCATGTTGTGCACCACAAGACAACCGGCCTCGTCGAGCGCTTCGTACATCAGGTCGGGATCGGCACCGGCCCGACACTCGGGAATCACAGGTGGCATGACTTCTCCTTGGTCACAACAACGGTCATCGTCAACGATTCGGGGCAGCAGCAAGAACTGAGCGGTCATAGAAGCCGAGGCCGCCGGAGCCGTAGTCCATGGCGAAACCGAGCCGACTACGAACGGCTTCTGGCAACGCAAAGGCATCAGCCGCAGGCATCGACAGGTGTTGGTTCTCCTCTTGTCGAAGCCAGCCCAGCGTGTAGCCAAGCACGATTCCGTAGCGCCAATCAGCGTCGGTCACGTTGGCCCCGGCGCCGTGTAGCGTGCCGCCCGCCCAGAACAGCACCGATCCGGCCGGCATCTCTGCCCGCACGATCTCGTCGGGTTCGGCAGCTCGATCAGCGCTCCATCGGTGACTACCAGGGACGAGCTGGGTTCCGCCGTTGTCAACCGTGAAGTCCGACATCGCCCACATCGACGCCAGAATCAGATTCGGCCTCGGCACCGCGAAGTAGGGATACAGGTCCTCGTCACGATGCAGGACTTGCTCTCGGGCCCCAGGCCCGACCTCGAGCGCCGCGCCTGTGGTGAGCTGCCATTTCGAGCAGTTGGGCAGCAGATGCCGGTCGCCGAGTTGCTCGGTCACCGGATGCATCATCAGGTCTCGCATGGTGGGAGACCGATGCATCAAGGCAACGACGCGATGGGTCCTTCCTGGAAAGAAGTCATCTGGATCGTCGTCCTCCGCTGCGATGGCCGCCTCGACATAGTCGGCGAGTTCGGCCTTCACCCGCGCGCACGTTTCGCCATCCGCCATGCCATGCACCACAAGACAACCGGCCCGGTCGAGCGCGTCATACATGACATCGGGATCCGCATCGGCCCGACATTCGGGAATCACAGGTGGCATGACTTCTCCTTGCTCACAGCAACGGTGTTCGACGTTGCCGGACATTTTAGAATGAACGTTACGTAATGACTATTGCGTAACGAACGTGATGTCAAGCTAGTCTGCGTTGCATGCCCAAGATCGTCGATCACGATGAACGCCGCACCACGATCTCGAGTGCCGCTGCCGACCTCATCGCCGAGGAGGGCATCGAGGCCACCACGATGAAGCGCATCGGCGCTCGCGCCGGCAGAACGACCGGCGCCGTGACGCACTACTTCACCGACAAGAATGACGTCGTACTCGCGGCACTTCTTCTCGTCGATGGCTCGATGCAACGCCGATTCACCACGGCACTCGAAACCGCCGCCACACCAGTCGAAGCCCTGCTCGCCACCCTTCCCAACGACGTCGAGTCGCGCCGCGACTGGCGCGTATGGAGTGTGTTCGGCGACTACGCCACCCGGTCAGAATCGCTCCTAGCGCAATACCGCTCCTCCACCTCGGCATGGCTCCACGCAGCCACCGACATGATCGCCGAACACTCTGGCCGCAGCTACGACGAGGCCCGCCTCGACGCACAAATGGTCGTTGCCGTCGTCGATGCAATCGGCGATGACGCAAGCGTCGACCCAGACAGTTGGCCACCGGAGCGGCAACGACAGCTCTTGGAGCACTGCTTCGACAAGATCGGCCACTCGTGAGCGACCGCCCTGACACCGATGTCGTCGCCATCGGTGAGACATCTGGACTGCAGTACGTGAGGATCACCGTCGACATGGCCGACCGACTCGCCGAACTCGAACTGACGTCGTTTCCGACCGCAGACCCCGCCGACCTGTACCACGCAAACGAACTCGCCACTCTCGCCAAGCAGTTCCCACAGGGGACCGTCGTCGGCTTCGAAGGACCGGATCGAGAACACCCCGTCGCTGCCGGTCTGGGCGTGCGAGCCCACTTCGACTTCGACAACCCGCAACACGACCTCAAGACGTTCTTCGACCATGCGCCAACCGATTCAGGCGACGACCCCACCGGCACCTGGTACTACGGAACCGACATCATCGTCAGTCCCGCCTACCGGCGCCAGGGCATCGGGCGCGAGCTCTACGACCTGCGCAAGCAGATGTGCGAGGACCTGAACTTGGCCGGAATCGTGGCCGGCGGAGTGATCCCTGGTTTCGCTGAACAGAAGACCAAAATGAACGCTGACGACTACATCGCCGAGGTTCGAGCTGGCCGCCTCTACGACCCAACGCTGACGTTTCAACTCGAGAACGGATTCGAGGCACTGTGCGCCCTGGCCGACTACATGACCGACCCGGCCGTCGATTCGTGGGCATCCCTGATCGTTTGGCACAACCCGAACCACCGCCCACCACGCAAGACCAAAGAACACCTCCATGGCTAGCGTTCCCGCCACCATCGAAAACGGGCTCTACCGAGTTCTCAACCCGGTCGTGACGACCATTCTTCGCTCACCGCTCCACCGGGTGGCGAGCGGGAACGGCTCGCCTCTGGGACGGCAACACCGACGAGTTTCGCGAACATGTGAGGAGCTATCTGTGCGCCTTACCCCGCGACGCCAGGGTCTACGGCATCAAGCTCGACCAGAACAACGCGCCCGTCGAGGCGAGCCTCGCCAAGGTCGCTCCAATGTTGGTCATGGTCCAGGTCGAGCTCGACGAGGGACACATCACAAGCGCACACACAACCACGGGAGAACGGCAATGAGCGACATCATCCGATACGAGGCTGACCCAGGGACCGGCTGGCAGACGTCAACCGACATTCCGGTGGGATCCTTTACCACCGACGACTCCACCGAACGCGGTCGTCTCTACTTCGTGACCGACGACGAGAGCGTCCTGACCGGAGTCTGGGAGTGTGCGCCATCGAAGATGACGTTCGAGTCGTACCCGGTCCACGAGATGATGACCGTCCTGGCGGGTTCGGTCACGGTCACCAACCACGACAACGACTGCGCCGAAACATTCAATGCCGGCGACACGTTCTTTGTCTCGAAAGGGTCCCACTTCACCTGGGAGATCACCGAAACCCTGCGCAAGTACTACTTCATCGTGTCCCGATGAATCCGACATCGAGCAACCGTTCAGAACAACGGCCGACCATCATCGTGGGCGGCGGGGTCTCGGGCCTTTCCGCGGCAAAGCGTCTGAAGCAAGCCGGCATGCCTGTGTTGTTGCTTGAAGGGAGCGACCGTCTCGGTGGTCGCATCCACACGCTGGACATTGCGGGAAACGACGCGTCCTGGATCGACATGGGTGCCGGATGGATCCTCGACCACCGGACCAACGCCGCCTTCCACATGTTGAGAGATGCGGAGGTCGACGTTCGTTCGGTCCCGGTGATTGGTCATCGAGTACGCATATTCGATCAACGTTCTGCCAGCTGGAAGGGGTGGGTCACCGCCATGAAGGCCTACGGCAAACTTGCGTGGACCTTCATGAGACCGCCGCCGAAGTCCTCCGAGTTCAAGAGTCTTGGCCAGCGATTCGATGCGCGACTCGGCGTGCAGCCCAAGCGTGAGGATGCGTACTTGCTGAAGTCGTTTGTCGAGATCCTCATTGGTAGCTCGGTCGACGATATGCACCAGAACATGCTGAGCCCAGGAGTCTGGGAGCACGTCGAGCACAAAGGAACCAGCATGGTCATGATCACCGGCGGCTATCGGCATTTGGTGGAACTGTTGAGCGGCGCTCTGTCTAACACCGAAGTCATGTTGAACCAGACCGTCTCGCGAATCTCGATACCGCAGGGCTCTCCGAACGAACCGCTGGTACAGGTCGAAACATCGGACGGCCGCACCTACGAAGGCGCACAGGTGATCATCACGGTGCCCCTTGGTGTGTTGAAAGCGGGGAGCATCACCTTCGATCCACCACTCCCCCTGGCAAAGCAGGATGTGATCGAGCGAATCGGGTTCGGAACGGTTGAGAAGGTCGTGATGACCTTCGAGAATGCCTTCTGGCGAAAGACCCCTCGGAAGCCGAAATCCTTCTTCAGCATCCCCGACCCTGTAGCCGCCGACGGCATGTTCGTGGACGTCTCTGCCACGTCCGGTGCCGGACCGGATGCTCCCACGTCTCCGTGCCTTGTGTACGTATGCGGTACCACGAAGGCAGAGTTGGTGGCTGAGGATCCCGAAGCCGCCATAGTGCAGGTGCTCGCCGATCTCCAGACGATCTTTCCCGCCACGTTCGAGTCTCCTGTCGCGACAGCCACTTCCGCCTGGCGTTCCAGCCCGTTTTCCCGTGGTTCCTACGCGTACCCCAGCGTCGACACCAGACCCGGAGACTTCGCCAAGCTCGGAGAGCCGACACACGATGGGAGGGTCCTCTTCGCCGGAGACGCTTGCGCCGAGGGAACAGCCCTCGGCTACGTAGAAGGCGCCATGTTCTCCGGCGAGCGCGCCGCGAACGCCGTGCTTGCCGGGGCAGGGCGAGGCTAAGCGACGTGGCGAGCGACGAAACACTGCTCGAGCGAACACCCGAACCCGAACGCGATCACACCCGAGACCACTCGCCAACAACAGGAGAACAGTCCAAAGATGTCACCTGACGAAATCCCAACACACGACGCTGTAATCATCGGCGGCGGGCTGTCGGGGCTCACCACGGCATACCTACTCCGCAACAAGAACATCTTGCTTCTCGAAAAGGAAGCCCGATTCGGAGGCCGGGTCAAGTCCGAGCAGATCGACGAGCTGACCAACAACGTCGGCACCCAGTTCTTCTCCGACGAGGGCGGCTTCATCACCCGACTGATGGACGAGCTCGACATCGAACGGACCCGCCACAAGCCTCGCGACGTGCCGTACGCGTTCTACGTCGAGGGCGAGTACTACCCCACGCTGAAGTCGCTTATGAGCTGGCGCACGCACGTCGATCGATTGAAGCTGATCGCACGTGCGGCGCCGCGGTTCCTCGCGTTCTTGAAGCCCGAGAGTCATCCAAAGCGCCAGAAGGTGGTAGCTCAGAACATCGTCGAGCTGTACGACAAGCTGCACCCCCTGACCAAGGTGCTGGTCACCAGCTACATGCGCGGTGCATGTCTCGCCAAGCCCGAACGCACGTCGGCCGGTATCGGATCGGGCCTCATGCTGGGTGTGTTCTTCATGGGCGAGGCCTCCTGGATCACAGGCGGCTTCCAGCAGGTCACCGACCGGATGGCAGCCAAACTCGGCGATTCGGCGCGCTACGGCGTGGAGGTGACCAGAGTCGAGAACGCTGACGGGTTGGTGCGGGTCACCTACGTCGAGCACGGCGAAGAACTCGTGGCAACAGCGCTTGGCGCTGCCGTCACCACGCCCGCAATGGTCGTCCCGCGTATCGTCTCCGGCCTGCCCGAAGAACGCGCCAAAGCGTTCGAACAGGTGAAGTACGGGCCGCTCCTGATGGTCTCGCTCATCTTCGACCCCGAGGTGCCGTGGGACCGGTTCTTCGCTATGGGCAGCGACGACACCGTGTTCCAGATGGTGATCGACCAGACCTTCGCAACACCGGCCGACGACAACCCCAACAACCCGGTCGTGTGTAACTGCATCATCGCCCAGTACCCCGACGAGACGGCCGAAATCGAGCGCCTCGCCGCGACGTCCGACGACGAGATCATCCAACAAGCCCTCGCCGACCTCGCCCGAGTGGTCCCGGGCGCCGAGGGCGCCGCAGAGTTCCTGCAGGACGCCAAGGTGACTCGCTGGCCAGTCGGCGAGATCGAACTGTCGCCCGAGTACTACACCGAGCTGCTCCCACAAATCCGCGAACCACTGGGGAACATCCACTTCGCAGGGGACTACACACACCCGATGTCGTTCGTCGATGGTGCCGTATTGAGCGCCGTCACCACCGCCCGAGCGCTCGGCAGCGATCTGGTCACTGCCGACGACGATCGAGCCTTCAAGCTCTCCGCGGCCCTCAAGCGAAGATGATCACCGCCGGACGTGCTCGCCGAAGCATGCGCCGCCGTGCAGGTCGCCATCGACTGCTAGAGAAAACGCTGAGAGCAACACCTTTCGTCGCCCATCTACGGCCCGACCTGGCAGGGTGACGGTGTACTAACACTTGTGTCGGAGGGGCGACTTTAACCCAAAGTACACGCGCCCCCTGGAGCACCGAGTTGGCCGCAGCGTAGGTGTTTCGCCAGTTCAGAGCGCATGTTGCCGGATCAGTCCGTAGTAGTGGACTGTGCAGGCGGAGCGAACGCCGAGCCTGCTCTCGGCAGGCAGCGAAGCGAGAATGAACAACAGCGCCGTCACCAGCCATGGGCCGATGGATCGACGGGACCTACGCGGCTGGGGTTTCGTCGAGGTGCTCATGTTGTGAACATGACATCGACGATGTTTGGAGAACGTATGGTCGATGCGGCCGTCCCGGTGATGCCCTCGGGCTCAACCCTGACCGGACGAGACCGCTGGTGCTGGGAACTGAACCGACGCCCGAAACCTGTCGTCTTTCAGTTGCTCAATCGACAGAGTGGCATTGTGGGCCGCGGCGACGGTTTGGATGATGGTCAGACCGAGCCCGTGCCCGTGGCCACGTTCAGTGTGACGACCGCGGCGGTACGGGTCGGTGAGGCTCGCGAGATCGTCATCGAGCCCATTGGCTTCGTTGCAGACGGTCAGGGTCACGGTGCCATCGGTTTCAGACATCACCGACACGTCGACACTCGTGTCTGGCCGGGAGTGGTTGAGCGCGTTGTCGATCAGATTGAGGGCCATGACGTCGATTAGAGCAGCGTCACCATCGACCTGGGCTGTGTCCCCCTCACCGAGATCCAGTTCAATCTGGAGGCCGGCGCTCGTGAACGCCACAATCCGTCGTTGGACGACATCGCCAACGATCTCGCCGAGATCGACCCTGTCCATACGCCGGACACCGGCCTCGGCCTTCCCCAACTGCTCCGCCCTGTCCAATGCCTCATCGAGCAATGCGTACTGAGCAGTATCAAGCTGACCACCGCTCGGGACGTCCTCCAGCCCGACGGGTGCGTCATCGAATGCCAAGTCCAAAAGCGGAGCAATCTCACTGGCGTCCACACCTCGCTCGGCCCTGAGTTCCCGCAGCGCCTCTGTCAGGTACTCGCCGTCATCGCCGGCCTGAAGTCCGCCGGTGAGCAAAGCCCCCGCCACGACCAGGGAGACAACGATCGCAACTGCACAACTCGCCGCGAAACCAACCGCAGCTCGACCCCGGAGGCCGAGTCGAGCCATCACCTCGCCATTACCCGATATCCGACCGACTTGACAGTCTCGACAAGTGGCGGCGCACCAAGCTTGCGGCGAAGCGTCACCATCGTGACCCGCACTGCGTTGGTGAACGGATCTGCGTGCTCATCCCAGACCTTTTCCAGGAGCAGTTCCGCACTCACCGGAGCCGGGCTCTGCTTCATCAATACCTCCAACACCCCGAACTCTTTCGGTGTGAGGCCGATCACTCGGTCGGCCCGATGGACTACGCGTTGGTGCGGGTCGAGCCGACAATCGCCGACCTCGAGCACCGGCGCTGCGCTTTGCGCCGGCCGGCGACCCAACGCGTGGATTCTCGCCACGAGCTCTCGAAGATGGAACGGCTTGACCAGATAGTCGTCAGCCCCCAGGCCGAGCCCCGCCACCCGGTCGTCGAGAGA
>ENA-ORXR01001669-ORXR01001669.1-marine-metagenome-genome-assembly--contig:-NODE-1669-length-22917-cov-15.019089_pt1 | contig 22917 bp, 20 predicted proteins | sample MGYA00237866_ERZ511479 | MGnify/ENA metagenome assembly ERZ511479 | reverse complement strand
GATAGCGTTCGCTTTATCGCGCGTCTACGGTCGGTCGCCATTTACTGGTTAGTTAACCAACGTCATTAATCCCACACAGGGGGTCGGGGGTGGGCGGGGGAGCATAAGGGGTGGGTCCACGATCCCACCCCAGTTGCCGTCTGTGTGCTTTACGCGAAGGGCGTCCTCGGCGCACTTCGTTTGGTGTCCGTGGTCAAAACGGCCGCGCTGTAGGGGGCGGCAGCCCTCGAAGGCGAGAGGAGAGCGGCCGCCGACTGCCAAAAGTGTTAATATTTCAGCCTATTGCTGTTTCTGAACTTTGGCCGATGCAAACAAGAATACAAACGGCATAAAAAGCCGCCTCAGCCAATGGGCGTGTCAGAGAAACATGACGTACACCAATCAGATCATGTTCTGGTCTAATCCTATTCCTGTTCGAGGTGGCCAAAATTCAGAATTTAGCAATATTCCAGGCGGCCGGCGTAAAGTCGGAAGGACCTCGTCACATCCCCCCTCTTTCGGCGACTGCGGCCGCGCTCTGCTCTTTCCCCCCCCCCCCCCCCCCCCCCCCCCCCCCCCCCCCCCCCCTCCCACGCCCCCGTTGTCCGCCTCGCCGCCTTGTTCTTCCCTCTTCCTGTCCCCTCCTGTCAGCCTGACCTTCCCGGCCTGCGAGCGCCAAGGCGTTTGACTTGGACGACATGCAGCAGCAGGTGTGGGAGAAGTACCTGGCCAAGAAAAACGTGGCCCTGTTTGGCGGGGCCGGGTGTGGCACGTCGACGGTGATGATGCGTGCCATCAACCACGCCCGGCGCGCCCACGGTGAGGACCGCGTCGGCGTGCTGGCTTGGACCAACCACGCCGCCGGCCTCATTGGAGGCCAGACCTTGCACAAGTTCCTCCGCGTTGGGCCCGCGCCGTTGCCGAAAGAGAGCGTGCTGTAGATGGTCCACAAGAACTCAGCGGGCAAATACCGCATCAAGAACGTGCGGGTGATGTTTATCGACGAGGTGTCAACAATCGCCTCGCGGTGGTTCGCGGTGTTGGAGAACGTCGTGCGGCAGCTGGCCGTCTCCTACATGCAGGCCCTTCCATGGGGCGGCTGCCAGGTCATAGGTGCGTATCGCCGCCGCACTCTCATTTTTATCCTCTTTCTTATGCGCTCCCACCCGGCGTTGTCAATGGTGCTTCTCTGTGTGCCTGATTCATTGGTATGTGTCCACCAGTGTGCCAATGCATCGATCTGACGTTCTGTGCTGGCATTGTTTCTCTGTGGAATTGCAGTGGGAGGTGATGCTCTGCAACTCGGCCCTATCCTAAAGGGCATGGATTTGCTTGGCCCCCCCGTGTACATGTGCCGCACGTTCAGGGACACATTCCTCTCCCGCTATGGGTCGCTCGTTTTCTTGTTGGGCTCGCACCGGCAGGCCCGCTCGAGCTGGTTTGTCGGCTGCCTGGACCGAATCCGCAAGGGCGAGGTCACAGACACGGACATTATGGTTCTCAACGCAACCTCAGACGGGGTCTCCGATGAGCTCTGGGACTCGCGCACGCAACTGCGGGCCCTGTGCGCGGCCGTGTCCAAGTTCAACACCGACAAGCTCGCCCGCTTTGCCGGCCCAACCACCACCTATTCGTGCAAGGATGAGGTCAACCAAGCCCTGAAGCACCCCAAGCGCGTGGCGTACGCGGTGCAGCTGCTACAGGTGTGCGCATCCGCTTCCATTGCACTCAAGCCGGGCGCAGTCGGCTTGTCTACGCGGGAGGTGGAAGGGGTCATGCCGGGCACCCAGGGAGAGGTGGTCAAACGCGGAAAGGACAAGGTCGTGTGCGTGTTTGACGGGAGGACGGTGTCGGTTCCATTCGTTGCGTTTGACGTCGTCGACAACTGTGGCCAGCGCTTGGCTACTCGCTTTGCTATTCCTTTGGTTCTTGGGTGGGCGATGACGATCCATTGAGCCCAGGGTACGAGCCTCTTCACGCTTGCCATTGATTTTTCGGACCTCCACTGGTGCAAAGAGGGTCTCGTTTACGCTGCTTTCTCACGTTGTCGTACGCTTGATGGCGTTTTTGTGCGGGGTCTGCGTCGCAGGCACGTTGTGGCTTGCCCAGATGCCCTCGAGTTCAGTTCCCGCTCTGTCTAAGACATGCGCCCATTGCCCTTTGCTTTCTGTCTCTCTAGTACATACCCACACGCGAACTGTTCTCGTACCACCCAACGCTGCGCGCCTTCCTGGCTCTGCGCTCTCCTCAGTCCCCGTGGCAATATCTACAGCAAATCCCCCACCTGCTTAGTGAATCTCGCGTCCCAAAGCACACGCAAGTGTGTGGCAGACTCGAGGTTCGTGGACGCCTGCGTCTCGGCCATGCTTGTCGGAAGGATCAGCTTGTAGGCGGCGCTCTCGTAAAAAGCGCTAGTGAATGGGTAGTTTTTTGCTGCTTGCTCGTCCGTGCACACGACGGCAAAAATCTCTACCGCGGGCATGTGTTCCTCGATGGCCGCGAGCTGCGCCGCCTCGCTGTTGTGCGCCGGCGCGGTCGATAGGGAAGGGGCTCCAGTATGCCACACACATGCTGTACCCAGCATCCCGGCCCCGTCCTCAGCGTGCGGCCGGTCGAATAGCTGTACTCGCGGTCTGCTCAAGCGGGGCTCACGCAGACGAAAGGACACTGACGTGCAGCACGAAATAGGATGGCATCAGAGCAGCTTGTGAGTTTGATGAACAGACGAAGCTCAACTTCCACCCTGCTCTCATCTTCACGAATATTCACAAAGCACAAAAAAATGCCTATACCTGTACGGAGCTATGGGGCCATGCAACGTACCCAATGGCGCCAGCGGGACAGGCAATCTTGCTCGAGCCAACAGAGCGTGGCGGTACAGGCGTCGCCGCGGGGTAGCCTTTCTCGAGGCACAGCTTCTCGTCCTGTCCAAAAGGGTACGGCATGTCCCCGCACCCCTCAGAAACTGAAGTCAAAAAGCCAGCAACAACACCGGTAGGGGACGGCGACGAGTGGAACAGTGTCCACTCGGGATGTAAGTCCGCAGTGCCAACCACCTGACCGCCGCTCCACAAAAAGCGGGCGCGCGCATGCTCGACCAAAGCCACAGCACCACCAACCCTGGCCTCCGACTCGCCGCTCCTCCCCATGGCCGCATTATCGCCACTCCCACTGCGACCGACACTCGCGTGGCCGCCCAGCACATTCGTCTCCTCCAAGCGGCCACCAACTGCCGCACGACCATCACCTTCATTTCGCCAGCCGCTGACTGGGGGCTCGTTGCCGTCCGCCGGGTCTTTACTTTTGGGCGGGCCGCGGTTCCGCTTTCGACCGCGCCCCCGTCGACGAGCGGTTGTCGCCTGATCGACTGCCTCGGCCTCTCCGTCTTTCCGCGTCTTTGGTGCCACGGCGCCGCTCGAGAAGAGAGAGAGAAACCAAAGGAAGAAAGGGTCCCGCTTGTGTGTCATCATGAGAATGAGACCGAGCGTTGTGTTGATGCGGGTGTCGCGCGAGTTACCAAAGACGGGCTTGGTGGCCACCTCCATCTTTGTCCCGTACATGAACTTGATGGTGACGCCCATGGCCGCCTGCGGCGCAGCTGCATGTAGGTGTGGTCGACGAGCTTCTTCTGGCGCTCCGCGACCGTCCGCTTGACGGTAGTATCGAGGATGTACTTGTACAGCACGACGAATTTGAACAGCTGGTCTCGGGCAGAATCGTCGGGCCGGGGCCGCTCCAGCTCAGCGACCGTCTCGCGCACCACGTCGGGCGGGATGGTGATGACCTCTTCATCGGAGACTGCTTTGTATCGCGCCGTGAGGAAGGCGTAGCCCTTGCCCTTGGGCACGCTGACGCGGGTGGGGATGGAAATCAGGCCGGGCAGCTGGAAGTCCTCGTCGATCTGGCGCTGCAGCACCTGCGCAGGCACCACGGCCTGGCTCGGCTGCAGAGGAGTGGACGCCTGGGTCCCGCCGACACGCACGGTAGAGCTGTCGTTGGTCGCAGGACGAGAGGCGACGCCAGCGTCGTTGCCGGCCGCACGACCAACACCACATCGAGCCGTAGGTGCGTCGCCGCTGCGCGGCTCAGCTGCATCGGCAGCCACCGTCTCGGCGCTGGTGCTCCCACGTCCACGGCCGGTAGGTTGAACAACGCTGCTTGTCGGTCCGACAACGGGAGCCCCGCCGCCAAGGTCCCCAACCCCCTCCCAATCGTCCTCCCCCAACGACAACCCTCCTCCGAGGCTGCACTCATTCTTCGTTCTGCAGTCCCCAGGGTGCTCACCAACCCGTGCTGGTGCCTGGGTGAGCGACGAAGCGGGTGGCCGGCCCACTTGCGTGCGCCGCCGCTCCTGCTCCAGGTGTTGTAGCGCCGAAGAGAGGCTGTCGACCCCGACCGAAACGAGATGATCCGACTGCGCGGAGGGACTTGGACGCCCATCATCCTCCAGGTAGCCCGAGCCGAACAATAAGAGACCCCCAGAAGCGCCTACTCGGGTAACGGTCACGGCCAGCAGCAACTCGTTCTTGGTCGACTCCTCCACCTTCAGGCAGGTGTCTTGAGGCACGTTGCTCAAAAAGATAAACGGGTGGCTCGCCGAGAATCCGAGCGTGCTGGCGGCGGTCGCGCACGACGGAAGCCTATCCATCACCCACCCTCCCCTCCCACTGCACCTCTGGCCTTCCCCCCACCAGCTGGGGGACACTATCACGACCACAGCAGTGGAGCTGCCGCCTCGAGTCAGAGCGAAGCTCTGGGGACTGGTGAGAGGGCGGCCTGTGCCGGTGGTGGGGGGGTCATGCACCGAAGACGGCAGCGGGAAAGTGATGCAACAGCGCGCCTAGCAGCCCACCATGACGTCGTCCTGCATTTCAAATGGCTGCACCCAAACGGTGGTCCAGTTCAAACCGCTGAGCGTTCAAACTGAGGGGTGCTGCGAAGCAGGGGGAGCACCCATGTGGGAGGGCTACATTCTCGTTGGCGCTAATCGGAGGCGTCTTAAGTAGGCTCGGGGAGACACGGCAGATGATGATCTGGCCTGCACCATCTTGAATTTATTGGGGCTGCAAGAATATGTTGCAACCAATCAGATGAGGCGCTAGGGGGGTTTGTCGGAGAGTCGTTGCAAGAAACCCCCCATCCCAACCCTGGCATTATCCGTGTTGGGTGGGTGATCGGGTGCAAGCGGCCAGCGCGCGCAAGACGGGTAATCGCAGCCTTGACGGCCGTCAAGGCAACCTTGACGGATGGATCTGATTGGACCACATGATGTCAGTCAGGAAGATGGTTGCTCCCACAAGGGGAGCTGTTCATCAGCTCCCCCCACGACAGTTGGGTAGCTAACAGTCCCGTCAGCCACCCGGCCACCTTATCCTAAAGAGCCGCGAGCTGGGCGGCCGTGCCGCCCCCGCCGGTCGCCGCCCCCGCCCGCCGCCGCCCCCGTCAGTCGCCGCCCTCGCCGGTCGCCGCCCCCGTTTGTGGTCTGTCCGCCAATCGCCTCCCTGCCAGTCGCCGCACCCAGTTGTCGCTGCCCGTCCGGTCGCCCGCCCCGCCGGTAGCCCACCCAGCCGCTGCTTGGTGCTACCCCCTCGCTGGTCTCCTGCGGCTCGTCGGCACGGCCTTCGTGTCGCACTTCCCCCTGGTCTTCTGTGTCTACTGTCACACCAGTGCACACATTTATGTCTACCTGTACGTGCTTTCTGTTGTGCCTTGTTGGTTCCTTTCTATTGAGCGGGGAACCACGCGCGCGGCGCCCCTCCCCGTCCCTGTCACTGCGGTCGCTGCTACCTGGTGCCGCTCACAGCGGCCGGTTTTGATCACAACTAACAGCAGCCGCCCCTATAGCCTCGTCTCACCATTCTCCGTGGCTGCTCGTGGTTGCCACCTCACCGCGCGCTGTCACGTGCCTGCCTCACCTGGCTTCTGCACGCACTGCCACCCACCGCACTACCAATTGTGCTCATCCCCTGCGTCCTCGGCTGTATTTCGCCACCTGCGTGTATCCTTGGTGTCTGCACCACATCTACTGCCCATTCACCCTCCCCCGCCGTTTCGACTCTCTCTTTTTACCACAGGGACCCTCAAGAACCATGGTGCTATTGCTGCGCATGCTTGGCGACGCCGTTGGCGGCTGCCTCTCCGCCAAGACCGACGCGTCTTCACCACCCGCTGGGTCTGCCGCTCGCCATCAAGACTCTAGGGGTTCCAATCACTCCTTGTTCTCCCACCCTCGCCGGCGTGCGCTCCCCCAGCTGCTGGCGTCAAGCCAATCGCGTCCAAATGCCGGGCCACCGCCGATCCGAGAAAGGCACCAAATGTTCCTGTGCTCCGCGGGGGAGCGCGCCACACCGGTCGCCCCAGTGCTGCGCGTGCAAATGGGCCGGTCGGCGGATGCGGCTGTGCGCGGCACCCGCCTCGACCATCCAACGGGGGATGGGTGGCGTTGCTTTGCTGCCACCCGCTCCGAGCCATTAGCGCACCACGCTGTGCTCTCCCTGACGAGCGTAGCGGGGCACGAGGTCCGAGCCGACACCACTCGGATGGTGATGGAGATGGGCCAGGGTGATGGCGGCAGCGAAAATGCAGCAGACGGCGACGGCCCCACCAACGTTGGCGAGTACCGCTTCCCCAACCTGGCCCAGGAGCGGCCGGGTTCGCGGCACAGTCGCGGTGGACGACGTGTGGGGACCGGCCGCAACACTCGCGCGAACCTGCTGCAAGGGTACATGTGCGCCATTGCCACCACAATCACAAGGATGGGCATCACGGAGTGGCTGGAGGAGTTTGGCATCGCAGATGATGACCGTGGGGGCGCCGCGGCGGTGCGCTCCTTCATTGAGAACACTCTCTCGACGCCGTACCGCGGCCAGGTCTGGCCGCTTGAGTCGGTGTTTGGTGCCGTGGCGCGGATCTCGTACGGCGACCAGCACTTGTACAAGGAGAACGAGCTGATGACGTGCTGGGTGGCATCAAGGGGGGACGTGCAGCGCACGTGTCGAGGCAGCACATTCAAGGAGGCGGTCCTCGACGTTTCATCGCCGTCGGCCGACGACGACGACTGCTACCACGCGCAGCTCTTTGTCGACGCGCTGGTCAGCGTCGGCCAGCTACTGGGTGACGTGGACGGCAAGCAGACGAGGCGACTGATGGCATGGATGCCGGGAGCGGAGGCGGCCGTGTTGGACGCCGGCGCGACGGACGACCCGCCGGCGGACGCCGCCAACCCCAGAGGCCGGCCACGGTCGGCCCGTGGCCGTGGACGGGGTGCTTCTTCACGGTCGGGGCTCAACGGGGTGGCGAGCAACAAAAAGGAGGAGATGGAGGACGCTGAGGTTGAGGTGTTCGCGACGGGCGGCCTCCCCATTGCAGTCGTCGTCTCGGGTGAGGGCCGATGGCGGGTGCCGGCACCGGTCAAGTGCGCACGCAAGACCACCTCTTGTTGCTATTGTGACACAAGCCGTAAGAAGGGCTGTGTGCATGTCTTGAATACCCGACACCTGCGGCAGCGTGACGCGGCGGGGTCCGCCACCGACTGCCGCCCCGCCATCCCGACCGTCGTGAAGGCCATCTCGCGCTTGGAGCTGTCCCCGTTCAACTGCAACAAGGCTGTGCAGGTGGACACGGCGCTGATGGACGCTGCGCGCGACGGCAAGGTGTACAAGGTAGCCGCTCCAGACGAGTGCCCCAAGTGCGGTACGCCCCGCGGTGAGGCCGTGTCTGACGCGGCTACGGGCACCGTGCTGTCGTGCGTGTGCATCGGGCGGATAGAGCTGGACGCTTACAACTGCGTCAACGAAGAGTGCGGCGCGTGGGTGTGTGCCGAGGGGCGCAAGGAGGGGCTCTTCATCCTCACCCCGGGCACGGCGGCGTCGGTGATGCTGTTGCGGCACTTTGCGTCGCAGGTCGCCGTCGAGGGCAACCCCTTCAACGAAACTTTCCGCACTTGGTGGATCGCTGCGCAACAGCGACGGCGGGCGGGCGTGTGGTCATCAACTACTCCCGGCCGTGGCCGACGCACGGTGTCAAATCTCCTCTCCGTTGTGCTCCGCTTGATGGGCAAGGACGCTCCTGCCTGGCCTTTCTTTTGCGGCACGTGCTGCAAGGGTGACAAGATCGATGTCGTCACCGCAGATGGGATCTGGTTGGGCTACCTCCGGCGGCTGCTCGTCGCCTACTACACGGCGTAAGCCGAGAAGTGCAACAGCAACCCCGACCTGCTCGCCGCCGCGAGCATGATTGGCAGCAAGTGGGTTCGCCGGTATATCAGGCTGGCCCTCACCGAGCCCGGTGCCACAATTGGTGTCAACGCGGACCAGAGGAGCGCAGCTGCGCTGGCCCTGGCCGTGCTCCTCCCCGGCTCCCTACCCCAATCCCTATTGGACACCTTCCCTGCCGAGCAGAAAGAGGGGGCTGACGCTCTCCGCGCGATGCTGTCCGCAATTTGGGACCTCGAGGCGGCCTGCAACCATCTCGTCAAGGCCGTCTTGGGGGCCATGAACAAGTTTATCGCGGCCGCGCAGGCCAACAGCCGCCCGCTGCCCAACAACGCGGTAGAGCGAGATGTCGCAGCGTCGCTGACTGCGTGGGTTGCCGCGCTTCCGGCCGGTGCAGAGCGTGGACGGGCGCCCGGGCCGCCTGCAGCTGCAGTGGCTGCCGACGCGGCGGGAGCTGCAGCGGCAGCTGCAGTCGGAGCGGCGGCTGTACCTGGAGCTGTGGCCGGGGCGATTGGCAATGGCCACGCCCCTGGTCTTGGCGGGGCGGCGGCGCACGATCCGGGGGCAGCCGCGGCTGCGGCGGCAGCTGCTGCGGGCGGGCGCCGCGCGCCACCTACGTCCGCGTTTGACGTTCTGGTGCCGGGCGTCAGGGCGCTGGGGCAGACAGCGGCGCATGATGTGGTTTCTTTCTGTGTCGCGGTTGCGACTGACCCGGTCGTTTCCGCTATGAACCTGGAGCACGTGGCGGGGCTGCGTGGGTTGGCGGACCTGCTTCGGTCCCCGTCCCTTGCGGCCGACCTGCCCCTCGTATTGGCGGAGGTCGTCAAAGACGGGCCGGTTGGCCCTGACTTCCCCGCGCATCTCTCGGCCGACTTAGCCCTGCTGCTCAAGTCGTTTCGGATGGGCGTCGCCTTCCTCAACGCGCTCAAGCGGATGAGCAGCGTGCGGGAGAGCGTGGCGACCGCCACCGCCGCCTGTGCCGACAAAATGGCGGACAGCATCACCGCCTACCACGCTGCCCGGCCACGCGTCGCAGACTCGGCGGCGGCGTTTGCGTCCAGGTGGTGCGGGGAAGGGATGTCGAGGGAGCAGATGCGCGCCGTGTTCTTGTCGGTGTTCCCCGACGCCAGCGACGACCCGCTCGTGACGGGAATGTACTTCCCGGGGCGGTTGCAGTGCCGCGCCTCGGCCTTCCTGCGGGCCGAGAGGCCCGAACTGGGCGTCTGCTCGAAGAACTACCAGGAGGCGCGCAAGTCGTTTTCCCCCGGCGCGTTTATAATCTGCTGCGCGTGCAGCCACCCCAAGGTGCTTGGCTTCGTCGTGCTCGACAAGCGGGAGGGCCCGCCGGCGCTGCTCGACGCCATCATCACGCGGTTTGCGATCCTGCCGCGGTTCATCGTGTATGACTTTGGGTGTGGGGCGGTGCGGTCGGCGTTGGGGAAGCTGCCGTGGCTGCTGGCGGTGTCGACCATTGTGAGCGACGCCTTCCACATCATCAACCACGAGTGCAGCAAGTTCTTTGCCCCCGCATCGTTCACCGTGCTCAAGCACATGAACACCGTCGCGCACGAGCAGCGCAACCGGGCCATCAAGGCGCTCAAGCGCGTGCTCGCGGCGTGTGGCCTGTTAGAATACACCAGTATCCTGTCCTACCACATGCTCGTGCATAACATCCGTGCCGCCGCTCGCGACGCCTGTCCTCATGCCCTACCCGATGCCTTTGACTTCTCCACGTTTTTTTTTTCTCGGGCGCCTTGTGTGTGTGGTTGTGGTCACACGGGAGGCAGCCCGTTCGAGGCCGATGAGGAATAGAAGGCAGGGCTGACGGGTTTTCTCAATATGTTTGTCTTGAGGGGGCGCCGCCGAGGCCGTCGCCATACGCACAACGTCAATTTCCCCCTCACCCCCACAGCACCGGGTCCACTGCCTCAACAGCAGCCCGACGCTGCCGACCACTATTGCCATCTGCCCCCACCTCAGTCTCCTGGCCGCCGCTGTTTTCTTGCAGCGGCGGCTGCTACTTGTACCTCTTCGTTTGGCTCGTGTCCTGGCCATGGCCGCCACAGCTGTAGCTGCCACCTCTCCTCGCTGCCGTGGCACCCGGAGCGGTGCCAGAGGCTGTCTGGCCACACCAACCGCCCAAACACCCGCTCCAGGTGCAGCAAAGGCGGCCCAGCCCGCAACCACTCCCACCACCGGGGTCCAATTCAGCGGTGAGAGGCACACTGTCTGCGCAGGCGAGGGTCCGCAAACTGGGTGGGGGTCATCCAACTGGGGGGGCGTCAACCAACTAGGGGGGTTGACGGGGGACAAGCGGCCCCGCCCACCGCACTTATGGGCGCGACCTCCACCTACTCCATCACAGGAGCGACCGCCATGGCCTCTGCAGCCACCGTCTATGAGTAGTGAAGGTATCTTCTGCAGGGGTAAGCACTACCATCCATGTTTTTCAACACCCTGGACAGTTGTGTGTGAGAAAGAGAGAAACCCATACCACTCCCATATGCAGTTGACCTTTCGCTCTTGCAAGAGGTACCGCATCCCCGATTGGTGTTCCAGCCCCAGATCGGCCCAGGCAGGAGATACGTGTGACACCTTTTCTTTAGACATGAGGAACGCCATTTTTTTCTTCATCGCTTCCAGGTATGTCATGTGTGCTGAGAACAGTGGTGTGCATAGCTAAGCGCGCAGACCACCCCAACGTGTCCATCCACGCCTCCCAACATGGAAAAAACGGGTATGACACCCGACCCTCACACAACCGACAGGCTCCTACCAACCCAGTACCTGGCAGCTGTTCACGGAACCCTCAGACACCCCAGGTGTACCAAAGACCCGAAACACTCACGCCAATGGGGCCGTCAGCGAGCAGCAGTTGCAAGACTCGAGCGGCCGACGATGGTGGCAGTGTGCTCTGAGAAGCACAGTGGAGCGGGCGAGGCAGTAAGTGATAAAGGACAGAGAGAGCAAAGAGCGGGAAAATACAGGGGCGGGTGGTGGCATGCCCACACTGGGGGGGGGCGCGGCGGGAAAGCGGTCATCTGGGTACAGGCGGGGGCAGGGCTGACGGAGGCGCGGCTCACGACAACGGCGGCTGTCACCACGGTGACTGCGGCGCCGGCCACGAAGCGTGTCCGCAGCAGCCAGCGAGCTGGTGACGGCAACAGGAGGCGGGCTGATGGCAGCAGGGGAGGAGGGGCGGGAGGCTGTGGCGCGGGGGCTGTGCCGGCAGACACCGAGTCCGGAGTCAACGCGGTGCCAGGCACGTAATGGGGCCGCTGCAGTCAGCAGGATGCTCGCAGCAGAAGGACGGGCGGTGGACGGAAGCGGGGGGGTCGGCGTGGGGGCCCGCGGGGCGGGGGGTTGGGCGGCAGCATGCTGCCGCAGATGAGGCTAGGCCTCAAAATCGATGCGTTCAACAGCCTCTGCACCCCTGCTGGAGGGGCTAGATCACACGGCCTTGGCAGTCGAGGACGGCACCAGTCCACAGACTTCTCATCTCACGAACCACATGAAGAAATTCAATAAGTAATTCAATAATAGTATATTTATTACATATGGGTGAGGCATCGATTTCTGGTTTTCAGCCGCTCCCAGGCAACACGTCCCCTGTCGAAGCCCATGGGACGCGAACCACGGGAGCCAAGAACCAATGGGAAGTGCACATAAGTTATTTAGCAGCGAAAATGTGAGCAGAGCATGGTGTTGATGGTCTCTTTCCCTTCGTGGCAAGCGGCTGCGTCGCAGCCGTTATCGACCAATGCATCGCACCAGGACGTCGGTGCCGCGCTTGCCGTGGTCGTGCTTTCTCTCTGGTTTTTTGCTGCGCCGTTAAGGTGTGTTTGCTTGTCACGGACTTGTCCCGACGCTGTTGAGGTGGTGAGTGTCCGCGGGGCGACCGTCGACGCGACCCTGTTTGCCTGGCCACCATGGCTGACACCTCTCTTCGTCTGGACCCGTCGCAGGTGGAGGTTGCTCGCTCAGTTCTCGGCGGCCGTAAAGTGGCCGCCGTGGGTGCTGCCGGATGCGGCAAGAGCACCTTGCTCACCCTGCTCGTGCGAGCCGCGCGGCTGGAGTGGGGCGACTCATCGGTCGTGGTCCTGGCGTGGGCGGGCTCGGCGGCCCAGCTTGTCGGTGGGCAAACTGTGTCTTCTCTCCTGCGTGTCTCGGTCGGGGACGTGAGCAAGGAGCGCATCTTGTCGCGCATACTCGCCAACCCCGAAGCGCGAAGCGCCATCACCGCGGCCCGGCTTGTTGTTATTGACGAGGCACCCGCTATCCCCAATCGGTGGATCGACCGCCTCGAGTATGTGTTCCGTCGCACCGCTCTCCCAACGCTACAGTGCCGGCCTTTTGGTGGTCGCATCGTGTTCGGTACGTGTTCGCTTTTGTGTGTCGCTTCCCAGAGGGTGGTATGTGCGTACGTAGACACGAGTGGGGTGCTTATGGTGAGGAATGGGGGAAGGGGTACGATTATGGAGGACTAATTGTCTTCAGGCCTCCTCTCTTTCTTTTTTCCACAGCTGCTGGTGATCCTTTGCAGCTCCCCGCCTACGGGGTTACAGATGTGACTCCCCAAAAGGGGGCCTATATGGGCCGTGCCTGGGACGACACCTTTTCATCTGACCACGGCCATGTCGTTGAGCTGGTTGGACAGCACCGCCAAGTCGGGGAGGACTCCCTGCGTGCCGTCCTGTCGCGGCTGCGAGTGGGGGAATGCCGGGCCGAAGACCTGGCGTTCCTCAACGCTATGTGGGTAGACGAGCGCGAGGAGTGGCCCGAGTACCAACATCTCCGCGCTAGGAGCTGCGACGCGCAGGCCTATAACGCCAAGCAGCTGGCGGCGATTGTCGGCGCCTCGGCCACATTTTACTGCCGCGACGAGGTGCCGCCGACCGCAGACAGCAACCCGCCCAACTTGGCGCCCCCCCCGAACTTGAATAAGGTGGCTGCCTCCGTGGTCACGATCAAGGTGGGCGCCAAGGTGGTGTGCACCATGTCGTTTGGCGTGGTGAGGACGGGGACACATGGTGTGGTCGTCGCCTTTGTGCAGGGGGTATCCGTGTCCTGCAAGTTTGAGGGCGTGGAGGAGGCAGTCGAGATGCCCATGGTCAAGTTTTAGGTGATGGATGAGGAGGAGCGGGAGCTCGGGTGTCGCTGGCAGGTACCTGTCATACTTTCGTGGGCGGTGACCATCTCTGGCTCGCAGGGGATGACTATCCACAGGGTGGCGGTAGATTTTTCTTGCACGCGGTGGACTCTGGATGGGATGGTGTACGCGGCACTGTCACGGGCTGTGTCTCTCTCTTCTTTGCGCGTGCGTGGGCTGACCGAGGAGCATGTCAAGACCAGCGGCAATGCACTGGACTGGTATGAGAAGGTCCGTTCGGAGCGCCTGTTCCGGGCGATGTAGGTATCTTGCTGGAGGGGTTGGTAATTTGTTGCAAGCATAGAGTAGTACGCGAAGAGAGCAAGAAGCAAAGCTACTGAGAAAGATAACGGCTGTTCCAGAGAACAACCTGCCGTGTGATACCATGATCGCCCCCCTCCCCCCCCAGCTCGGACATACGCGTGGGTACGTCAAGCCGCCCGAAGTGGGCGGTCTTATACCGCTCGTACATCGTCGATTGATACAGCAGCGCGGAAAAAGGATACCGCTCAGCACCTTGGCCCGCCTCCACGGACATGGCAAGGGTCTCAACGACCGGGGCCTCCTCCTTTGCGAGGGCGAGCAGGTCTGCTCGAACAGCAGGCACTGCCCAGCGCCAAACAACCGCAGTTCCCAACAGACGACGGCGTTCATGGCCGCCTGTTGGCCAGTCCCACATCCGCAACCGCGGCCTGTACAAAAGAGCAATCCGCAGAGACAGGCACACGAAGACACGCCACGCAAGCAGGACCAAACAACAGGTGTGAAGAGCACGCAGTCGTCGTCAGAAGAACTGCAAGTGCGGGATGATGCAAGCAAGGACAGATGCCGGCACCACCCACCCCCTCCCAGTCAGTGCGGCCCGACTTACCCAATTTCACTTGCCGGCCAAACAACAGCTGTGCCACTAACTGTGGCAGCTCCGAGTGTCTGCCGGCCGCCGCCTAAGTCGACGTCAAAGCCATAGTTGTCCCGCTCATGCCCCTCCACCACGACAACGTCGCCCACGACCAGCTGATTCCTGGCGACCGCGACCCGTCCACGATGAGAGCGTAACGGAAGCAAGAAGCAGGACGCAACCACAGTGCCGCCCTGTAGCAGCTGGGAGCGCACCTGCCCATCCAATGGCGCCAGCCCTCGCTCCGCAGCTGCTGTCCCACCGATGCTTTCGCCCGAAGCCAAAGCCACGACCAAACGCGCCCCATCCGACCCCATTGAGCCGCTACCGCCCGCGGCCGCCGACGCCGGCGCCGGAATTGCACCCCGCCTACCTGCTTGTGCCGCCAAGCCGCCACCTCCGGCGGCAACCAACGCCAACGCTGCACCCGCCCCGCGCCCACCTGTGTGTGTCACCGAGCGGTCAGCGCCGACGGCAGCCGGCGCCTGTGCCCCACTAGCCCCTGGCCCACACGTCTCCGCCGTAGAGGCTCCACCACCGATGGCAGCCGGCGCCGGCACCGCACCCGCCCCACGCGCACCCGACTGCCCCGCGGACGAGGCGACCGCCTGCGGGCGCTGGCGCCGCCGCCGCACCCCCCCCCCGCACACCCGACTCCGTGGCCGAGCCTCCACCGCCTGCGGGAGCAAGCGCCAGCGCCGCACCGGCCGCCCGCGCACCCGACTGCCCCGCCAAGTGGTCATAGCCGGCGGCAATTAGCGCCGGCACTCCACCCGCCCCCCGCCCACTCGACGCCGCGGCTGAGGCGCCGCCGCCGGTGGGTTCCGGAGCCGGCGCCGCACCCGCCCCTCGCCCACCCGACTCCGCAGCCAAGCCGCCACAGCGGGCGGCGGCCGGTGCCGGCGCCCCACCGGCCGCCCGCGCGCCCGACTGCCCCGCCGAGTGGTGACCACCGGCGGCAATCAGCCCCGGCGCCCCACTGGCCCCACGACCTTCCGCCTGCACCGTCGAGCCGCCGCCGCCGCCGGCAGCCGGAGCCAGACCCGGCGCCGCACTCGCCCTCCGCCCTCCCGACTCTGCTGCCGAATCTCCACTGCCCGGGGCCGCCGCCGGCGTCGCCGCATCCGCCCCCGGCCGACCCAACTCTGCTGCCGAATCGCCACCGCCCGCGACCGGCGGCGGCGCCGCACCCGCTTCCCGCCCACCCGACTCTGCTGTCGAGTCGCCACCGCCCGCGGCCGGCCGCGGCGGCGCCGCACCCGCCCCCCGCGCATCCGACTCCGCCGCCAAATCGCCACCGCCCGCGACCGGCGGCGGCGGCGCCGCACCCGCCCCCCGCCCACCTGACTCTGCTGTAGAATCGCCACCGCCCGCGGCCGGCCGCGGCGGCGCCGCAACCGCCCCCCGCCCACCCGACTCCGCCGCCGAATCGCCGCCGCCAGCGGCCACCGCCGTCAGCGCCGTACCCGAGCCTGGCGTACCCGACGCTGGTAGCGCACCCGTTCTGGATCACGGCTTGGCCTTGGAAATCGTGGGCACCTCGGCGCCGGCGCAAAACTCTTCCACCAGCCACATGTACGCGGCGTCCTTGAAATGGACCATGTAGCACACGAGACCGAGAAACTTCACCGTGTCAACGCCGCTGGTGTTGGTGAGCATGGGCGCGACCGCCGTGCGCATGCGGTCGCCATCCTGATACGCGACGGTCACTTTTGAGACCGAGGCGGGGGTCATTGACTCGTACTTGTTGGCCGACACAGAACTGCGACTACCGGCCGGCAGCTGCTTGAGGAACTCGCTGACGGCGTGGCGGATCAGCTTCAGGAAGAGCTTGCACAGCGGGCGGTCCGAGGAGAACCGCGCCCGCAACCGACCGAGCAGGGAGACGCTCAGATGACGCGGAACAGTGATCAAATGGTCACTTTCGATACCGGCCAACGTGGCAGGGTCGATGACAAAGTCGGCACCAACCATAGGCGAAAAGGTGAGCAAACCGGGGAAGCACGCCATCGGCCGGGGCGTCACGGCTGCCGGTGCCGTCGGCGGCAATTTCAGGGATGCAGCAGACCGGCGAGGCGGCCGTGATAAAGGCGAGCGCGCCGGGCCGCCCGCACGTTGGAGGCCGGCCAAATCTCCTCGTGGCGTAGACGAGCCCGATGAGGGAGCCGTCCCGGCGGCTCCGGATGCGCCGCCGCGAGGAGACTCCACAGAGAGATCCGCCGCAATGGGGGAAGCCGGCGGGGTCAGGGACGCACCAGTCGGGTCCAAATCCGGCGGCGCCGCGGCCGTCCGCAAGCTGCCCATGATGAGCCGCATACCGGTTGCAATGTTGTTCTGCTCCGAGTCGTCGCACTGTTGGGCGTGCTGACCGCCATAGAGCACCACGGCGCTCCGCCCGCTAGCGGGGGCAGCCATCAGGAACAAGACAAGTTTCCCCTGGGTGGATTGCGAGACGCGCTCGCACGCATGGACGGCAATCTCGGCCGCACAGCACGCCGCCGTGTCGCGGCCATAGCTCAAAGCCGACAAGGCGTGACCGACCGAGCCCAAGTCCTCCAGCGATCCCATGCCGAAGCCACGATCGCCAACACCCTCCGCGGAAGCAAGAAGCGGGGGGGTATCTCGGTGATAGAGGTTGGCGGGGAGCGGATCCACGGGATAAAGTGCGAGGCCGCGGGGCAGCGGGGGGAGGGAGCCGTAGGCCGGTGAGGGACGTTGGGGAGAGGGGGGGCGCACGAGGTAAAGGACGCACCGGTCGAAACTCGACGATGATGAGTGCGACGACTGCGGGGGGAGGCGAAAGGGGAGACCAGGGAAACGCCCAAGGCCGCCTGCGGAAGAGGAACGTGCTGGCGACACCCCGCCGAGGGCACGCACACAGTCGGGCGCGAACAGATTCGACCTCGGGCCAAGTCACCCCGAGGTTGTGCACGGGTGAAGTCACGCTGCAAGCAAGGTGCGTCAATCCCAACGGCATAGGAACGATGGAACCGCGGGGAGCAAACCCGCCCGTGCCCCCCCCAACCCGCAGACCCCCTGCCCCCCCACTACTGAGATCGCAAATCTCCTACCCCCCTCTCCAGCCTTGACGCAACCTTGACAAGATCCTTGCATCCCGTCAACCCTGCGATTACCAAGGTTCGCGCGCGCAACGAAGGTCGGAGCCACCTGCTTTTGGGGCAGACGTGGTCGGCTCGGCCTTCCCATGGGCCGTGGCTACTTTTCCAGAATACCCACAACGTGAGATGTCCGTGGAAAGCGGGATCGTATCCGCGGCCATATCCGCCTCCTTACAAATCGCACATCCGGTGGTCGATCCCACAAATGGCCCACAAACGACCCACGGCGATCCGGCAAAAAGTCTCTAATGCATCGCTGGAACCGGGGCTACAATGTGCTCAAGGGTGATATACAACCGGATATTGACTATAAAGTACTCATGACGCAGTTGGTCGCGGCGCGACCCATAAGAGGAAATGACAGAAAGGCAGCTGATTGGGTTCTTGACGAGACTGACACTCGAACCTGCATTTTGGGATCCTTGGCGATCCCCCTGACAGCAGCGCCAATCGGCGTGGAACGGGGACCGAGGACGGCGCCACCTGGTTTGCCCCGTGGAAGCGCATATCTCGAGACCCCCAGCGCCCCGTCGGACGTCACTGTCAGACGCTGGCGCCACCCCCTGGTGGCGGTGCGTGCGCGACGCGCCTGCCCGTCGTGCGGGCGCGCCGCAGCGTCGTGCGGCAGACGGGCCGGCCGTTGATCCGCGGGGGATGCAAACAGCACGGATCGCCGGCCCCCCACCGGTGGTGCCGTTGCAACGCGAGGCAACGGAAGCGACGGCTGCCGCGGGGGCGGCGCGCCACGCGGCCCGAGAGTGGCGTTGGCGACAGGTGGCAGTGGCGGCGGCGGCGGCGGCGGCGGCACGGCCACGAGCCCCCCCCCTGTACGAGGCCGCCTCGGTGGGGTCAGCCAAGCGTGGCAGCCGCAGGCGACGCGTCGGCCGTCGCTGGGCCGGCGCGGGGAGGCGGCGGCTCCCCCCCCCCCCCCCCCCCCCGGGGTTGGGAGCGACCGCTGCCGCCGCCGCCCGTACTTGAGTGGCCCCGCGCCCGCATCGAGGCCGCCCGCACGCCCCATGGACGGCGCGGCGGCGGTGCGCGGGTGGGCGGCGGCACGGGTCACGACCGCAGCCGAGGCGGTCGCCTCCCTTGTCGTGCGACGCCCTGCTGTGCGGGCACGCGCGGGGACCACCCCGGTTGGTGCCCCAACGTCCCGGCGGGGACCCCAGACCATGGGGGGGTGCCGCGCCGCTGGCGGGGCGGCGTCCCGCCGTCTGACCTGCTGGGCGGTGGCCCTGCTGGCGGCGGCGGCGGCTGCGGTGGCCGCCGCCGCGTCCCTCTGTGGGGCGGCGTCCGCCGCGGCCGCCTATCGGACGCCCGGCGCGCCCCCCCCCCCCCCCCCCCCCCACCCGCACCGTCTACCTATCGGCCGACACCCACCGCTTCTCCGCCACCCGCAACAGCACCACCCACAACCGGTGCACGGGCGGCGCCTACACGGACGGGGAGGCGCTGTTTGTCACGACCGCCCCGGGGCTCATTGGCGACACCTACACCAAGGGCGTGTGGACGCGCCACGCGCGGCGGGGGTGGGCGTCGCCCCTGACGCCGCCGGCGCACGCGGGCGCCCTCGGCGCGCCGCTCTACGTGGCGGCGGGGGAGCGCCTCGTCGTGGTCGTCCGCAACACGCTGCCGTTTGCCGTGTCGTGGGCGGTCCCCCAACTCGTGCCCGCGGCGGACAACCCGCCGGCGGTGGGCGCCGGCGCAGAGGCCACGTGGACGTTTGACGTGCCGCCCGCGGCGGCGCCCGTTGCGGGCGGCGGCCGCCCGTCGACGGATGCGGTGCCGTCGCGGGTGCTCGTCTACCACAGCAGCGTCGACGCGTCGCACTTGGACGCGGGCTTGTACGGCCCGCTCGTCGTCACCGCCGCTGGGCTGCCGCTCGATGGGGATGGGGGCCCGGCCGAGACGGATCACATTTTTACCATCCTCCACGTTATGAACGAGGCGGGGAGCCCCTTTGCGGCGGCCAACGCAGCGGCGGTCGCCGCCGAGTGGGCGCGCCAAACCGCCGCCGGCGTGCCCGCCGTCACGGACGCGGAGGTGGTGGCCGAGGCGGCGCTCATGCACGGCATCAATGGGTACCTCTACTGCGGCATGCCCCCCCCCGAGTTGGACGTGGCGTCCCGCCGGCGGGTGTTGTGGCACGCCGCGTCGGTCGGCAACGAGGTGGACGTGCACACGCTGCACTTGCACGGGCTCGTCGGCGTGTCGGGCGAGGGGCGGGGGTTTGTCGACATGGTGCGGCTGCTGCCCATGACGGGGGAGACGCTGGCCATGGTGGTGGACAATCCGGGCACGTGGCTGGGGCACTGCCACGTGAATGACCACCTGTTTGCCGGTACGGTTGGTGGGTGGCATGGAGGGGAGAGGGGGGGGGGGGGGGGGGGGGGGGGGGGGGGGGGGGGGGGGGGGGGTGGCCGCGGCGGGTGGTTGCCTGCAGTGGATGTACAGTGGCGGTGCTGCGTGTCCCTATTGGGTTGGATTTTTTCATTGGTACCTCCTGCCGTGGCTGCTTTTGGCGGTCGGCGGCGCCGCGCATTGCCGTGTGGCGACCATGTACTGACCTGGGCATCATTGTTTACTTCCCTCGCTAATGGAGCTGGTACACCTCTTGTCTTTGGGTTGGTCTCTTGGCAACGTGGTAGGCATGGCCATGCTCTTCACCGTCAAGAACAGCGGTCCCGCTACCACCCCCTCCCCGACCCCCGCCGGCGGGCGCATCCGCGAGTACTTTGTCGCCGCTGTCGAGGAGGAGTGGGACTATGCCCCCGCCGGCGCCAACACCTGCTCCGCCATCGCCCGCCCCTTCACGCCCGACGAGGAGGTCTTCACGGCCGCGTCGACCGACGCGGCCGCCCCCCGCGTCGGCTCGGTGTATACCAAACACCGCTACGTCGAGTACACAGACGCCACCTTTTCGACGGCCGTCGAGCGGCCGCCCGAGTGGGCGCACCTGGGCTTGGTCGGCCCGCTCCTCCGCGCCGCCGTCGGCGACACGATGCGCGTCACGTTCCGCAACGGGGCCTCCCACGCAACGACGATGCACCCGCACGGGGTGTGGTACGCCAAGGACTCGGAGGGCGCGCCGTACCTGGACGGAACGTCTGGTGCCGACAAGGCCGACGACGGGGTGGCGCCCGGCGGCACGCACGTGTACACGTGGGAGGTGCCCCCCCGCGCGGGCCCCGTTGCCGGGGAGGGTGCCAAAACGTGGATGTACCACTCGCACCACGACGAGATTGCCGACACGTACGGGGGCCTCTTTGGGCTGCTGCTCATCGTTGGCAACGAGGGCGGCGCGGGGTACGACCCCGACACGGCGCTACCGTCTGGCGGGGAGCGGGAGGTGGTGCTCTTTTTTGGCGTCATGGACGAGAATGAGAGTGCGTACGCGGCGACCAACGTTGCGCGCGTCGTGCGAGCGTCGATGGAGAGCGCGACCGTCGGCAACGCGACGGCCGTGGCGGCAGCGGCCGCGGAGCTGCTCGACGACGACGACTTTCGGGAGAGCAACCTCATGCACGGCATCAATGGTTTCGTCTATTGCAACGCGCCGCTGTTGACGCTGACGCGCGGGGCGCCCGTCAAGCTCTACCTGTTTTCCCTCGGCACCGAAGTCGACCTCCACACGCCGCTCTTTGCGTCGACCGCGTTGGCCATTGAGGAGCCGGCGGGGGCGACCACGTCGGCGCCGCGGCTGCTGCCCGGCCTGTTCCTCACGGCAACGGCGACGCCGCGCGTGGCGGGGCGGTCGCTCGTCCAGTGCGGGGTGGCCGACCACATCCACGCGGGCATGACCGCCGCCGTGGTGGTGGCGCCCGGTGCGGACGCAGACGACACCGACAAGGACGGCGACGGCGGTGCGGTCGTGCGCGTGCACCTCGCCGCCGAGGTGGTCGAGTGGGATTACGTGGCGCCGCCGGGGCGCCCGGGCGCCGGCACGGACCGCTGCAGCGGCGCGCCGTTTGGGGAGGCGGAGCGCCTCTTCACCGACGCGACCGCCCTGTCGCCCGGCGGGCGCTACCTCAAAACCGTCTACCGCGAGTACGCGGGCGCCGCCTTGGGCGCCCGCGTGGTGCGCCCCCTGACGGGCGCGGCGGGCCTCGCCGGCCCGACCGTGCACGTGGAGGTGGGCGAGACGCTCCACGTCACCCTCACCAACCGCCTGCCGTGGGCTGCCAACTGGGACGTGGCCGCCCTCACCCCCGTCTCGGCGGTCGTCACGGGCACGTCGGCGCCGGCGGCGGCGGACCGCATCGGCGCGCGCCTCGGGCGGGGCGACGGGGTGCGCCCCGGCGAGACGGTCACCTACCGGTGGACGGTCCCGCCCGACGCGGCCCCCTCGTCGGGGGACCTCTCCACCGTCGGCCACGCGTACGTGTCGTCGGTCGACGCGGTGGCGCACGCGGCGGCGGGGCTCTACGGCGTCGTGGCCGTGGGCCACCGCGGGGCCCTGCCGCCCCCGGCGGCGCCCGGGCGGCGGCACCGCGTGCCCGTCGGCACCGCCGACGCGGTCGCCCTCTCCCTCCACATCCACCGGGAAGACGCGTCGCCGCTGCTCGCCCGCAACGTGGCGGCCTACGCCCTCAACGGCACCGCCGCGGCGGCGGCGCTCGCGGCGGGAGCCCTCGACGGGGACGAGGGGTGGGGGGAGCGCCAAACCCTCCACGCCGTCGGCGGGCACCTCTACTGCCACGGGCCGCCGGTGGTTTTGACGGCGGGCGCCCCGCCGACGCGGGTGTACGTCTTTGGGTTTGGCTCGGAAGCGTCCATGCACGCGCCCGTGTGGGCGGGGCGCTTGACGACGAGCTCGGGGGGGGAAACCGGCTCGCAAATCCTCCCGTACGTTGTCCACGCGGTGGACGTGTACCCGCTGGGGGCGGGGCCGGGGCGCCTCTCGTGTGCCGTGACGGACCACCTGGTGGGGGGGATGACCGCGCGGCTGCTCGTGCGTGACGGCAAGGGCGGGGGGGGCGGGCGGGGGGGGGGGGGGGGGGGCGATGACAGTGGTGATGGTGGTCGCTTCGGGGGTGGCGCGTTTTCCTTGAAGCAAAGCCAAACAACCGAAGCATGCCAACTTGACATTTCACAGAACAAGGCCAGCTTCGACCCCACACGTCTCCCAACCATATCCCTCGCCTGCCCCACCACACCATGTACCACATCGGCCCTTTCGCGCTCCCACCAACATGATAGCGTGCGCTACAACTCGAAGAAGGTCTCTAAAATGGCATCAAGATCCCCCGGCTCGATGGGCGACTCTTCGTCATCGCCGCCGCCAGCGCCACCCAGCCAGTCCTCTGCTACGACCTGTGCCAAAGCGTCGGCAACGGCGGTGGACACGTTAAGTGGCTGGCCGCCCGGCGCCGCCCGAGCGTCTACGGCTGCCGAAACAGCCGCCACAGCATCCTTTACGCCGTCATCGCCCCCCCCCGCCACGCTATCCCGAATGAAAGCGCGTCCCCGTGCTCCCCCGCATTCCCCCTCGGCAGGAAAGGGAGGGGGGGCGCCTTGCGCGGCCGCTGCGGCCGCGACGTCGCCCACCCCCCCGCCTGC
>ENA-ORXR01001668-ORXR01001668.1-marine-metagenome-genome-assembly--contig:-NODE-1668-length-22920-cov-14.376571_pt1 | contig 22920 bp, 20 predicted proteins | sample MGYA00237866_ERZ511479 | MGnify/ENA metagenome assembly ERZ511479 | reverse complement strand
GCGGATTTGGAGATTTTGTCATGGTGGCACGAAGCCGTCGAAATACCGAGCGTCGCAATTGGCGGGATAACTGTGGAGAATGCGGGAGCCGTAATAGCGGCGGGCGCGGACTTCATCGCGGTCTCATCGGGCGTCTGGGCACATCCGGACGGGCCCGCCGCGGCAGTGTCGCGCTTGTCGCAGCTTTGCTCACAGTTTTCGCCCCCCTCACCGTAAGCGCCGCGCCGACGCTGACTAATCCTGCGGAAATTCAAACCAATTTTGAAGTCGCCTTAAACGCCTATAATGCGGGCCAATATGGACAAGCGTTGAGCTTGTCGCAGACCGCTGCCAATTTGGGCAGCACGGACGCCGCCGTCATGGCAGGTTATATTCTGCGTTACGGCAAAGCGGGCACAACCGACATGATGAGCGCGCGCCGGTGGTATGAAAAAGCCGCTGCCAAGGGTCATCCCGACGCCTTTGTCGCGCTCGGCGAAATGGGTTTGCGCGGTCAAGCCGGACTGACGCAAACGGATGCGGTTTCATATTTGACCCGGGCGTCTGATGCGGGACGTACGGACGCCATGCGGGCGCTGTCTGATCTCTACCGCACGGGACAAGGCGTCACAGCAAGCACGGCAGAATCTGAGCGCCTGCTGAAAAGCGCGTCGCAAAGTTTCGATGCCGAAGCGACAAAACGATTGGGCGACAGCCTGTTTGAACGCGACCCGCAAACCGCGCTGAAACACTATGAGACAGCGGCCAGAGCGGGGCATCTGGAAGCGGCTTATATCGCCGGCGTCATGTATGCGACGAATTTCGAAATTCGCCCGGACAGCGCAAAATCTGCGGCTCTGCTGAAACAGGCCGCGATGGGCGGGCATGCGGCCGCGATGGCGGATTATGGCCTGCTGGTCTATCAAGGCTATGCTGCCGCGCAATCGGATGAAAAAGCCGCCGAATGGTTCCGCCGATCCGCCCAAGCGGGTGATGCGGAAGGGCAGTTCCTTTATGCGTTTACCCTCGCCAAAGGCGAAGGCGCAGAACAGAATTTTGAGGAAGCGTATTATTGGGCCATGAAATCCGGCGAGAGCGGCGTTGATGAATATGACGCGGATCGGAAAACGCTGCGCGAAGGCTTGGAAGGCAAGCTGGACGGGGCGGCGATTTCGCGGGTTCGCGCGCGGCTTTAGAGAGCGCAATCTAACGGGGTTGATAGAAATTTAATTCAGAAAACTCTGCAATTTCCCCATCGCGGGCATAGCCGCTTTTTTGAGGCGGTTTAGAATTGCCACTTTATCAGTATCGGCAGGGTCAACGCCGCTGACGATTTTGGAAAAGCCGTCCAAGCGTTGCTCGCGCATCCAATTTCGCAGGGGTTTATTTTGCCCCCATAGCGCTTGGTTCATCATATTGGCTGCCGTCATGCGCACAAAAGTATCGAGGTCATCCGGAAGAGGAACCACGCCGCTCAATCCATTCTTCGCTGCCTCACCTTGCACATTCGCTTCAACCCAGGCGATGAGAGAGGCCGAGAAAACTGGCTGGTAGGCACGAACAGTTTGCGGCGTGATAATATCGCCTTGAAAAACAGGTTTAATGACGTTGTCTTTGATCGCACTGGCGGAACAATCGACAATGACATGCTCCAATGTCGGCTCCGTTCGGCCACTCACAAAGGTGATATTATTAGTGGTTATCTCTGAGACCCGCCCCTTGCGAACCACATCTTTCACGCGGCGAAGCGCAATCAGCTCAGCCTCACTTATGGTCGCGCCGTGGAACATGGTTGGTCGGACAGTCGGGTCCAGGCGGAGAAAATATCCGCAGGCTTCAAGGCGGTCAAACATATCGGATTTGGACGTCGCAGCCGCGATAGCCTCGAACATATTGGCTTGGTTGCCGATTGTATCCTCGAAAAATTCGGGGAAAGGCTGCGTATGCTTTCGATTTATCAGCCATGCATCCCGCGATTTGATCCAGCGTATAGTCTGTGGAGGAACATCATTTTCAAGGAGCCAAAGTATGGCATCAATCCCCGTTTTTCCGCCGCCCACTACGGTGAACCCACGAGGCGCATCAGTCATCAACGGCAGATCATTTAACGGCATGAACCTCACGCCTTCGCCAACCTCAAAGTTAGGGGTATGAGTGGATGGGACCGTGGTATTTAAATGCGTGCAGTCGACGGTTTTCTTCGCCGTCGCTATGGTCTCCAGACCGGTCAAACGATGCTTAAACCTACCTTCGCCATTGTAATCCGACAGTGGGAAAAACCGAACACGTCCGGATGTCAGAAATTTTTGGCGCATCACGGCGTCGAAATAAAACAGGATTTCAGCGCCTGTCGCGAGATCGCCCAGCCCCTTATTCAAGCCAGTTTCATCCCGCAGGCCTTGGCTCAGTTCGCGAGAGTTCACGCCGTAAAATGCACTGGGCTGATGCAAAGTGACGAAAGGGTAAGCGGAATTCCAATGGCCGCCCGGTTTGGCAAATCGGTCAACCATGACGATATCCACGTCCGGCATTTCGTCCAGCAGCGTGTCAACAAACGCCATGCCGACAGCGCCGCTGCCAATAACGAGGTAATCCGTATTTATGGTATCAGTCATGACCAACCGCAGGCTCAGCTATGACACTGTGCAGCAAATTGATTTCGGGCCATGCGATTAATTAATCGTACGGGCGATCCGAATACCGTAGTCGTCATAGCGGTAATCTGTAACATAGCGGATACGCGCGGCAGCGCGGGCTTGATACCCATGAGTCACCCAAGAGCCGCCTTTCATGACGCGGAATTTGCAATCCCCGTCTTTACGCGCAGACCCGTCGCCGATTGCGCCGCTATGATTTGGATTCCAGCAATCTTCGACCCACTCATAGACGTTGCCGTGCATATCATAAACGCCAAAGGCATTAGGTTCATATTGACCGACAGGCTGGGTCTTGCGCAAGTAAGGTCCAGTCGCCCCGGAACCATAAGGCGCTTTGCCGTCAAAGTTTGCATATTGCGCGCTCATATCAAAGCCGCGTCCAAACGGCCCGTCCTGACCGGCGCGAGCCACATACTCCCACTCGGCCTCAGACAAAAGGCGATAATTTTGGCCTGTTTTTCCATTCAACCACTTCAGGAAATTTTTAGCATCATTGAAGCTCACATTTATCACGGGGCGATTTCCCTGCCCCCATCCTTTGTCATCAGGTTTATGCCCGGAACATCCGCCGTCGCTGACGCATTTATTCCAGTCATTGAATGTAATCTCATATTTGCTGACTTCAAATTGATAGCCAATATACGTATCCCGCATCGGATTTTCAAAACGTGCGCGTTTTTTCTCAAAGTCGGGCGAACCCAATTTCCCGGCGCCCGGATTTATAACAACCATATCTATGCCCATTGGAGAGCTCCCGGATGTTACAGGACCAATTGGCGGCGGAGTATTCACACTCGCGGCGGCTCTTGCGGCTTCGCGCTCGGCAGCGCGCCGATCAGCTCGCTCTTTCAGAATTTGTTTGGGAAAGCTGTCAACGACCTCGGGCGCGGTTTGCGCCAAAGCCAGAGACGGCACTGTTAAACCAAAGCCCATACATCCAAGGACCAACGCTGTGTTCAAAGTTTTCATCATACTTCCTTCTAACGCGCCACAAATGAACCTAGGCTGGCCTATTCGTAGACACTCTCATATACGTGCCGAAATGGTGAAAACCGAGTTAACGATACTCAACTTTGTCGTCCTGGCGAAAATCTTCGGAAAGCGCCCGTTATATGCAGTCACACTAGGGTTAGGCCAATGCCTGTCAACCTCACTTTTAAGGCTCTCAGGACAAAATGCAGGTCCAAGATCGGGCGAATTAAAATCTCTTCATGAAGGCAATTTAATGCGCATGTCCGGGATTTGTGCGCGCAAGCTTTCGCATCAATCCCGGCCAAATCAGATTGTCGCCCATGCCCGGGATAAATGCAGCGGCGCCTTGTTGATAAACACGGTCCGCCATGTTCTGCGGTTCTTCTACCAAGAGATCCTCATGACCTGCGCTTTGCGCAAATATTTGGGCTTTACAGGCGTTTTCCAGAAAATACATCCTCAGGAATGCTGTCCCACAAGTTGGTCCGAGCGTGAGAGTACCATGATTGCGCAACATTAGAAGAGATTTCGTACCCAGATTATTAACGATGCGGTCGCGCTCATCCAACTCCAAAGCGATGCCTTCATAGTCATGATAAGCCAGATCATTGTAAACCTGCATCGCCATTTGAGTGTAACGGCGCAAGCCCTTCTTTTGCGCGCTCACCGCCATGCCGTAAGGCGTATGCACATGAATGACGCAACCCGCATCTGCCCGCGCATTATGGACGGCGGAATGGATTGTGAAGCCAGCCGGGTTTATAAAATAAGGTGTCTCTTGGCAGAGCTTTCCGTCGCCATCGATTTTGACCAAGGCCGACGCCGTCATCTCGTCAAACATAACCCCGTAAGGATTTATGAGGAAACGGTGCTCACCGTTCTCATCTGGCAGACGTGCGGAGATATGGGTGAAGACAAGATCTGTCCAGCCGTGCATCGCACAGAGCCGGTAAGTGGCCGCCAAAGTCTTTCGGATTTGCCATTCCTGCGCAGACACTTTGCCTTCCAAACGTTCGATTGTCGTGGGGTCCGGAATGTTGAATCCTGACATGCCTTCAAGTGCATCGCCCGGATTAGTCTCTGTCTGTGCATTCATTGCTATCACTCCATTTTTTCCCTTGATAACTTGCAAGCCGAATTTAGCAAGTATTGGCGAGGCATGACACAGCATTGGCAATTTGGAACTCGGTCGGATGGACGGCTCATCCACGCCTATCGACTTCGCTCGGACGCGGGATATGAAGCCGTAATTTTGAATCAGGGTGCTATTCTCCAGAGCTTTTCCCTCCCGAATGGACGGAACGTGACGCTCGGTTTTGATGAGTGGAACAGGTACGAAAGTGATACGAACTATAAAGGACGGATTATTGGTCCAAATGCCAACCGGATCGCAAATGCGCGGTTTGAGATTGATGATCGCGAACATCGACTGACGGCCAATGACGGGCTTCATAATCTACATAGCGGACCCACTGGGTTTGACGGCGAGATATGGGATGCCGCGTTGACGGATCGCGGCTTGGGGTTGAAACTGGAATGCCCCCAGGCACGTCACGGCTTTCCCGGTAAAATCCGGGCGGCGCTGAATATTTCTCTTATAGGCAACACGTTAAGGTTTGAGATGGAAGCGACATCTAATCGGCCAACGCCGATAAACCTGACATGGCATCCCTATTGGAACCTATCCGGCGAAACTCGAATTGACGGACACAATTTAAAAGTGGACGCTGAAATGCACACAATGTGGGTGACGCAAAAAGCCTTACCGGTAAGAGACACGTTTCGAGATTTTAGATCCTCCCGTCCACTGGGAAGCGTGCGATTGGATTGCAGCTATGACCAAATAAAAAGCGCGCAGTTGACCGCTGGACAATGCGCAATGACAATCACAAGCTCCCTCCCCTGTTTGCAGGTTTACACGGGGGATGCGCTACCTCGGTCTCGCGCAGGGATAGCATTAGAGCCGCAATTTCGACCCAATGACATAAACTTCGCGCAGGACAGCCTGTTGCAGCCCGGCGAAATCTACCGTCATTGGATCGAATATCGTTTTGACGACATTTAGAGAACGGAGGCTGGTTCCACCCAATTCAAATCTTGTGCATCTGCCACAGCTTTTATGGTCAATTTGCCCTCACAGACGTTCAACCCGTTCAACAGATGCGCATCCTCGCGCATGGCGTCTTTCCACCCCAGGCGAGCGATGCGTTTGGCGTAATATAAAGTTGCAGCATTCAGGGCGTAAGTCGACGTACGAGCAACAGCGCCCGGCATATTGGCAACGCAATAATGAACGACGCCGTCAATGACATATGTCGGGTCAGCATGCGTTGTTGCTTTTGAGGTTTCAAAGCACCCGCCTTGATCAATGGCCACATCGACCAATACAGCGCCCTCTTTCATTGTCGGCAGCATGTCGCGTGTCACCAGCTTGGGAGCTGCGGCGCCGGGAATAAGCACCGCGCCAATGACGAGGTCCGCTTCGGTGAGTAATTTCGCCAAAGCATCCGGTGTGGAGCGCCTGACCTGAGCACGGTTGCCGAATTCATATGCGAGCTTTTCCATGACTTTATTAGAGCGCTCTAAGATCGTGACATCAGCCTGCAAGCCGATGGCCATAAGCGCTGCGTTATAGCCGACATCGCCGCCGCCAATGACGACGACTTTGCCAGAGCTAACGCCCGGGACACCGCCCAAAAGAACGCCGCGGCCGCCGCCGAATTTCTGAAGCGCGGTTGCACCGACCTGAGTTGCGAGACGTCCCGCTACCTGGCTCATAGGCTTGAGAAGCGGCAGCTGACCACTGTCATCCGTCACAGTCTCATAGGCGATACAGACCGCGCCAGACTCTATCAGATCCTTTGTTTGCTCAGGATCGGGCGCAAGATGGAGATAGGTATAGAGAATTTGGCCGGGACGTAGCATGGCGCGCTCGATAGCTTGCGGCTCTTTGACCTTGACGATCATATCGCATTCAGCGAAAATTTCGGCCGCCGTGTTTTTGATATTTGCACCGGAGGCTATGTAATCCGCATCCATCGCGCCAATTCCGGCACCAGCGAGGGTTTCAACCCAGACCTGGTGACCATCTGCGATCATTTCTGAAACAGATTCCGGCGTTAAGCCAACACGATATTCTTGTGACTTAATCTCTTTTGGGACGCCGATACGCATATTGCTCTCCAGTTGATGAGCCTTAGTAGTATGACAGTTAGTGCAGGATTTTTTACAAAATCATCTTTGCATTGATAAATATTTCAGGATAATTTACGGCAAATGCTCTGCGCCTTCGGATAATTTATGACGATTTCTGATATTGACCGAAAAATTCTGCATGAATTGCAAACCAATTGCAGGCAAAGTTCTGCGGTGATTGGCGAGAAGGTCGGTTTGTCACCCTCGGCCTGCCATCGCCGGATTGGCTTACTGGAAGACCGGGGCCTCATTGAGCGATATGCGGCGAGATTGAGCGGGGAAAAGCTGGGCTTCGCCATGACATTTTACGTCGAAGTAACGCTGGAAGGGCAAAGCGAAGCCATTTTGTCGGCCTTTGAAAAAGCCGCTTTGGGACGCCCGGAAGTGTTGGAATGTCACCTTATGACCGGACAAGCGGACTATATGATTAGGGTCGCCGCGCCCAATACAGCCGACTATGAACGGATTTACCGGCGCACAATCGCAGCTTTGCCCCATGTGAGCCGCATTCAATCCAGTCTTGTCATGAAAACTGTCAAGCGCTGGACGGGCTACCCTGCCCTATAGCGTTGATGAAAAATTGGAAAGGGTGGCCGATAATTAACCTGTTAACTCCCACAAATCGCTGCAATTCAGATAGACCACAGCTTTTTGCTCGGCTATGCCGGAGGTTCATCTGAATCCGAGTTTGTGACGGGGAAATTTTGCCAACATCATTGCGCAAACAAAGCTGGATGAAATCCGCTGCATCATCTGTCCTGATTTCGCTTACCGGGCTCGCAACGCCTGCCTATGCGCAATTCGGCTCCGTCCAACAATCCGGCCAGGATTTGAAGCTTGCCGCTGACAGCCCCTATCGAGACCCTGATATCATTTATTTGGAAGCGGATACGCTGATAAATGACGAAGCAACGGGCGTCTTAACGGCGCAAGGTCAAGTCGAAGGCCGCTACCAAGATAGAACGCTGAGAGCCGATCGAGTCGTATACAATCTCGAGTCAGGTCAAGTGATTGCCAGTGGCAATGTCGTCTTAATTCAAGCTGACGGTAGCTCCCAATATGCAGATAAAATCGAACTCTCAAATGAGCTGGAAGCGGGCACAGCCACTGACTTTGTTGCGCGGTTGCCGGGCGGCGGTGTCACGGCGGCACGTTTTGTCGCGCGCGGGGAAAATGGTGAAGTCGAGCTTTACAACGCCTATTATACGGCCTGCGAAGTTTGCGAAGAGAAACCAAACCCAAGTTGGCGGATTAAAGCCAGGCAAGTCACACAGGATAAGGGTTCGCGAACAGTGCAATATCGCGATGCCACTTTCGAGCTTTTTGGGTTGCCTGTTTTTTACACGCCTTATCTGGCTCATCCGGATCCCAGTGCAGAGCGTTCAAGTGGTCTATTGGCCCCGTTTTTCGGCATAAATGACTCCACCGGGGTCAATGCACGTATCCCCTATTTTTGGGCCCTTGACGATTATACGGACGTCACCTTTACGCCGCGAGTTTATTCTAAGGTCAATCCACTAATGGAAGTTGCCGTCGCGAGGCAGTTTCATACGGGCCGCATAGAGGTGGATGGTAGTTTTACCTATGGGAGTATTTTCGACAGAAACGGCGATGTCTTTGACGACGCCTCTTTATTTTTGGACCCTACTGAGGCCCCCATCGGGAAAAAAGCGCGCGGCCATTTTAATGCCAAGGGGTTGTTCGCCCCCACAAACTTTTGGACCTACGGATTTGGGCTACAATATACATCGGATGATAATTATCTGACTCGCTATAGCCTGAACGAGCAACGTGACACGCAGGGCCTCTATGAAGGTGAATCGCGCCGCAACACATCTCAAGCCTTTATTGTTGGGCAAGATGACTCGACGCGCGTCACACTTTCTTCTGTTGCCTTCCAGGATCGGCGTGACCGTATCACAACGCTGAGCACGGGTCAGTTTAATTTTACCCAAACGGATGACGGAGAATTGCCAATTATAGCCCCGCGTCTAGAGGTAGAGCATTATCTTACCGACCCTGTTCTAAACGGACGGGTGAAGGCCAGCGGTAATCTTACAGTTTTAACCCGCGACACCGGGTCAGATTATACGCGCGCGACGGCAAGCCTGGACTATAGTAAAACCTGGATTGCCCCGATCGGGATTGAAGTGAAACCTTTCGGAAATGTGAGAGCCGATTTATATAACGTTAATCCGGATAATGATCTTTTTCCGATGGCCGATAAGAGCACGTTCAACCGTACAGTTGGCCAAGCGGGTGTGGATATTCGCTACCCTTTCTTAAAAGCGGGTGAAGACGTCACTTGGGTTCTTGAGCCCCGCGTTCAGCTCACGCAGAGCTTTGGCGATGCAAAACTCGATGATTTCACGGATAGCGGCGCCGCCAGTCTTATTCTCGCCGAAGATGGCGGCAATGCCGATTTGGACGGATCTTTGCTTTGGCAATCGAATAAATCTTCAGGCTTTGATTTTTGGCAGGAGGGCACGCGGCTTGACGTCGGGGGAAGCCTAAGAGCGGACTGGGGGAGAAGAAGCTCTGCAAGCCTCTTTATCGGTCAGTCCTTTGCCTCAGGAAGTAATGGCCAGGCCATTGCCGGGCTTTCTGGTGTTGATGGGGAATATCTGATTGGGTCCGGCTTAGACGGAAGCGAATCTGACATCGTGGGCGAAGGCTCCCTCACTCTTGGAAGCGTGTTCAGCACACAGACGAAATTGCGGTATAATCAAGACTCCGGCGAATTGACACGCATCGACTCTACGGCGCGCTTGAAATCAAAATGGGTCGAAGCACAAGGCAGGTATTTCCGGTTGAATGACACCAGTCAGTTACTCGTCAATACTTTGAATGCCCCGCCCGAAGAAATCGCCGGATCTGTCCGTCTTCATGTCACTGAGAATTGGAGCACAAGTTATGCGTTGTCACGCGACTTGGACGCCGACATAACGCGTCGACAGTCTTTTGGCGTGCGTTATCGCGACGAGTGCACCCTGATTGAGCTGCTTTACACGAAGAACCGCTTCAATAATGATGCAATTCTCGACAATTCAGGTTTTGGAATCAGGGTGTCTCTTCTCTCGCTCGGCGATTTTGGCGGCTAATCAATTTCCTGTATTTCAGAATTGGTAAAGCCCTAGCCAACGAAGCTTTTTTCCACCACAAATTCAGCCGGTTGCGAATTTGATCCTTCTTTTAAGCCAAAGGTCTCAACCAACGCGGCCGTATCATCAATCATGGCTTTTGAGCCACAAATCATAACGCGATCCGTTTCAGGGTTTAGCGGCGGTGTTCCGACTTTCTCGAATAGTTTCCCGCTTTTGATAAGTGTTGTAATCCGCCCTCTGAGGAAATGATCTTCGCGCGTCAGCGAGGTGATGAGTTTCAGGCGCGAGGTACCGTCTTCGCGCACCACCATTTCGCCGACCAAAGGATCATTTATCAAATCATCAACCAAGCGCTGGGAATATTCCAGCTCGCCCGCTTCGCGGCACGTATGCGTAACAATAACCTCATCATAACGCTCATAGGTTTCCGGGTCACGGACCAAGGACGCAAACGGTGCGAAGCCTGTTCCGGTCGAGAACATCCAAAGACGCTTACCCGGAAGCAGCGCATCTAAAACCAAGGTCCCAACAGGCTTCTTTCCAAGCAGAACTGTGTCGCCTGTCTCGATGGTTTGCAAACGGGACGTCAGAGGGCCGTCTTCGACTTTAATGGAATAAAACTCCAATTTTTCATCCCAGGCGGGGGACGCAATCGAATAGGCCCGCATAACGGGGCGCTTTTGATCTTCAGTTTTCGGAAGCCCGATCATAATGAACTCGCCCGTGCGAAAACGAAAAGAGGGTGGACGGGTGATAGAAAACGCAAAAAGCCGATCCGTGAAGTGTTCTACGGATAGGACTTTTTCCTCAGTGGGAGCATTGGACATGGTTGAGAATCTATCCTGATAATCTGTTTCGCGCGCCCAATAGACGCACAGCGGTTATGTTTCAATATCCTATATAGTGAACTGATCGTTCTTTATAAAGAACACGCAGTATAAAAAACGCTCGTATAAAAACACAAAGGGATTCAATGCATTCAAATCTGATTGACGGTAATCAAGTTGAACCTCGGCGCTGAAGGTCTAAACAGATAAAATGTCAAATATAGAAGCAAAAACGGATTTTCCAACTCGCTCGACCGAGGATTGGCGCGCCTTAGTCGATAAGGGATTGCGCGGGGCGGCGTTTGACGCGCTGACCCGCGAAACGGAAGATGGGATAAATCGCGGACCCCTGTATTGTGCAAGTGATCTTCCCCCCTCTTTAGCGGCGCTTGGCCGAACGGACTTACCGCTTTTGCAAGGTCGCAGCTGGCATATCGCAGCGCCGGTTCGAGACCCCGATCTCGGGCATGCCAACGGCCAGCTTGTCGAAGATTTGAAAGGCGGCGCGAGTGCGATTCGATTTGAGTCCAGCCTCGATCTGAAGACACAAGCCGATCTCAAACGCGTGCTAGAAGGCGTGTACGCGAGTTTAGTCCCCATCCAATTTGCATCCAACGCGCGTAATTTTGAGCATGTTGAATTTGCCCTGACGCTTGAGAGACTACAGACGGCGCATGTCTGGGCGGGCTTAGACCCAGTGAAAGACGCAGACGCGTTGGCATCTGTCTTGCCGGCTACGCCGCAGAACTGGCGGCTGATGGGTCTGGCGCCTGTAAATATTCACGAGGCTGGCGGAACGGACGCCCAAGAGATTGCAGGGCTAGGCGCCTCTTTAGCCGAAGCGATGCGGTTACACGGCGTTGAGATGGTTTGCCGTCATATGGTTATCGACGTGGCGGCAGATCGCGACACACATCTGACTATAGCAAAATTCCGCACCGCGCGCCGCATCATACTGCGCATCGCAGACGCCTTTGGCGGTGATGGGTCCGACATCCCGTTATGCGCCGTGTCCTCACTTCGCATGATGCAGACTGAAGACGCTTGGACAAATCTGCTGCGCGTTATGAGCGCCGGATTTGGAGCTGTGATAGGTGGGGCAGATATGGTGACGACGCGGCCCTTCACTGACGGGCTGGGTCAAGCAACGCCCTTCGCGCATCGCATCGCGAGAAATATGCAGCTTATGATGATGGAAGAGAGTCACTTGGGCCAAGTCTCTGACGCAGCTTTTGGCAGTTACTGGCATGAAGCGATGACGGATAAACTCGCCCAGTCCGCTTGGAAATTATTTCAAGACATAGAAGCCAAAGGCGGCATGACCGAATACGAAAAGAGTGGGGAGTTCAAATCCGAACTCGAAACCTCCATCGCTGATCGTGAAGCTCGAGACGCGCCGATTTTAGGCGTGACCTTGCACCCAAATGAAGGCGTCAAAGCGCCGGAGGTTCGGTCATGAGTTTTCCCGACTTCACAAAGTTAGACCTAGGTTCGACGCTAGCTTCTGGGGCCAAACCGAGAGCCGATTGGTCTGCCCCCGAAAGCATAGATATCAAATCTCAATATGGACCCGATGATATATCAGGGCTGCCTTTTACGAATAGCCTGCCCGGCTTCGCGCCTTATCTTCGCGGGCCTTACCCGACAATGTATGTGCAACGCCCTTGGACAATCCGCCAATATGCAGGCTTTTCAACCGCTGAAGATTCCAACGCGTTTTACAGGCGCAATTTGGCGGCAGGTCAGAAAGGTCTGTCCGTCGCCTTCGATCTGGCCACCCATCGGGGATATGATTCCGACCATCCGCGCGTTCCCGGGGACGTCGGCATGGCTGGTGTGGCAATTGACAGCATTTACGACATGCGGGTCTTATTTGATCAAATCCCGCTCGATAAAATGAGCGTATCGATGACGATGAATGGCGCGGTTCTCCCAATTCTCGCGCTCTATATTGCGGCTGCAGAGGAACAAGGCGTCAAGCAAGAACAACTCGCGGGTACGATTCAGAATGATATTCTCAAAGAGTTCATGGTCCGAAATACTTACATCTATCCGCCCAAACCCAGCATGAGAATTATCTCTGACATCTTCGCGCACACCAGCGTCAATATGCCGAAATTTAATTCCATCTCGATCTCCGGCTATCACATGCAGGAGGCCGGAGCGTCGGCCGACATTGAGCTGGGCTATACGCTTGCCGACGGTTTGGAATATGTCCGCACCGGCATAGCGGCAGGGATGGATATTGACAGTTTCGCCCCGCGCCTCAGTTTCTTTTGGGCTGTAGGTATGAATTACTTCATGGAAGTTGCCAAGCTCCGCGCAGCCCGTTTGCTTTGGGCGCAGCTCATAGGTGCATTTGATCCAAAGAACCCAAAATCCAACATGCTGCGCACCCATTGTCAAACATCGGGCTGGTCTCTCACGGCGCAAGACGTGTTCAACAATGTTGGCCGAACGCATATAGAGGCAATGGCTGCGGTTGATGGCGGCACGCAGTCTTTACATACAAATTCTTTGGATGAAGCCCTCGCACTCCCAACTGATTTCTCGGCGCGCATCGCGCGGAACACGCAGATATTCTTACAAACCGAAGGCCAGCATACTTCACAAATCGACCCGTGGGCAGGTAGTTTTTATGTGGAACGCTTGACCCATGATCTGGCGGCGCGGGCGATGTCTCATATCCGCGAAGTGGAAAGCTTAGGCGGCATGGCTGCTGCGATTGAAGCAGGTATCCCGAAATTACGTATCGAAGAATCCGCGGCCCGCATTCAGGCGCGCATTGATAGCGGCGCGCAAACTGTGGTCGGCGTGAACAAATATCTGTCGGACGAGACCGACGACATTCCTATCCTTAAAGTTGATAATGCGGCGGTTCGTCAGGGACAGATTGCACGGCTGAATCAACTCCGCGCTGACCGCGATACGGGGGCGGCAATGGCGGCGCTTGATGCGCTGACAAAATCTGCCGACACAGGCATCGGAAATTTGCTCGAGCTCGCAGTCGATGCGGCGCGCAAGAAAGCCACCGTCGGCGAAATTTCTGACGCCCTTGAGAAGGTCTATGGGCGGTTCACGGCCAAGCCCGCCGGGGTCACCGGTGTTTATTCCAACGCCTGGGATCCTGATAATCCGGGCTTCAAAAATGCCAAATCCCGCATTGATGCCTTTACTGAACTCGAAAGTCGCAAACCGAAAATCCTTATCGCGAAAATGGGGCAAGATGGACATGATCGCGGCCAGAAAGTTGTCGCAACAGCCTTTTCCGATATCGGTTTTGACGTCGTAATCGGGCCGCTTTTCCAGACACCTGAAGAAGCCGCCGATCTTGGCATTCAGTCCGATGTCGATGTCATCGCTGCCAGCTCTTTAGCTGCCGGTCACCTCTCTCTCGTGCCGTCCTTAAGCGGCGCATTGAAGGAAAAAGGCCGGGAAGATATTCTGATCGTCGTTGGGGGAGTCATCCCGCCAAAGGATGTCGAGACCCTGAAAGAGATGGGTGCGAAGGCCGTCTTCCCGCCAGGCACAAATATTCCGGACGCGGTGCTCGAGGTCTTAGAAGTCGTGAACACGCGGTTGAGTCAGGGCAGCTGAAGATGCTGGCCTCCCCCGCGCTAGTTTCATGACCTCCAAGATTTACCTCGCGAAAATTGCGTCTGTATTAGAGCGCATCTTTGATGCCGTGCGGCCCAAGCGGGCTTATGGCGACATCGAAATTGATCCTTATTTTGGACACGCAACACCAACTGAAATCGTCCTGCGCGGCCGCGTGCTGTCGCGACGGGCGATTGAGGCGGTCGAGAAGTTGGAGGAAGATCCGAGCCTTTGGACAAATTTCAAATCCATGGTGGCTCTCTTCAACACCCGTGAAATGTCGGATGTTCGTATCACCTGCGGATCCGTTGAAATCTTGAGCGACGAGGAAGGTTATTTCGAGCTGTCCCTGCCCCGCCCAGATAGCGATGCCGGATGGGTTACGTGTGACGTGAATTTTGGCGACGCAAAAAACAGTGCTGAATTAACCGCACTTATGCCTCCTGCGGCTGCGGAGTTTGGTATCATTTCTGACATAGATGACACCCTAATAAAAACCGACGCGTGGAGCCTTCGTCGAAATTTATGGAATTCGATGACGGGAAATGCACAATCTCGCTATGTTTTTCCGGACGCTATAGACCTGATTTCAAAACTTCACGCAGGGGTTAATCCGGTCTTTTACGTCAGCTCCTCCCCTTGGAATTTGCACGGGTTCCTAAGCGAAATATTCGACCGTGCAGGCCTTGTCAGAGGACCGAAATTTCTACGGGATTTGGGTATTTCGGATAGGCAATTTATTACGGGAACGCATGGCGAGCACAAAGGCGATGCGATTGATGAAATATTAGCGGCGAATCCCAACCTATCTTTTATTCTGATGGGCGACACCGGACAGCATGACGCGCATGTTTATTATAATGCGATCAATCGCCATCCCGGACGTATCAAGCAGATCATTTTGCGGGCGCCTTACCCAAAACTATCCAAATCCAATCAGTCTTGGGTCGATAAAATTTTAGAAGCCGGAACACCTATTTATGTCGGAAAGGATTATACGCCGCTCCTAATCGATGATGCCTAGCTGGCATTGACCAAAGCCATGAATTCTGCGCGGGTTTCAGCTTGACGAAATTGCCCGTCTAGAGCGGAGGAGATCATCCGGTGCGGAGTCTTAATGCCGCGCATCGTCATGCAAAGATGCTCGCCTTTAGCCATAACGGCAACATTGTCAGTCTCCAGGTATTTCTTCAAATCATCCGAAATATCGGCGACGAGTTTTTCCTGCAAGGACAGCGCATGGGCGTTCTTATGGGCAATTCGCGCGAATTTCGAAAGGCCTAGAACTTTGTCTTCCGCGATATAAGCAACTGAGACATCACACCAAAACGGGAGCATGTGATGTTCGCACATGGACCATACCCGCATACCCGTTACAGCGACCATCTGGTCGTGCCGAACGGAGGAAAAAGTCGTGTTTAATTTGCCGGGATCATATTCGATGAACTCTTGCCAAAAATTAGCAATACGGCGGGGCGTTTCCAACAAACCCTCTCGGTCAGGATCTTCCCCCAATGCAATGAGCATTTCCCGCACCAACTTTTTCAGCCGTGCGTGATCCACTTTTTTCGGTTTTAGGTGCTGTTCAGGCATAGTTTCAATTCCTTAATAGCCAGCGCAAATGCGCCGGCCACGGCCTTATGTAATGGACCCGTGCTTTGATTGCACCACGCGGCGTATGGTCTCAACCCGTTTTCTGTTTACGCCGTTATCAGAAAATCCAACGCGGCTACCGGAGCGGATTTGACAGACATCGCCGTCTTGCCTGACTTCGACATCATCCACGAACTTGAACAAGGCGCTCATATAGGTTGCCGACAGATAGGCATCGGAGCGCGCGGTGATCGTACCGCCCGTTTCCTCTATGGCATCTGCGACAGCAGCCAACCGACCCGTTATCGGCGCAACGGCGCGCTCAGATTGGGTGCCGTCTTCCGAGCAGACCGTATTGGGTTTGCTGCCCGGCTCTGCGAGGCGGCCATCCGTGAGTCCCGGCGCTTCACCCTTTTGGCTGACAAGCCCCAGGCCGATGAACAGGATGGCGATGGCAATGACGATATAGAGAAATATCATGAGGCGTCCTTTTCCATGACCTGCTTTATGTAATCATCATACCAGGTCGGGCCGTTCAGGGATTGGAAAAAACCATTATGGCCCCCATGCGGAAGAATAATACGGCGCGCACGATGATTGAGTTTAAGTCCCAACAGATTTTCGACCGGGATCATCCCGTCATCTGCCGCCGTAATCATGGAAATTGGCACAGGGCAGTTTTCCAGATCACGTTTATCCAAGCGGTAGGAATCGAAATAAGATTTCAAATCCGGGTAGTCCGAATAGGCAGGCAGCAGTTTTTCTGTAATTCCCAAGACCGTTCTTTGGGAGAGAATCTTTTTGAAATCATAAAGATGCGGATAGAGCTTTTGCTTTTTGCGCAAAGACCGTGTCCATTTTTTCAGGAAATAATGCTGATAAAGCGGGTTTAAATCGACCAATGGCGCTGCGCCCCAAGGGTCAATTACGGGGCTAATCGCGAATATATGCTGCAAATTTGGAAGGGTAAGGTCCCGTAAAGACCGCGCAATCCGTAGGGCAAAATTCCCGCCTAATGAGAAACCGACAATATAGACCGGCGCATGCTCGCCCAGTTTAGCAGCTTGTTTCACGGCGTCGAAAACCTCATTAAACAGGGTCGAGAAGAACAGACCTTCATTCAGATCATGGCTGTCGCCGTGGTCGCGGTAGTTCAGACGGAATACTGAGGCTCCGCGCTCATAAACGCGCCGTCCGGCGCTCACGACATAGGTGCTGTCTTGCGAGCCTTCCCAGCCATGCAGAAAAATAACGAGCGCTTTGTTCTCCGGATGACGGGAATAGCTGCCTTTCAAACGTGCGCCGTCATCGCAGTCGAGCACCATATCCTCGGCCTGCTCCAGCATAGGATTGGACCCGCGCTTGCGAAATTTCATGCTGGCCAAGATCGTTTGCACGAGTTGATGGCGCAGAAGAAATGGCGGATTGAAGGGCCGCACACCGATGGGTAGCAACGGCAAGGCTGGTTTATCGAATTTTGCAGCGGGTGCAGGCATAATAAGGCGTATCTGAATCAAAAGACGCGGCCGTGCAAGTCACGAGCCGCGTCTTTCAATCATTCAGAGGCGTGAGCCCAAGTCTTGGCTAAAGGTCGTTAAGATAAGCACCGAAATGCGTATTCTCAGACGCTTTCAATCCGAGAGCCTCAACTTCGCCCATTAGAGCCGTTGGATTTTCACCGCGCAGAGAAATCGAAATCTTCTTCTTTCCGTTGACGTCAATCTCTTCGATTTCGACTGACACCGAGTTACGTTCAAAGTGGCGACGGTTGAGGTTGGCTTCGTAATAGCGCGATTTTTTCGACAAAGCATCTGTCAGGCTGTCCGCATTCGCGACGGACGAACATGACCCGCGAAACTTAGGCACATATGTGCCGATGATGGACGCCGTTGTTCGCTTCATTGGGAAAGTCGTTTTCACACTGCGTTCCCATTGCTCCAGAGGCCCCTGAGCAGAAATCATCGTGTGAACTTCGAGCGTTTCATTGTCGCAAAGCGTTGTGATTGTGTTCGAGCGGCCCGGGAGCAAGAAATACTTATCGGTATGGTCGCTCTGACCGTGCTCGGTAAATTCCTTTTCAATAACTTGAACAATGTCATCCAACTCGGAGTTGTCATCAAAGAAGCCGCGCCATTGATAAAAACGATCCGGACCATTGGCTGCATGACGACGGGACGGATTAAGGGGGCGGTTGTCGAGGTAAAGCATAATGTCCTTTAAAGGTTTCTGGTTGAGAGGGGCGCACTCATATGGGTTTGTCCAAAGCCAGAAAAGCTGGGGACAACTGTATAGTAAATGTTATGAGTCTCTTTTGCTGGTTTTAGGCAAGGGTAAGAATGTCCAAATACACGGCATAAAAAAACCTTTACCAAACCTTAACCCGAGAGTCAAAGATTCTGTGCGGTTGAGGCAATAAAGGTGAAAGTTCAACCAAGTATAAGGCAAGCAGAAGCCCCTGCAGCCCATCTCCCAGCTTTTGGGGCGACTACAATGAAACCGTTTTAAGGCAGGACGGCCCGCGTGGTCAGCACTCGCGACGGAGTACCGAGGGTAGAATAACTATGTTTTACGCGAGAGTGACCACGCGGCTGCGACGTTTTACGGACCGGCCTGGTAAAACCCTTTGCAAACCGCTTATGCCGTTTTGTTGAAAAATATGGTTTTCCAACGGACGAACACAACAGCCCAAAGTCAGGCTCCTATCTCCGTAAGATAACGCGCTAGCATATCATAGCAGGCCCGTTTCACACGCAGCCCCTCAAACAGGTAAGTCGATATCTTACTTGTCCCATGTTTGAGAGAACGAGTTTAATATGGGGCATTTTGGGTGATGTGAGGATTTTGTTTTTTGGATTTTTTATAAACGGTTGAAAAACCGAAAGTTTTTCAGTTTCCGATAGTCCGTAAAACGGGGAAAGACCACAAAACTTCTACGTCATATGGTCATCACAAGACTTGTTCTTGTGATCCGCGAGTAGTTACAGGTGGATTGCAAGATATGAGCCAAAGGATAGTGAAGCTGTCCGACGCGATTGGTCTTGCAATGACGAAATCATAGAGCTCTGTCTTTGCCTCACCCCATTTGAAATTCACCCGTCTCAGGATGCAGCGGATACCACTTCGGATTGGTCCGTTCGATAAGGTTGATTTTCCACTCACGGGACCAGCCCTTCATCGTTTTCTCTCGTTGGATGGCCTCGACGATCAAATCATAATCTTCGAACCAAACGAGCTTATGAACGGCATTTGTGGCTGTGAAGCATTCTGGGTCATGGTTGGTTTGATGCTCCCAGACGCGGCGGGCTAAATCACTGGTGACGCCGAGATAGGTTGTGCCGTTACGCTTGGAGGCCATGAGATAAACGTAGCCTTTGCGCATAAATACCTACCCTCTTATTTCTCCGTCATCACAAGACCCCGTTCTTGTGATCCACTTGTAGCTATTTGTGGATTGCAAGAACAAGTCTTGCAATGACGAAAGTGAGAGAGAGAGAGAGAGAGAGAACCCTACTCGCCGATTTCAAACTCCATAATCACTTCATCCACGGCGAGGTTATCACCTGCCGCTGCATTGATCTTCTTGACCACGCATTTGCTTTCGGCCCTCAGCGTGTTTTCCATTTTCATGGCTTCGACGACGGCGAGAGCTTGGCCGTCTTGGACCTCTTGGCCCTCTTCGACCAAGACACTGACGATGACGCCGGGCATGGGGCAGAGCAGTAGGTTCGACGTGTCAGGGGCGATCTTTATCGGCATATGTTTGGCGAGTTCCGCCGCGCGGGGATTGCGAACCTGCACATCAAAGGTCACGCCGCGATGCCAAACCCGAAATCCGCACGGGATTTTTTCCGACTTCATGACGAAGGGGCGGCTGTCGACAAAGGCTTTGACAATATCTTGCCCCGGTTTCCAATTAAGTCCCACGTCCAATTCCAATGATGCCTTATCCGTGTCGTCATCCATGGTGATGGTGCGCAGGCCCGAGTTGCCTTTGATATCGGCGGTGTAGATTTTATCCTCTCCCGTGGGGGATTTGACCTCGACCGACCATGTGTCGGGAATATGGCGTTCATGGTTAGGCAGGCTGCCGGAAATTTCCGCCGCGCGGTGCTGACGAATGTCATGCATGAGCGCGCAGATCGCCGCGATTTTTCGCGTATTGCCGGAATTTTCCGGCGCGCCGACAAAGCCGTCGGGATATTCTTCGGCGATAAAGGCCGTGGTGATGTCGCCGCGTTCGAAGCGGTCGTGGTCATACACGGCTTGGAGGAACGGGATATTATGCCCGATGCCTTCCAGCTCGAAATTATCCAGCGCATGTTTCATCGCATTTATCGCGATCCCGCGATCTTCGCCCCATGTGCAAAGCTTTGCGATCATCGGATCATAAAACATAGAAATCTCGCCGCCCTCGAACACGCCTGTATCGTTGCGGACGATGGCACCGTCATCCACTTTACCTTCGGCGGGCGGGCGGTATTTCACGAGACGACCAATGGAGGGCAGGAAATTGCGATAGGGGTCTTCGGCATAGATGCGGGATTCCAGCGCCCAACCCGTGAGTTTCACGTCCGCCTGCGTCATGTTCAATTCTTCGCCTTGCGCGGAGCGGATCATTTGCTCGACGAGGTCCACGCCCGTGATCATTTCCGTGACGGGATGCTCGACCTGTAGGCGCGTGTTCATCTCAAGGAAGTAGAAATTCTTGTCCTTATCGACGATGAATTCCACCGTTCCTGCGCTGTCATAATCCACGGCCTTGGCGAGGGCGACGGATTCTGCGCCCATGGCGGCGCGGGTTTTTTCGTCCAAGAAGGGCGACGGGGCCTCTTCGATGACTTTCTGGTTGCGGCGCTGAATGGAGCATTCGCGCTCGCCGAGATAAATACAATTGCCGTGCTTATCTCCTAACACTTGGATTTCGATATGGCGGGGCTGTTCGACAAATTTTTCGATGAAGATGCGGTCATCGCCAAAGCTGGTCGCGGCTTCATTTTTGGAAGATTGGAATCCCTCGCGGGCTTCCTCATCATTATAGGCAATCCGCATGCCTTTCCCGCCGCCGCCGGCTGACGCTTTGATCATGACGGGATAGCCGACCTTGTTAGAGATTTTGACGGCTTCCTCCGCGTCCTCGATCAAGCCCATATGGCCCGGCACGCAAGACACGCCTGCCTCTTGCGCGAGTTTTTTTGAGGTGATTTTATCGCCCATCGACACAATCGCGTGGGGGTTGGGGCCGATGAAGGCGATCTTCTCTTTCTTGAGGCGTTTCGCAAATTCAGGATTTTCCGACAGGAAACCATAACCGGGATGGATGGCATCCGCGCCCGTATCCTTCGCGGCCTGCACAATTTTATCCATCACCAGATAGGATTGGTTCACGGCAGGCGGCCCAATATGCACCGCCTCATCCGCCATACCAACATGAAGGGCATTTTTATCCGCATCGGAATAAACGGCGACGGTAGCAATGCCCATTTTCCGCGCGGTTTTTATGACGCGACAAGCGATTTCGCCTCGATTGGCGATTAGGATTTTTTTGATTTTATTTGGCATTCGTTGCATCCTTCGGAGTGCATTCCGCCTCTAGGCGTTCAATGTCAGATTTTATATTTGTCAGGTCAAAAGTAGGTCCGGTTCCGTATTCGCTTTCCAGACGCATAGTTTTCGAGACTTTTATTTTCGGAAATATCGCGTCTCTTATGATTTTATCTTTCGAAAAAGGGATAGCCATGACCTGAGTTTCCTCCGCTACAAACTCATTTTCAAAACTCTCTTCTACTAATGTATAAAATGGAGGAAAATCGATGTGGTTTTCGTCAAAGAAGAACAAGTGAGTTTGCCAGAACCAATAGTCATTACGAGGCAACATATTTACCTTATCAAGGGGTGGAATGAACCGTCCATTTGCATTTATTTCGCTTGGCAATTCACCTTGGCTCAATTCAGCTAAAATGCTCTTCTTATTTTTATGCAAATCGCAAATGAAACGCATGGTAGCGTATGTTTGAGAATCATCCGAGATTTTAAATGGTGCAGCGACAAGCGTAACAGGTTTTATCTGCCGCACTGATAGGGCCTCTTGGTTCGTTTCATAAAGGATGAATTTATCGTTTCTAGGCTGTCTAGTTTGAGAGGAAGTATTCTCAACTTTTTGCGCACCGGGATCCTCCACCTCATCTGCTGAAAGTTCTCCGCCACAAGCGGTCACCGCAACTGAAATACAAAATGATATGGTCGCTAAAAACCTCATGGCCTAAAACAGAAAACTCCCAAACCCTTCATCCCGTCGAACGACGGGACCCATCTCCTCCCTTTGCTGTGCGAGACAAGGTTCCGGTGATGGACCCCGTTTTTCAACGGGGTGAGTGGGTATGGAAGATAGGCTTGCCATATCTAAAGCGGCAAGTTCCCGTGCTTCTTCCACGGATTCTCTAACTTTTTATCCTTCGCCAGCGCCAGCGCTCGACATATCCGTTTTCTTGTCGAGCGCGGCTGTATGACTTCGTCTATGTAACCCCTTTCGGCAGCCCTAAATGGGCTTAGGAATTTTTCTTCGTAATCTGCGACGTGCTCCGCCGTTTTCTCGGCGTCGTCCAAATCTTTGCGGTGCAGGATTTCCACTGCGCCCTTTGCGCCCATCACGGCGATCTGCGCGCTTGGCCAGGCATAATTAATATCGCCGCGCAGATGTTTCGGGGCCATGACGCAATAGGCGCCGCCGTAAGCTTTGCGCGTGATGACGGTGACTTTCGGGACCGTCGCTTCGCCGTAAGCATAGAGCAGCTTCGCGCCATGTTTAATCACGCCGCCATATTCCTGATCCGTGCCGGGCAGAAAACCGGGGACGTCCACGAGGGAGAGCACCGGAATTTCGAAGCAATCACAAAAGCGGATAAAGCGCGCGGCTTTGCGAGAGGCATTACTGTCGAGGCAGCCCGCGAGCACCATTGGCTGGTTCGCGACCACGCCGACAGTTTGGCCTTCGAGGCG
>ENA-ORXR01001667-ORXR01001667.1-marine-metagenome-genome-assembly--contig:-NODE-1667-length-22928-cov-12.647674_pt1 | contig 22928 bp, 16 predicted proteins | sample MGYA00237866_ERZ511479 | MGnify/ENA metagenome assembly ERZ511479 | reverse complement strand
GTGGTCGCCGTCTTCCGCCCTCCGTGAGGGCGATTGTGAGCCAATCAAAGTGCCATCGATCCGGGTTTTATCCCGGTCCCGATCGCGGCCTAATGGGTCTGTGACTGCGCCTGTGGTCGGGGTTTCATCATAGAGAAGAATAAATGCAGGTGTGTGGCAATGGATTTCCACCACGAGCCATCGGTCCTTATGGCGTGCTTCTTAGCAGATTTAAGCCCAAAGATGCGTGGCAAGAATGAGAGTCCCGTGGCCCAGAGCCATGCACCTGAACATGTATGGAACGGGAGTCCTGGCCGTTCGCGAACAGCTCCTGGACGGAAGGCTGAACGGGAGGAGCCCTCGTCCAGGGCGTCGATTTTTCTGACGATCTCGGGGCCTCCTGGATGCTGTCAGGCAGGGAGCCTTTTTGTTTGGCAGGCCAGAAGTGCCTCTCCAGGTATGACCATATCACCTGACTGTCTGCACGCCACAGGTCACGCGCTCCATTGGCCCAATGCCAATTTTCTTGGCCTGCCTGGAATGTACAGGGTAAAACACTCGAAATCTCGATTGCTCTGAGGTATAGGAAACGCATCACGAAAGTTACTGAAATCCCCGCCCTTGCGTACTGCAATTGGCATGTCTGGTGTTGCGTTCCTGCGTGGTTCAGGGCCTGCCACTGGACTGGACCAGATCGGGCCCCACTTGCCTTCCTTCTGAACGGATTTCGATACTGGAGTATGTTTTCGACAGTGGTGGGGACCTCCAGGCCGCCCGTAGGCGGCTCCAGCGGGGAAGCTTCAGGGGGGGGGGCAGTGGCCGATTTCCCGCGCCGCATGCCCCGCCACGCTCGCCGCTGCATGCTCGCCGTTCCGACGGCGCACCCGGCACGTCGTACACCGCTGCTCGTGGCGCGGCACCGGCAGCGGCCACCCGCTACCGCCGCCGCCGCCCCGACACTGTTGTCCGCCGTCCAGCGGCATCGGCCTGACGAGTGTCCCAACTCGAGGACGTCGCAAGGCGGCGCGGCCGCCGCTCCGAGCCCAAGGAGGACCCCCGCAACGAGTCGGCGCGCCAAGACGTTGGCCGCGTCTCCCGCCTCTTCCTCCGCCTCGCGTTGCCCTACTTTACGACCGAGCCGAGTGCCAAGTGGTACCTCGGCGGCGTCGTGGCGCTGACGCTGCTGCAGTCGGGCGTGTCGGTCGCCTTTTCCTACATCATGCGGGACCTGTGGAGTGGGCTGTCCAACCGGGACATTGACCTGTTTTACCACCAGGTGACGCTGTTTTTTACGGCGACGCTCGTGGCCACCCCGATCGTCGTGGCGTATGGGTACTCGCGCGACTTGCTCGCCCTCCAGTGGCGCAAGTGGATGACCGAGTCGGTCACGTCCGTCTACTTTGCGCACCGCAACTACTATGCGCTCGAGTCGGCGGGCGCGGGCGGGTTGGACAACCCCGACCAGCGGCTGACGCAGGACGTGTCGTCCTTTACCCACGAGTCGCTGACGTTTCTCCTGACGCTCTTGCTGTCGGCGGTGGACTTGGCCTCCTTCTCCACCATCCTGTGGTCCATCTACCCGCAGCTGTTTGGCGTCCTCATTGTCTATGCGGGCGTCGGCACCGCCGCGTCGGTGGTCATTGGGAAGCGGCTCGTCAACCTCAACTTTGTGGCGCTCAGCCGCGAAGCCGACCTCCGCTACTCCCTCGTGCGGCTGCGGGAGAATGCCGAGTCGGTCGCCTTTTACGGCGGGGAGGAGCGGGAGGGCTCGGAGATTGCCCGCCGCCTGGACAGCGTTGTGGAAAACCGCTCCGCCCTGATCGCTGGGGAGCGCAACCTGTCGGCCTTGACCACGGCCTACCACTACCTCATCCAGGCGCTGCCGAGCTTGGTCGTCGCGCCGCTCTACTTTGCGGGCAGCATCCAGCTCGGCGTCGTCACCCAATCGTATTCGGCGTTCAACCACGTGCTCCGCGACTTGAGCCTCCTCGTCACCCGCTTTGACGCGCTGTCTGCGTTTGGGGCGGGCGTCAACCGCCTCGGCGAAATTGTCGCGTTTATGGAGCGGGACATGGACCCGGAGGAGCGGCTGTTTCTCAAGAATGATCGGGACATTGACAACCTGCTCGCCAAGTCCAACGCCGCCGCCGTGGCGGCGGCGCCCGCGGTCGCGCTGGCGGCCGTGGCGGCCGGGAAGGAGGGGGGGGGCGACGCCGCCACCGCCGCGGCGTCGCACAGCGAGAACGGGGTGGCCAACGGGGTGGCCAACGGGGTGTCCAAGTCAGCGGATGGTGCCAATGGTGCGGCCAATGGTGTGGTGAATGGTGTAGCCAACGGCGTGGCCAATGGCGTGGCCAACGGCGTGGCCAACGGCGTTGCGAGTGGGGCGTCTGACGCGCCCTCGGCGCCCGCACCATCTGAGATTGTCATGAACTTGGAGGAGAGCAAGGCCGTCGGCCTGATCATGGACAAGGTTTGCATGTTCACCCCCGCCCCGTCGTCGCGCCTGCTCGTGGAGGACCTGACGCTGACGGCCCCCCCCGGGAGCCGTCTGCTCATTGCTGGCGCGTCAGGCACGGGCAAGTCGTCGCTCCTCCGGGCCGTTGCTGGCCTGTGGCGGACGGGTTCGGGGACGGTCACTCGTGACACCCCCGCCTTTTTCCTCCCGCAGCGGCCGTATTGCACTCTTGGCAGTCTGCGCGAGCAGCTGACTTATCCCGCCGACGAGGAGACGGCCGCCGCCTTTTCCGACGAAGAATTGCTGGCGACGCTCAGCCGCGTGTCGCTCGGCGACTTGGCGGCCCGCTCAGGTGGCCTGGACGCGGTCGTCGACTGGGGAGATGTGCTGAGCCTCGGGGAGCAGCAGCGCCTCGGCTTTGCGCGGTTGCTGGTGGCAACGTCGGTTGCCGACGGGCCGCGCTTGACCATTCTCGACGAGAGCACGAGTGCTCTTGACTTGGCCCTTGAGGGCAAGATGTACGGCGCGTTAGCCGACGCTGGCGTGACGGTAGTGAGCGTCGGCCATCGGCCGTCGTTGCTGCGCTACCACGACCGCATCCTGCGGGTGCTGGGAGAGGGGCGGTGGCGGTTGGAGGAGGTGGACGCGGCGGCAGTTGCCCAGGACTCGTCGCTTTTGCAGGTGTTGTAGTGTGTGGCGAGTGGGGATGTAGAGTTGCGGGTGTGTGATGACTGGTTTGCTCTGGCTCTGGGGTGGTCTGGTGTCTGTTTTGCTCGTCGGTGTCGAGTTGGGACTTCTGCTGTCTCTACTATTTAGATTGCTCTTTTTGACTCGGATGTGGTGACCCACGCCAGAGATGCATTCGTCACCGTTGGTTTATGTCGTATCTCCTGCCAGTACATTGCGCAGCAGCCTGCGTGCACCCCACGAGCGACCTCTTTCGCAGCGGCGGTCGGTTGTTGAACCAGGTGGCATCCGAGCGGCGTTTGCGTCCCGGTGGAAGGAAGCTCTTTGTAATTGGCGCGTGCCGTGTGGCAGTTGCTGCGCCGTCGCTGGGCATGACTGCGTGGGCGACAGGCGCGGGAGGCTACAATGCCGGCATGTGCGGGCCGACACAACGTCACAGCCAAGATATCCATCTGGGTGGTCCATACCAGCGCAGCTTGCGGTTGTGCGCTTCTTCAAGAAGCGCAAGCGGCGGATCACATGAGATATTTTGATATCCGGCTATGGAAGTAGGCTACTATTTTTCTGGATACGGTGCGCCACGTGGTTGTTGTTACTGTATTGCCGCAGACGACGACGATTGGGCCGCGCGAAGAGCGCTGGTTGGCTGCCTAACAACTGTAAACCCGGATTAATCCCAAGCCGCCAAGCCGTTTGAGCTGCCGGCGTCCGTTTTGTGGGCAGCAGCGCCGGCCGGCGGCCGCGGCACGGCGGGGGCCACGCGCGCCGGTGCCCAGGGAGCGGAGATTGCCCTGCCATTTCACAGCCCACGCGTCGGCGACGACGTGTTGTCAAAAGCGGGAGCGCACTTCGCAGTCCCTCCCAGCGCAACCGCAGCTCATCCCGGTCGCTGCCCTCCACGCTCCTCCGCACACCCGCCTCCTTCCCTCACCCGTCCCGTCGCTGCCCCTATTGCCTACAGCCTCTTCCCAGCTCATCCTACTCTCTAGCTTCCGCTTCGCGCTACCTCCTCTCACCTCAGTCACCATGTCTCAGATGGCCGCCTTCGTGGGTGCCGCTGTGGGGGCCACCCTCCGCACTGCCCGCACCGCCGCCATCAATGGCCGTCGCCTGAGCATCTCGTCGCCGGCGTCCACGCGGGTGACCGCCCCCGTCCGGGTACGCGAATCTTCTCCATGGGCTGCGTCATTTTCTTCGTGTGTCGCTTTGGATGGTCATTGGAACCTTTGGGTGTCTGGGAAAAAGCTGGAGGACAAGTGTGCACGATTGAGTGGCCGCTGTCGGCTGGCTGGCTGCTGACCTCGGTCTCTAACCTGTTACTATTCGTTGTTGTCTTCTACTGTCTTCCTTGCTGCTTCACCTTCCTTTTGTTTCATAGATGATGGAGGCCATGAATGAGGATGAGGCCCGCGTCACCGAGGACGCCAAGCTGTTCGTCGGCAATCTGTCGTGGAGCACCACGGACGAGACCCTGGGCGTCGCCTTTGAGGAGTTCGGCACCGTCCTGGACGCGCGCGTTGTGATGGATCGCTTCACTGGCAAGAGCCGTGGCTTTGGCTTCGTGACCTTCGATGCTGCCCCGTCGGCTGACCAGGCCCTGGAGGGCATGAACGGCCGCGAGGTTGACGGCCGCGCCATCCGCGTCGACCGCGCCAACTCGCGCCCCCAGCGCCGGGAGCGCCGGCCGCGTGAGGAGATGTACTAGAGACCTCTTTTCCCCCATGTACCCGTGTAACTGCGTGCATCCATGAGTTGGGTTTTGGGGATGGGAGCCCCCGGGTGGGGCTTGGGCCTCGACTGAGCCGGTTGAGGGGGTTTTGGGCGAAGGCGATGGCCATTGGACGGGGACCCGACCGGGCAAGGTCGACCCCCTGATGAAATGCCGCGGCAAGGAAGGTGCAGCTGCGTCGCAAGTGCGAGGTGGCCGCCGAACAAGGAGCAGTTTTCCTCCTCGAGTTGTTATCTCTTTTGTGTCTCCCGTTTGTTCTTTGGTCGCCGCCCTGGTGTGTGCATGCTTTTTGTTGCGCAGTCGTAGGTGATATTTGGTTCCCGTTGCGCGTTTATTTTTGTTCCGGCGCCATCAAGTCGTGACGCCCGGCTGTTGAGGTTGCGTGACGTTGCGTGTGTCCGTGAGTGGTAGGGGTTGAGGCCGCATGGGCATGCGCGAAGCACGAAGTATCTTTCGGATGTCTGTTGCACTCATTCGGGTCCCCGCCGTCAAGGGAGTTTGCAGCCGCATGGCTGGTGGTGCTTCTGTATGCCTGGTGGTGCTCACGGTCTGCTTCAGCTGGTCCACCCGTAGGCCGCAGGTATGATATGCACAGAACCAGGAAGGAGGTACATCCTGACGACCTGTTGTTGCCAATGCATCGTCGTCGCGTGCTGTGGGGACAGTTTGAGAGAACTTAGGTGCTAGCGAGACTGGTGAAATGCGGCAGCGCGGTCGACCTGGCTCGCCTGAGAAGAAAGGCATTCCTGGCGTCTACAGCACCGGACCGTGTGTTTCCTGGCCGGAGCACAAGCGCCCTCCTGGCAGGGCAACGGACCACACCAATCACACCATTAAGGGGTCGACCTGGCGACAACAGCCAAGGTGGCCAGAAGTCGCCATGACACCACATGAACAACATACGACATGCGCCTTTCCCAAGCTGCAAAAGACGACCACACAACGACGACGACCACCACACGCACGTACGTACGCAGATGCCAGTGTGAATGCACATCGCACAGAAAAATACACCGCGAGGCCACCCCCACAGACAAGAAAGAACCACAACAGATTGGAACAGACACTCGCACAAGTAGAGGCCACCACTGCCGACAGGCCACTGTTACAAAACGCCAGCCGCGACATACTTTGGGGCGACGGTTTTTGCCAGCGTGACGCCGCCAGCACCGCCCGCATCCGTGTCGTCCTCCTCATCATCAAAGTTAAGCAGGTACATGTGGTCCCGTCGAGATGCTGCGTTCTCCGCAACCGTTGCTGGATAAAAGGTCGTGGTGTCAGGGTACATGGCGAGCACGCGAGTGCCCACCGACAAGCGCATGTTGGGGTTGGGCAGTAGCACCGACAGCTGGTTGCGGGGAACGGAATAGCTCCTGAGAAAAAAAAAAAAAGCACGGGATAGCACAGTCCACAGCAATCGTTCGGAGCAAGAAACCATCCTCACCAACAAGGAGTCCACCGTCAGGCGCTGTCACAAGAAGAGGGAGTCGTGGCTGGCAAAAGGAGTCCCAGTCACAGGCAACAGCACATGGTGCCCACAGTCGCAGGTAGCTGAAAAGCAGTCACCACTCCGCAGCGTGTCCACTCTAAAACAACGACAAAGACACACTCAGAAGCTCATCCAACCTGGGGTCGAGAACGTACTTCGGTTGTGGCGGGTGGCCATTGCGACGCTTCTCAGCATCGTTGTCATCATCTTCCACCTCGCCTGCGTCCAGTACTTCGTACTTCTTAGTGTCGGCGGCGTAGCGGAGGACCGTACCGAGGATCCATATCCAGCCACCAGAGCCTTCCACGTCCCGCACTTTGCACGCCACTTCAGTGTCGGGTTGTACGCAGCGGCGGGACTCGCCGCCCCCACCGGCGTGACTGCCGCCAGAACTGCGGGGGAGGACGAGTAGCCACAATCCAACAAAGCATGTTAGACAAACAAAACACCACCAACCGAGAAGACACATTATGGCGCACCAGAGCAGTGGCTCCAACGTCAGAATTCCAGAAGCAAAACAAAACCAGCCGAAGCTGTCTCGCTCGACCATGTCAACCATGTGTCGGCGGCACAAAGGCCAAGCACAGCCTCACCAGCGCAGGCACGAAACGCCTCCGGAACGACACCGGAACAAAAAAAGGCCGACAACAAACCAGCCACACCGTGCTCACGCAGCTCCTGGAGTGCCCACCTCACAACATACCTCTTCTTGGCTTTCTTCTTGGCCGACCCCCCGCCGACCGTACCCCCCGACGTCGTCGACACCGCCGCCGCCAGAGACGACGTCGACACGAGGGGCCCAGCCGAATGAGCGCAACCGGCGACGGCGCCCGCCGCCGTGGTGCCTGCTGGCGTGGCACCGCCCGACCCGCCACTGCCGCTGCCGCCGCCAACGCCACCCCCGCCACCGCCGCCTCCCTCCCGCTTCCTCTTGAGCGGTGACGGCGACGGCCGTCGCCCCCGCCCGCGACTGTCAACCGACCGCGGTGCGTCAGCGCCGCGGGCCTTAGGGTCCTTGCCAGATGGAGTCAACGTCCGGTCAGTCTTGGGCTTTCCGCGTGCGAGGCCACCGACGGCTGCCCCCGTCGAGCGGGCGCCACCGACACCCCCACCGCCGCCGCCGCCGACTGCGCCACCGGCGCTCCCAACGGCCACCCCGCCGCGCCATGGCTGCGTGCTGAAGCGCCTGATGACGCCGAGCAAAAGCCGGGCCGCAGACGCCTCGTCCTCTGAGTAGCGTGTCTTGTCATACGGCACGACGGTGTCCTCCCAACCCCCACCTGGCGGAACCGGTGGAAGGCCGCTGGCAAGGGCGGGCGGCGGCGTCGGTGTCATAACCGCCGTCGGGGGGGGCGGCGACAGCAACGGCGGCGTCGCCGCATCCACGTCGGCGCCCGCTGAGCTGGGAGAGCTGCCGGCGACAACTCCGCCGAGTACCGGCCCGCTATCCACGTCGGCGGCCGACCCGCCACGACCAGTGGCTTCACCATCTCCTCCACCGTCGGCGGGGATGCCACCCGTATCTCCCGCGTCCGTGCCGTTGGTCACCGCGGAGCTATTGGCAGCGGAGACCACCGCCGTCGCCGTCACGGCCACAGGTGTCGCACCACCCGTGTCGCCTCTCGTCCCCGGTGTCGCCACCGCCACCTCACAAGTAGGAAGCAACGGCGGGGCCACCGAGGGAGGTCCGTCGGTGCCTATAACAGGCGCCGCCGACCCTGCTGCAGAAGAGGTGGCTGCCGCCATGGCAGCCGCCACCCGCGCCGCGGCGGGACGGGCGCCCACTGCCGACGTCAGGTCGGTCAACCGCCGGGCCCTTGACCGTTCAGCCTCTGCCAACTACGGGGAGGCAACACCGCGCGGACGTCGCCACACACCACGTGGTCGGCGTAGCCTCAGCAGTGCACGTCAGCACGTCGCCGACTCGCAACCGGCTGCCGGGCCACCCGCCGCGCCGGTCAAAAGAGAAAAACTGCTGTCGCCGACGCCAGCCAGCACCGGTCGTGTGCACACGCCGCCGGCTGTCGCACCACTGCACAAAGAAACACACTCGCAAGCACAGAGGAGAACCAGGCAGCAGGTGTGATAGTGCCACTTGTCGAGCGTCTGGCCGACGGCTGCCACGGAGCACGACGGTGGCGGTAGTGGCGGAGGACCGACGGCGACAGGCGGCGGCGACGGCGGCGAGGCCAAGCAGGCGCCGTCTATCGGCGGCGTGTGCCCGCGCTGCTGCGCGCGCGCACCCCCCCAGCGGGCGGCAGCTGGCTCCCGCTGGGGGTGCTTCGGAGCGCCTCCCAGATGCCACACCAGAGGGGTCCCCTGTGGTGGACGCAGGGGGGCGGGGGGCGGGGGGGTGCAAGCCCAAGGTCGGGCCCCAGGCAAGACGAAACCGTAGTTTTGTTTCGCATTTAGAGTCTCTTGGGCCGCGTGAGCGGCCCGATCCAGCTGACAGAACCTGATACGCCGCAACAGGGGAAGGTGTAAGAGCCTTCAAAATCATCAACAGCTGACTGCCACGTCGGCTTCACCACAAGGCCGAAGGAGAAGGCGGCTAGCCAAGTGGGAACCGGGTATGGCCCAGATTCCGGGCCAACAATGTTTGTTGGCCCGTTCACGGACGGAACAGGAGAGGCAAGTGCGGTCCGCACGAACGAAGCCCCGACGTCGCCAGCAGCGCCACACACGGCTTCGTCCAGGAGGCGTGGCCGGTGCTTCCGTCGGCACGGAAGCATCCTGTCGACGGCTTCACCTCACGGCGCCAACATCAATCACACCAGAGTCGTCGACCTGCAGTACCTGCCCTGCCCCTCGCCCCCCCTCCATCACCTTCGTTGGGCACCCTTTGCCAGTCCTCCTATCCCTTCGTTTGAGCGGCTTGGTGATCCATCTGGACGGGGGCTTGGCAGCTCTTCTCCCCGACGCCTTTTCTCCATTCCTGGCAAATCTACGGCTTGCATTTCCTCTCTTGCTGCCGCTGCCATGCCCTACTCCGTGCGCGAAATGGGCCGCTCCCGTACGGGCTGGGGGCGCGGGGGCCAGCGCTTCCGCGGAACCTGGGTCGAAGAGCGTCGCTTCAAGCGGATGACGGTCGAGCACGGGACGCTGCCTCACCTCGGCACGGGGGCGGCCTCGTTGTTTGGCGGGGGGGCTCGCGAGGCTATCCTGGCGACGGCGCTGTTCTCAACGCTGTTCGTCTGGGTCACGGGGATTCGACCGCCACGAATGTGAGGACGCAGCGTGGAGGGGTGGGCGCCGGGGTCATGGGTGTCAAAGGGGATTGGCCGGTGGAAGAGGAGTGGTGTCAAAGACTTCGGCAGCCATGCAGTGTTGTCCAGACAGCAAGCTGGGTTTTCGTTCGGTCAACAGGGCCTGCCAGCAGAAGAGGGAGAGTGCGTGGGGTACGTGAGGATGCTGCTGCTTTGCATGGAAGCCTAGGCGGCGAGCACTGGGCTCGACAGTGGAGGTCCCAAGCGGCAGCAGGCAGACTACGGCGTCTGTACAGGAGCTACATACACGCTACATGGCAGACTCTGCCTTCCTTCGTGCTCTTTGCATCCCGGGCGGCTGGCCCTGCATTTCCGGCACTACTTCAGACGAATGCAATCGCAAGAGCATGGCGATGAGAGTAGCAACGGAGAAAGTGAGGGAACAAGCGCAGCACATGTAATGCAAAAGAACAGAGCAAGAGACGAGAAAAAGTGAAGCTCTGCAACACGGCCTCAATGCTGAGAGCCATCATAATTCCGCTCGGCAGACCGGGCAGCGGCGGTTGGCAAGGAGCCACCGCTTAATACAACCTTCGTGGAAGGCATGGCCGCAAGGCGGCAGCACGACAACCGCGACCGTGTCACCCCCTCCGCTGACCTCGGAGCGCCCCTCGCCGACCATGCTCCCGCCCACATCCCAGTCAACGGTCGACTCGCCGTCGTCGGCGGCATCCGCCTCGGTAGAGACCAACTCGAGGCACACGAGGCAAGTGGAGGAGGCCACGTCGCGTGTGCCCGAGGCGGGCGACTCGGCGGCGGGTCGGTCAAGGACGGGTTTGAGGCTCAGGCAGGCCGCGGGCGACGACGACGACCGGTCGACGGCAACGCCACGGTCCCGGTCGGCCCACCGCTCCGCGGCTTCGAGCCGCCCGCCCAGCCGCCCGCCCGTCCGACGGTCGGTCGCCCGCCCGCCGCTCGACAGAGGCCCATCGGCGCCACGGCGGCGGCCGTCCACCACCCCGTGCCCCGTCCAGCCGTCGGCCGAGTGGCGGCCAGGCGACGGCCGGTCGGCCCGGTCCGGCCGTGGCCACCGGTCGGCAGGCGGCAGGCCGCCGACGACCGGGCGGGCGCCGAGCGACGCACGGCTGCCGTCGAGGGCGTCCACCGAACGATCACTGAGGCGGCGGGTGGGGGTGCCGACTGGGGAAATTGCGTCTGGGTCGTCGACAGCCGACGGCTGCGTTGCCGCCACCGGCGACGGTGTCGGCCGAGGTGCAGCAGCGGGAGGGGGTAACCGCGACGAGCCCGCCGACGACGACTTGGCCGACGCAGTGGCCGTCGCGGAACCACCCCCACCCGTCACCACGCTGCCGACCTTGTCCGACGAAGATGAGCCGAACCCACTGCTCCCGCCCTGCCCCCCCCGACCAGACCTGTCCACAGGGATGTGGCGGACGGGGAGACGGCGGAGCTCCGCAACCGACAACCCGCGGCATACGTTGTGGGCTTCCAGCTCGAGCAGTTGCTCGTAGGAAAGGGACAGTCCCATGCCCGCGTCGACCGGCGCGCGGAGAGCCCGCCGGTGGAGGGCGACGAGCTCGTGAATTTCCGCTAGCTGCGCCGCCGTCCGCCGCGCAGCCCACCCGTCCGCAACGTCGTCGCCGTAAGCGGTGGCCCCATAGTTCGACAAGCCACCAAGGCCGATTGCCTCGGCTTGCCACGTCGGGTGGCCGCCGCTGCCGGGCGGTAGCAACCGCCTCCGCAAAAAGGCTGCGCCCATCGGCCCGGCGTCAAGCCCGTCGTCATCGCCGTCGCTGTCGCGCCCGCCCCATCCGCCCATCGCACCGGGGCTGTCGCCGCCGGCGCCGCCGCGACCGGCGCCGCGGAAGAGGGTGTCGCCCCTGCGACCGCGCGGGCGCCCCACAACCCCCCCCGCACGCAGCGTCGGGCGGCGGCGGTAGTCGGGCGTGGCGCCGACACCGCCGAGACCCCACAAGCCCAGGCCGTCGCCACCGTCGTAGGGCAAGAACGCGCCTCCCGTCGGCGAAATCCCGTCATCGCCACCAGCGCCGCCCCGTTGCCGGCGAAGCGACAGGTGGCGGGCGAGCCAGCTGCGGCGCCAACGCCGACGGACGCCCCGGCCTCGCCGACCGGCGCCGTCGCGATCCCCGTCATCGTCGGTGAGGAAGCCACCACGCCCGCCACGCCCAACCCCACCGTCACCAACGCCGCCACCGACGCCGACACCGAGACCGCCGAGGCCACGGCCACGGCCCCCGCCGCGTCGACGCCCCCCTCCGCCTCCCCACCGCCCTCCGCCACCCATGCTGCCCATCGCGTCGTCACTGGTGCCCGCGCCATCGTACACCAAGCGACCACCGACGCCCAGCTCCTGCCCCAACCCGTCCATCGCTGTCTCACCGTCGCGAGCCCTGTTATTTGAGCGAAGCGTCCGCAGCACAGGCCGTGCGCGCATACGGAAGCTTTCGTCCGCGACGACGTATTCACCATCCGACAAGCCCCCGTCTGGGGTCATGATGGGAAAGCGAGGTTGCGGCTGCCCGTTGCCGCCCCCCTCCCCACCCCCACCGCGGTGCGCTTCACCACCCTGCCTTCCCATAGGCCGAGCCGTTAGCCGCGACGGGGGCGTGCCAGCGGCAGACAATGCGAGACCGTTGGAAAGTTCCCGCCCGGCACCACCGCCGTCGGCGCCGAGCAACATGGCCGCCGCAGTGTGTAGTGGTGGGGACGTCGCTGGCGGTGGAGATGCCTGCATGTCGACGCGCCGTACAAGGAGGCGCCGAGCGGCCAGACGCTGGGCCGCCAGCTCCTCATCGTCCCCGCCGCTGTCACCCGCGGTGGCGGCGGAGGCCCCCAAAACACCGGCTGGGGAGCGCCGGCCGCCAACACCCGCCGACGGAATCATGGCCGCCGACGCGGTGCGGCGGAATACCCCACCACCGCGGCCACCCACCCCGCCCGTGGCGGTCGCAGAACGGGACCGAGGTGGCGGCGACGGCCGCCGCGAAACGGCAGGCGACGGCGACGGCGGCGACGGCAGCGGGGGCGTCGGCGGTCGCGGCGGTGACAGGAGCCACGGGGACGGGCCGGCACCGGGCAGCAGCAGCCGCCGAGGACGTCGGCGGGCCCCCCCACCCCCAGCCCCCCCGGCCCCAGTAGCCCCCCCCCCCCCCGATGGAGACCCCCCGAGTCGCCCTTCCACCGAGTGCCGTGCGGCAGAGGGCCGTCGCGGCGGCGAGTCGTCCCCTCGTCTTGCCTCGGAGCGCGCACAATACAAGTGCATGATGGCGCGGTGCATGCGGCGGGAGGAGGGCGAAGACATGGCAGCCGTGGACGCCGTCGGGGGTGCCGGCGCCGGCGCCTCCCGTGTCGTTGAAGCGCGGGTTGGAGGCACCCATGAACCGCTGCGGTTGCTGCTGTCACCCCCTCCAGCGCCGACAACGTCGTCAACTGCACCCCCCGCACCGGGAAGCTCCCCCTGCGCACCGACGCGAACTGCAGAGGCGCTTTCCCGTCGGCGGCCACGCAGCGCGCGCACCGCCTCCACGCCCGATAGGCCAAACGCGCGGCTGCCCGCCGGCGCCGCCGCAGCCGCAGCACCGCCGTCGCCCCCGCCGCCGCCGCCGCTGCCGCTCTCCCCCCCAGCGCCGCTCCAACCGCCCAGCGGCTCCGCCGTCAGGCCGAGTCGCGGCGCCGACACCGCCCGCGGCGTCGGGCGGCCGCGGCGTTGGCGTGGGCGGGAGCGATCCCCCGCACCGCCAGGCGTGACCGGCCGCGAGAGCGGCCGGGAGGGCGCCCCCACCGCCGCGTCGGCGGCAGGCACGACAGCAGCGGAGGCGGCGGCGGTCGCCGCCGCCGCCGCCGCGGCAAAGCCCGACCCCATTGGCGGCGGCGGCATCACCCCCGACACGGCGGTGGCGGCGGCAGGCGCGGCGGTAAGCGCGGCCGTGGCGGCCCGTGCCGACGGCGTGCTCCCCGCCGGCGCCACGGGCGCGCCGCGCCCGCCACCGCCACAGGCGCCGTCGGTGGCCGGCCGCGGCGACGGCGGCAGCGCCGTGCCGGCCGCAGACGCCGAGCCGCTCCCGGGCACGGCGGCCGCCGCCGCGGTCGCGCCCCCGGCCCAACGGCCGTCGTCCGCAAGCGGCGGCGGGGGCGGTGGGGGCGGGGGGGGGCGCACCACTGACAGCATCGTGGCCATCGCGTGAGATCCCGCAGAGGCGGGGCGGCGGTCCGGTGCCCGCGGGGGAGACCGGCGCGCGCACGGGCGTGATGGTGGGCAATGAAGATGGGGAAGGACGGAGAGGCCGCTGACACCCCTGTGGCGCAGGCAGACCACGCTGAGCGCGACGCGGCCACCCCGAGGGTGGGCCCAACAATGGATATGAAGAGGGCGACAGAGCAAAAAGAGCGAGGCGGCAGCACCGCAGAGGGTGACACTGTAGCGCCTTGCGTGCGGCAGGGTTCAGCACCTGGAGGATAGCCGCCGCGGCGGCACGCCCGCCGCGGCGCTCTCCCAGTGCCTCGGCACGCTGGCCCGATGACGGGGGCGTCCAAAGCGAGGGGTGGCGCGGCGGCGCGTGGTGGGGCGCGTGGCGCGGAGCGGCGCGGTGTGCGGCGCGGCGCGGCGCGCGACACGGTGTGGTGAGGTGGGGTCACGTCTCGGAGGCTGCTCGCTCCTCAGCAGACACAGCCTCGCCCCACCCTAAGTCGCCACCGCTCCACCACGCTCCCCGTGACTGCGCCCCCGTCCCACACACACAACACACACCCACCTGCGCGTTGGCGCGCGGCCGCGTGGCAGCCGCCCCCGTGTGCCGCCCCAACACCCCAAACACTGTGGCCCGCCGCCCACTGCCGCCAGACGGGCCAACGGGCGTTCGGCAGTCCGTAGCAGACCCGTGCACGCGCACACGCCTCGGAGCGCAGGGGGAGGCCAGGTCAACTCCGGGCCGTGGCCTGTGCCTCGAGGGGGGGGGACAAGCACCAAGTGGGCCCGGACAGCAGGCGAATTTGGCCACCTCCGCGTGGCTCGCCGTGGAGCAGCTCGGATCCACGCTGCGGTCGCAGAGACGAAATATACAAAGGGCCTCTTCTACTTGAAACTGCCGAGAACTCTACGGTTGACCACAAAGCCGAATAGAGCAATCTCAACAATGACATGCTATCGCCATGACACCGCCACGTTGCAGAACGCGTCCCGGTATGCTCCAGAAGTTGGACATGGCCCCACTTTTTAAGACGAATAAGCCTTTTCTCGTTCGGCCATGGAGATCGAACTACCTAATTGATTATGGCTGCCGATTCCAAAGCATAGCTCTGCGGCTAGCGCTGGAGCCCCTGATTGGCCCATGTGATGGACCAACGACTCGTTTCAGGGAAAATAGTGGAGCGTGGCTGCAACGTGTGGACGACGTCTGCAAGATTTAACTATTATTCTCAGTGCCTAGTCAAGGTCCTACTTCGATGCGCTTGCAGGCGTGGACATCTTCGAGCGCAGCAAATGTTGGACTGTTTCTTTGTTCATCTGCTAACGAGCGTTCTCTGCGCCTGCGTTGTGGTCGATACGGCTGCACACCACAGTTGTCCACTACAGAGGCAGTGGAACAAGTCGAGGCGGCCAGTATTGTCCTGATCGGGCCCAGAACCGACATAGTGTATGGGATCCTGAAGGTACTTAGATTCGGCAGCAAAGCAGCCCACCGTTCGTATCTCGATCTAAGGACGTGGAATTGGTTCTAGAATGGAATAGCCGATAGCGACAGCCCAAATGGTTAACAATAGTCTCATGACTCGAACCGTTGGAGTCAGAAGACCATTTTTAACAACTCGTGCAGCGAGCCGTCTCTCGAGTCGAGCGGCCGCCGACGAAGACGTGGAGCCTGTCGAAGAGAAGGCCCCCACGCATCTGCGGCAATCCCGCCCGCGCCTGCGGCGGCTCACGGCTCGGCGACGAGGCGAGCTCGACCACTTGTTGTTTGCCGTCTTCTGATGGAACCGCGTGCGTCGTTGGACTCGAGCGCGGCGCCGATGGCACGGACGCCTGTCGGGGAAGGGCGGACACACGACGACGAAGAGCACTCTGATGCGAGAGTGTGCTCGTGTGCGACCATGGTTTGGTTGCTTCTTTGCACCTAGAGCGGACTGCCGAGGTGCCAGCTTGATATTTGCATGACTGTGTTTCTCACCATTCGAGGTGCCTCTACGTCACAATGAACGACAAAAGCAAACAGGAGCAGAAGCGCTGCCACGCAGCATAGCACAAGAGCCGACGCCTCGTACGCCACACATCTCACAGAACGGGAAACGACCCCAGAACGCGCGCTCAGAGGTCCACCTGGAACAGTTTTGCAAGGAAGTAGGCCGCCGCAGCGGCGGCGCCCCCTACTGCCAGCGTCTCCAACGCGCTCTTTCCACGCTTAGGGCTCCCAATCAACACCGCCTTGACCCACCCAAAGACGAAGAGCGCAATGAGGGTGGCGGCCGTCGAGTAGCGCAGGGCCTGCTTGGCGTTCGGAACAATTAGATACTGCGGGGTGTGTTCGTGCAGATACCATGCACGACGGACAACAGCCGAAACAACAAAGGTGAGAGCAGGCGCATTCGATGGCACCAGGTCACGAAACCAAATGAGGGAGTCGTGCATTGATGGCCAACAGAGCGAGACGGGTCAGTACGGTCAAGTAGTGGGCACGCGCCCACGCGCTCAGCAGCAACCTTTCCCGCACAAGCAATTCAGACAGCAACTCGAAGATACCCAGCAGACTCTTGAGACACGACATGCGACACGCATCAGCCTTGTGTACGTACGGGAATCAGGGGAACAAGGCCACCAACGACATAACTGCCGCCCACCGCCAGCGCAGACGTGAAGGGGCGGGAGTCGGCGGGTTTGGTAATCCCGAGCTCAAACTTCATCATAAAATCAACTGCAGCGGGCAACAACACGCAACAAGCAGAGAGCCAAGGGGCGAACCAAGGCGCCCAAGACCAAACAAGGCTGGTGAGTGCCGCTGCACACCTTGGCGTCTCCACGCTAACAATAGGCAGCTGCCCAAAACGCCAGGAACGCACCTGCCAGCGCCCAGACAACACCCAGGCATCCCCCGAGGCCATGTACGTGACGCGCCACTCCCGCCCACACCCCCCCCCCCCCCCCCCCCCCCCCCCCCCCCCCGCCCCCCCCCCCTACCCCCGCCGCCCGGGGGCGGGGCCCCCCCCGCCGGGGCCGGGGGGCCCCCCCCCCCCGGGGCGGCCCCCCCCCCCGCGGCGGCGGCGGCGCCAACGTGCCGCTGTGGCTTGCCCGCCGCCACCCGCACGTCGCGGCAGCCAAACGCCAACCACGGCCGCCGCTTTTACAATTGCGTCAAGGGCCTCGGCGCCCAGTGCCGGTGGTTTGCGTGGACCGACGACCCGTGGCCGCCGCCACCGCCGCCGTCAACGACGGCGGCGGCCGCCGGCAACGGCGGCAGCGGCGGCGGCAGCGGCGGCGGCGGCGGCGGCGGTGGCGGTGCCGGCGGTGGCACGCGCGGGACCCAGCGCCCCCCCGCCGCCGCCGCCGCGTCGGTGACGCTCGAGCTCGTCTCGGCCACGCACGTCGGCGGGTGCGTCGACGCGGCGCCGCCCACCGCCGCAACGGCGGCGCTGCTGGCGCTCCCCGGCGTGGCCCCGTCGGCGGCGCCCCGCGGCGGCAGCGGCGTGCGCGTCCTCGTCGCCCTCGACGCGGTGGGCGCCTTTGTGGCGGCCGCCCGGCGGCACCGGGTGCGGGTGGGGGTCCCCCCCGGCGCCGTCTTGGCGCCGCTCGCGTCGTGGGCGGCCGCCGCGGCGGTGCCCGGCGACGGCGCCGACGCCGAGGCGCGGCTGCCGGGCCTCCTCCCCGCGCCCCTGCACGCGGCGTTGCGGCCCTTTCAACGCACCGCCGTCGCGTGGTGCGTCGCGCGCCACGGCCGCGCGGTGCTCGGCGATGAGATGGGCCTCGGCAAGACGGTCCAGGCGCTCGCCGTTGCGCGCGTGTACGTGGCCGACTGGCCGCTGGCGGTCGTGTGTCCCCCGTCGCTGCGCCTCGGCTGGCGGGACGAGGCGCTGCGGTGGTGTGGGGACGTCCTCGCCCCGCCCGACGTGGCGGTCGTCGCGTCGGGCGCCGACGCGGCGGCGGTGGGGGGCGGCGGCACTGTCGCGTCGATGGGAGAGACGCGGTCGACGAAAGAGGGTCTTTGAAATTCAGATAAATAAATCACACCGGTTGGCCCTCCCAACGACTCACCAACGGCTCACCAACGACTCACCAACGACTCACCAACGACTCACCAATGACTCCAGAACGACTCCAAACGACTCACCAATGACTCGTCGCGTGCGACCACCGACAGCAGCGCGGCGCATCAGCGCGTACGAATGTCAAGCAACACTTCACCCAACGGCACCGACGGCCCTCCATTGCTGCGCGTCAAGTGGGTAACGGCCCCTCCCCCGCCCCCCCCCGTCCTCCCTAGATCAGTGGTGTCACGTTACCGTATCGCACGACGGCTTGGTGGGCAAAAAAAACGCACGTGTGTTTGGATTTCTGTTAACGGCTGTGTGTCCATCGGGCGATGCACTTCGACAAAGACTTTGATGCGCCCAAAAACGCCCATCGAATGCGTTTCGATGGCCGATGCAGCCCGATGCCAGTTCGATGTGCTTTCCTGCTGGTCGACGATGTAATACTGCCGTGAGTGCACGTACAACTTGCGGCGGCGTACGTAGAACCAATTAGGTGTGCTTCAATCTCATGGCGCGGTCATCTGCCACGGGCGACCCGAAGCGAGTGGAGAACGAGCGCTCGGAGACGGGCCGGCCACGGTTGACGGGTACGCGATGAGTGGCGGCCGCAGGAGAGAGGTGAGCCAATGACTGAGGCTGCCTGTTCACGGATCGTTGCGATTTACTGGTCTTCAGTGCCCCAGTGCCTCGACGGGGTCCTTGTGGGGCATATCCACATGGGGGATACTCTGCCCGGTACGAATGGCTTCTGCCAGACTCCGTGGGTCTTGCCCTTCCGCGCGATTTCTTTTTCCGAGTCGCCGTCGGCCATTGGCAGCCACCTGCTGTCTGCTGATTCCGCTTCGGCGCGCGTCAGTCGCAGGTGCCCCCTGAAAAGGAGGCGCCTGGAGCCCTCCTCTCTGTGCTGTCTCGTGTCTTCGCCCCCATTCGACTGCGGCCACGCGTCAACGAGCTGGGTGCCCCCCCGACGGTGTAGGACACGTCAGGCAAGGCTCCTGTCGCGCGGGCACCTGCAGGTGGGCCCGATTCCGCCACCCTCCAGCTGCTTATTCGGTGATTACGCCGACAACCGCATGTCAGAATCTTGGACGTGGCGGCGCAAGTGCCTGAGCCGTCGGGCCGGTGCTGGGTACAAGTTCCCAAGCCGCCGGGCCGGGGCCTCGTTCGATGTGCGTGGCGCGGCCATCGAGCCAACCGGCCTGCAACAGCGCGCATGCCGCCAGACACCCCCCACAACGGACCGTCCGCATGCACTCGGCTGTGAGCTGTTGCCGGACACTGGGTCTGAGGACATCCTTGGAAGGCTTCGGCGGACCCCCCCGGGCACCCGTGACGACCGCTGTCGTGACATCCCCGGCTGTTGGACGCCCTCAACGTGAGCATCTCACCCGCCGTGCCCGCCTGCTGACCCCTTGTGAGCGATGCGGTGATTCTTCTTGACTCGTACCGCCTGCCCGCGTGCACGCTTTCTCCTCGCCGTCGCCCGCCCCCCCCTCAATGGCCTCTTCATTCACCCACCCCTTGCATCCCCGTCATTTTGCCACTGCTCCCACCGTCAACGTTCTTCCCCCCCCTCCGTCTTCCCTTTTCCCGCTACCCCCGCAAGCAATGGCGACACTATCGAGTGAGTGCTTTGCGCCGGTTGATGTTGCAGCCCCGGACTCGCCCGTCCTCCCTGGTCAGCCGTTCCTAGCTTGCGTGCCCGCTCCACGGTGTCGACCGTCATCTTTGGTGGCCGCGGCAGAGTCGGGCGCGGCGGCCTCGTGTCCGCCCCCGTCCCTCGACCTGCCAGCTTGCTTCTGCCCGCCGACGGTCGACCTCGGACGGCTGCCGACACCGTCGCTCCCTACTTCACCGTTAGTGGATTTGCAGCAGCAGCGCCGCGTTGGTGCCGATGGCGGCGGCGGTCCGTCTGCTGGTGGCAAGCGGGCGCGCGGCCGATCTGTCCCCCCTGTCACATCCTACCCCGACACCCCGTCGTCGACGCCCCCGTCAAGGTCGTCGTTGGCAATGGCGCCGACTTCCCCGCGTGGCGTCGCCGCCTCTGCCTTTGCATGTGGCGCCGAGGAGGACGGCGAGGTGGACTTGCCGTCCCCCCCGTGGGCGGCCCCGCACCCATCCGCCTGGCGGTGCGCACCGGGCGCGGCTGCCGTCACACCAGCCGGTGGCGTTGACGTAGGCGGTGGTGGGGACCGCCCATTTACGCTCGGCGTGGCGTCGATGCAGCGCAAGCTCAACCACCCCCTCATGGAATCCTTCCTATCCTCCCTGACCGCGGCGCTGCCGGCGGCGCAGGTGGTGCGCCTGCACGTCGAGACGCTGGCAGACCGGCCGGTGGGCAGCTGGCCGGTGTGTGATGTGCTTCTGGCCTTCCACGCGCCGGGCTTTCCGTTGGCGGCCGTCAACGCGTACGCGACGTTGCACGGCATGCCGCTCATCAACTCGCTCGCCGCCCAGTTTACTCTGCGTGACCGGGCACGCATCTCGGACATGCTGTCGACGGCGGCGGTGCCGACGCCGTCTATGGTCGTCCGCCTGGATGGCACCGATGCGGCCACGTCTGCGTCGGGGTCAGACCGCACTGGCGGGTGCGGCGCACGTGTGGCCTCGGACACGGCGGCGGGGCGCCTCCCTGGCCGCATGGGGGCCGTCACTCAGGATTGCGACTGGCTGCTCGTAGACGGCGCACGGGCGCTGCGCATGCCATTTGTGGAGAAGCCTCTCAACTCGGACGAACACAAGTGCATCGTCTACTACCTGGGCGATGGGGGCACGTCGACCATTGAACGCAAGAAGGTGCATCACGAGGCGGGTCGGCGCGCCATCCGCCCGTCGGGCTCGTACGTGTATGAGCAGTTCCACTCTGCGGAGGATGTCAAGGTGTATGCGATTGGCACGGAGGTTTTTTTTGCGGAAACGCGCGTTCGCGAGGCCGACGGCTCTGTCCGCCGCGCCCCGACCGTTTTGTCCCCGGATGAGCAGCGGATGGCGGGGCGGGTGGCAGCCGCGTTTGGCCAATTCCTCACGGGGTTTGACATCATCCGCTGTGCCGACGGCCGATCGCTGGTCATTGACGTGAACGGGTGGAGCATCGGCAAGGCCGAGAGTGGGGCGTTTATAAAAGCGGCGGTGCCGGCGCTTGCGCGGCACTTGCGTGGGTTGGTCGGGTCGGGGCTGGCGAGGGGGGCGCGTTTGGGGCCGGCGAGGGGGGCTCGTTTGGGGCCGGCCCCGGATTTGCCCGCGCTCGCCTGGTCGGTCCACGGGTCGCAGCGCGGCCGAGACAGCGACGGCACTGGCGACGGTGATGGGTGCGGCGCTGACGGCGTCGGTCTGTTCGGAACGCAGCGCGGGGTGGATGCAGGCGCGGCGCGGTCTGCCAAGGCCGACAGCCCCGCCAGTGGGGACGTTGCGAACCGCGGACGAGGTGCGGACAGACGGAGTGGCGCGGCTGCAGACTCGTGGCAGGCGCTCACGTCGGCTCTTGTGCTGGGGTGAGGCGCGGGATATGCCAAAATGACGCGGGCGGGAGTCTTCGTGGCGCCGGAGAACACGTCTTGGAGACCACGAGTCTTCTTTTGTGAGGCGGCGCGGGGGGGGGTGCTGCGGCGGCGACGTCTGCGCCGATAGAGGTGGCGGCGCGGTTGTATTGGGCAAGGTCCTCGTCGAGGTCATGCCGGGGATTGCTTTTTTTGTTTGTTTGTTGCTCTGTTATGTTCATGCTTGCCGTATCCTTACCAGCGCAGCGGGCCCAGAACCGTCGTCAAAAGCACGTCTGTTTTTGCGTGTTCCGAGCCGCTTGGTGGCCCGTGTTCCTGTTTGAAGAAACAGAATTCCTGTGCAAAAAACAGATCGACCCGCCTTGACAGGCTCTCAGAGCCCATCCCATGTGAGGTCCTTGCATATTTGTGTTTGCGAGAACACGAATCATGCCTTCCTCCACACATAGCGCCTGCTAGCAGAGCCATAGATGCTTCTCCATCTCTCTCTCTTTCTAGAAGGGTGAGGTGCATATGTCTCATGCTGTGTCTCTCTTTTTACGAGTGGAGATGTATCTATGCCGGCGAACAGATGATTTTGGCGCCCTTTCTGGGAAAAACCAGCCGTGACAGAGCCCCAGGGCGGTTTGCAGATTTCCTGTTCGACCCAAAACACGAAAAAGCAGACGTGCTTTTGACGACGAATATGGGCCCGGTGCGCTGTTGCCTCCGTTTCGTCGCTCAAAGCTTGATGGCGGACGCTAAATCTTGCGAGTCACCATATAGTTCAACGAGCTTCCCTGTCACTACCTCCAGACAGGGTTTTTGCACACTCTTGTGGGGCCCCACAGGAAAAAAAAGAGCCAAAAGTGTCACCATGATGTTGGGACGGGCGCGCAGGCCTCGCCGCCCTTCGCGCGTGCGACCGCGATGAGACCCGCCGCGGCGGCCGCCACCCCCGTCGGCGCGGCGGCGTCGACGGCGGCGGCCGCCCCCGGCGGCCGCCGCCGCCGCGCGGCGGCGCGCCGACGCTGCGCGCCCATGCGCAGCGCACGTGCGACTGGCAGCCGCCGCGCGGCGGCGGGGTGAGGCGGGGGTGGGGGACCCCCGCCCCGCCCGCCGCCGCCGCCCCGTGGCGCGCCCGCCGTTGGCGCGGCCGGCGGCCGGTGGCAGCCCCGCCGGGGCGGCCCCCGCCGCGGGCGCCCGGCGCAGACGGCGGCGGCGGCCGCCGCCGCCGCGCGGGTGCCGCCCGCCCCGCCGCCGGGCGGCCGCCGCCCCGCCCGCCGACACGCGGGGTGGGGGCCACCGCCGGGACGGGGTGGGTCCCCCCCCCCCCCCCCCCCCCCCCCGCCGCCCCCGGTGCGGCGGCGTGCCCCCACCGCCCACGACTGTCATGGCGCCGGGGCGGCGGCGGCGGCCGCGGCGGCCGCGTGTCGGCGGCTCCCCTCCACCCTTTTTTCCTTTTTTTTTGTTGCTCTCCCTTTGTCCCGCTGCTCGTCCGCCCCCGCCCGCGGCGTAACTCACGGCCGTTTCGCGACCGGGGCGGGCGGCGCGGCGGGCGGGCGGCGGCGGGCGGGCGGCGCCGCCGCGGCGGCGGCAGCGGCACGGTGGGGGCGGTGGCGGC
>ENA-ORXR01001666-ORXR01001666.1-marine-metagenome-genome-assembly--contig:-NODE-1666-length-22942-cov-57.753247_pt1 | contig 22942 bp, 11 predicted proteins | sample MGYA00237866_ERZ511479 | MGnify/ENA metagenome assembly ERZ511479 | reverse complement strand
CCGCCGAAGGACTCAATAGCAAGATTCAAGGAATCAAGGCCGCAGCCCACGGCTTTCGGGTGTTCGCCAATTACCGCGCCAGAATTCTTTTTCAATGCGGCGGCCTCGATCTGGCCCCGGAGTTCAGACACTAAATTTCCTGAAGAGCCCTCTAACTAACACTTTTGAAGTTTGAACCTAGGTGAAACCATTACCCACACGTGGGGTCATCAAAAAAATCATCCAAGGGGTCCAGGAATTCAACTGGCTCGCTGATCTCGGTGCCATCGTCAGTCAAGTATACCGTCCAAGGCTCTCCACTCAGATAGAGGCTTGCTCCAAATAGAAAAACAAAAACAAAAAATATTTTTTTCATAACGTATCGCCAATAAATATTCTGCCATCAATCTATAATGACAATCCATGGATTAGGTTCAAGAAGGGCGCTTCGAAGGCAGTAAATTCCAAGAAGAAGCTCCGGACGAGAAAACCCAGAAACTTGCTCCTCAATAGCCTTGAAACCAAGTTCTTTTAAGTAGAAATGTTGCGGGAACTGCTGATAGAAGAATAATAGGGCCGCAAGAATGGACTCCTCTTCCTCTGGGATCGAGCAATCACGCCACTTGCCGGGATGCCCCTTGAGCTCCAAGACACGTTCGAGGTCTAGTATTGTTTCCTTCTGGGATTCGAGCCACTCCGCTTCAGCCTCAGTGAAGGATTTCCCCTTGCCCTTAGTCAGCCGGAACTCTTGATATCCCTTCCATTTCTTCTGCGCCTGCATGGAGGTAATCGCCAAAGTTTGGCCTTGCTTGCTTGGATCGAAGGGACCGTTTTTTTCCAAAATAAGCAACATATGAGGATACGTCATTCTGTTTGCTACAGGTACTAAAGGGCTCTGGAAAGCATTGATCATTCTGGCGCTCCTTTTGATGGGCTTGGATAAGTAATCAAAATTCAACTTCAGATATATTGGCAATTGCTTCTCATTAAGATTTCCCACCATTTCAGGAGAGATGAAATCGAGGTGTAAATTGCTTTCCTTCAACCTTTCCGCCACTTCAGCATCCAAAAGAACTCCTCGGTCTATGGATGCAAGAACAAGATGGCGAAGAGCGTTGTTTGTTGAGGACAATGCGGGTGGCAAGTTCTTGGATAGCGAATCCTGCGTCTCCACCAACCAACGCAAATATTCAGTATCTGAATATGGAATTCTTATCCCTTTTAAATTATCGGCAAGACGGCGGTCTACCTTGCGCTGTGCGTCCTTCAGGATCGCGGACACGGGCATTGTTCCCTCTATGGACATAGTCGTACCCTGATCAGGCTTGTTCAATTCCTCTTGTGCCAGACACAAGCAGGCTGACCACATCAAAATACACAAACAAATGGAGAGAAGTTTCATGGATTTTCCGGGCAACATTCCATCGTGCAATAGGTGTGAATGACGGTACAACTTCGTCTTGGCGGGGCATTACCTAGCTGTATTTCATGTGAACCTAAAATTGCTGGCTCCTCGCAATCATCCAGCACTAAAAAATTCCCGATAGGCACCGATAGTGGCGAGTCTGGATGACCAGTAAAAACACGTATCATGCGTCGAGTGTGTTCTACAGAACCCTCAGGGATATGCAGCTGTGTGGGGGTGTTTACTGCTTGCCATGAGGCCCCCACCAAAAATTCGTCATCTGATACAATCGGGGCATTTTCCCATAGGTTTAGATTACATACTAGGGGGGTAGTAGAAAGACTCACACCATAGCTTCGCGATCTCCCAAAGATGGTGAAGGTAAATGAGGCTCCTGCGTCCACATTATGGGATATACTTTCCCATTGGGGTGTGAAGGGGTCAGGCAGAAATTCTTCACCGCAGGACCCGGTTCTAAAAGTCGTGCTTGGTCGCTCCCCAAGAAGGTTGGTAGTACCATCTCTCACGACAAAGCGTTCGTAAGATCTTGTATATCGAACTTGTATATCCCCGGTTATGTAAGTCTCGGTGTAATATTGTGCATTAATGGTAGGAGGCGTGTGCCAATCCCTCGGCGGGTTCACATCGAAGTAATTGGCTACAAAGGTAAGCACCTGAGGTAGTTCTATCGTATCTGGAGATACAGCAAAAGGAGTGCCCTCCCATTCTATGTTAGGGTCAACCATCTCCCCTGCAAGTCTCTCAAAATAATGAGGTCCCTGTGGAGGTGAGGGGGGGGGAGGGGGGTCACAATGGGGTAACTGATCTGGACCCATTCTAAAAACTTGAACAGTTTTTGAATCTGCGTCACATCTGGTGCCTGAGGTTGAGGTCTCACCCTGAAGTCCGATTTGGAAGGTGTGATCTCCGGCAGAAAGAGGGGGGGTATATATATATGAGCCATCAGCATATGGACCAACCACTGGTCCAAAACTACCGTCTTCCAATTGGACGAACGGATTGGCCCCATCAGGGGCTCCACTCAATGAAAATCGAACCGGATCGCCCGGACAACTGAATTCAGGAGCCTCTATTACTGGTTCTTCTTTAACCACTGCCAAAATTTGGAGATCGCAGGGACCTAGCGTCAGGTCCAGCATGTATAGTCCGGCTATATCTAAAGTCAAAAATTGGAGTTGATACCATGGATGTTGAGATGATTGGCCCTCAGGATCGGTTATGGTGACATCCATAGGTGTGTGGTGACTCTCTACCAAGTTAGGCATGGGGTTAAGGGCCAAAGCAGGCGTGAAACCTTTGCAGACAGAAATGGAACCACCTATAACCGTCGTACCGCCAATGGAAATAGTCGAACGAAGAGGTCCCGCTTCTAGAAACTTGTAGGTCAAACTGTCCACAGTCCTATGAAGAGGGTTGGGTATTTCGCTGGTAAATGGCTTGAAACAAACCCACCATGTCGTGAATTGGATTTCGACTTCATTCTCGAAACATTCGGTAGCCGCGTATTTGACAAATAGCAGGCAATCATACTTTGTTGTTCCTGGGGTATCTTTTGTGACACCGATGTAGTCTCCACTGCTCTCGATATGCCCCTCCCCGTCCCCATTATCGCCCCCATTATCGAAATGAAGAGGATCAAAAAAGTCCCCATTTTTCCTCATTTTGACTTCACGCCTTACCGGAACCCATTTAGTGCAAGAGGCACAGACGGTGTTAGGAGGAGGGGAAAAGCCCGAAACAACAAGTGCTCGGGGGTTGTTCCCATCAATTGGCAAGGTGGGGTCCACCTCCGGAAGAATGTCTAAGCTGTCAGGGGACACCGTATTGCCTCCGCGGGTCATGGATATCTGGGATAAACACATGCAGGGTAAGACCAACCACATTCCTAAGGCCGTTAGTGTCAGTAAATTTCTCATATATATTATAAACCCCGTGGTTGTATTAGTCTAGTTCTCTTCGACTTACGGATTTTGGCGTCATGAATATTTTGCCCGGCGTAAGATTGTATTCCGTTATGATTTCTTCCCCGTCTTTTACTTCTCTCTTCATTCCCTTCAAGGCATCAAAGTCGTAGATGTATTCTTGGGGGATGTATCCGAGGGATTTACGCTCCATATAGGGGTGATTTTTGGGACGGGTCTGAATGTTGTACTGGAACTGGTGGTCTTTTATCAGTATGTTCGTTTGGCTTGAGTATAATAAACTGTATTTCAAGGGGCCTTCCTTGAAGTTCAGAGATGAGATCTTGCCTGCCGTGGTCGTTTGGGCCGAGAGCCATGGAGAAATGGCAGGGTCCTTCCTGATGGTGAGTATATTATCTGCAAGGCCGGTGGAGTCTCCGAAAATCCAAGAGTCCTCGCCATGGGTAGCACTTTCCAACTTCCCCTTTTCTTGATATGTGAAGGTTAGTTTTGAGGAGTTCCCTTCTATAGTTTTTACCTGCCCATCATTGTCTCGGATCCAAGACCAAACGTGCCCTGAGGGATCCTCCATTCGTTTAAGTCTCCCCTTTTCAAAATCCAGCTTCCAAGAGAGACCTTCGAGCACCTTTTTGGTGCCAGTTCCGCTTAGTTGCCATGCTTGGTTTCTTGTGGAAAATACGCCATGTACAGAGTTCCGTAGATGCAAATATTTCCCACAAGGGAGTAATATTGATGCGGCTCTTGGATTCTTTTGAATAATGCGGGCTTCCAACAAGGGAACCGACCACTTTGCTGATAACAAGCCCAAGTTGGGCTGGGTGCAATATCGAAGTGAAAATGGCAAGGGGTTGGGATTATCTTGGACGGGGACTAGCTTGAGAGGAAGAAAGTAATCGATTTTCCCCGTCCTGAGGTCGGCGTTTCCAAAACGGTTTGGAGGCTCCAAATTGGCCGCAGATATGGCTCCAAGAAGGATAAAAAAAGTAGGGAATAGATGAAGGATGTTGATGACTTCTCTCAGATGGTGGCTGACCTCATTACAACGGTACCAAAGAGGGTGGGTACCTAACAATGGTTAATTTGAAAAATCTGGATGCCTGCCCGTCTCTGTATTGGGGAGTTGCTTCAGCCTGCGGGCTCAAGGTTGCCTGTTGAAATCTAGTGAGAGGCGTTGATTCCGAGTCCTCAAGCAAGGCGCGAAATCTTTGAAGCCCAAGGAGTCTAAGAACGAGTTGTCACCAACAGACTATTCTTGGTCCGAGTCGCAGCAACGTGAACAAGGCAACGCTCCATCGTAAGCCGTTGCGCATCGAACGAATCCCAATTCTTACGCTGGCCGGCGAGGCAGACGTGGTCGAACTCTAGGCCTTTCACCCGGTGCATGGTGGCAACGCGGATCGGACCCGGGTCGGCGACGTCGTGTTGGGTGCTCGTCAGCTTGTGGACCCCGAACCCGGCGCCCTCAAGCGCCTCGGCATAGGCAGTTTGATCATTGCCACTACGGCAGGCGATACAGATTACGGCCGATGGCGCGTCGGCTCGGATTTGGGTGATCCATTCCGTGATGGCAGTGATATCATCGCCGAACGTGGCACAGCTCTTCTCGACCGGCATCGGACCCTGCATCACACTCACATAGCCCTGGTGGGTATCCGCTTCGCCATCGAGGTCGTTGACTTCCACGCCTTTCAGTTGGGCGGTGGCCCATTGGCGCGTTTCTTCAGGCGTTCGATAGTTGAGGCGGAGGCGCCGGCCGCGGCCGCGAATGTTGATGCCGAGCTGACCCAGAACGACATGGTGGCCGTAGATGTTCTGATGGCCGTCTCCGACCAGGAACAGATCGTTTTTGGTGAATTGCTCAGGAGGCACCATCGCTCGCAGCAGACGGAAGGCCTGGGGGTGAAAGTCTTGGATCTCGTCGACAAGGATATGTTTGTAGCCGGCGTGGATGCCCTCGGTTTGCAACACCGAACGAGCGGCCCGCATCATGTCGGGACCTTCCCAAAGCTGGTTCTCGTCCAAGAGATTGCGATATTCCTGAAACACCGGCCACAATACCGCCCTTTGCAGTCGGCTGAGTCGGTTCCGCCGGCCGGCCCGGGGGACTTTCGCATACTCCTGAAAGTTTTGGATGTCGTGATATTGAACGACCCGCTCCCATTCCTGCCGCACGAAGTCCTCGGTGAACTCTCCCGATTCGAGCAGATCCAATGCGCGGTTCCATAAGTCGTACTGGACTTTGTGTCCGGTCGCGGAGGGGGAACCATAGATCAACTCGTGTTTGAGCCCTTTGGACCGCAGGAAATTGATGGACCATTTGTCGAGATGGATCACGTCGATTCGGCGTAGTTCGTCGAAGGAGCAAATCTTCTGCAAGTTGGCTTTGATGTCCGCCACCAGAGATTTGGTGAAGGTCGTGAACAGGATGCGTTCGTTGTCTTCACACTTGCTGGATAGATACTGGGCCCGGTGCATCGCGACGACGGTCTTGCCGGTTCCGGCACCGCCGAGAACGCGGGCGGGTCCATTGAACTCCATTCGCACCAGTTTGCGCTGCGACGGATGCAGGAACACCCGCCATTTCGCCAGCGGCTCATTGAGCATCGCGTCCAAGGCTTTATCCTCAGTGAACGAGGCAAAGCGGTCCTTGTTGCCGGGTAGTTCGATCACGGCTTCAATATCATCGGGGTCGAATTCCTCGCCCTCTACAATCCCGAGCTCCACGAGCACGTCGTCGTACTTCTCGTCACAGGCGAGCATAAACAAACCCTCGTAGAGCAGACCGGGGAGGTGTCGTTCGAGTTTGTGCAACTCCGCTTCCTCTCTGATTTCGCGAATCGTCGGGATGAGTTCCTCGGACGCGCCAAGCTGCAGGAGGTCGGCTTGGCTGTAGGGATCGAACAGTCCTGGCCGCTCGTCTTTCTTGGCCACCGGCTTTGCATGTTCGGGGATGCTTGGTGCCTGAGCGGTACCTTCATTGACCTCAACGACCTCAATGGTGCCGGTGTACTTGTTGACGGTATAGCGCCGCTTCCTCGCCCACGCGTAAGCTTCGTCGTGACTGTCTACCCACACGAACAGGAAGGTGTCTCCAGTGTCCGGCTTGAGGATGATCGCCCGGTAGGATCGATCAACACGGATCGACCGATAGCGCGAGTCGCTGGCGTCCTTGATGGTCTCGTAGTTCAAGCCAGACGACTTGGGGTCGTTCTTGAACTTGGTCATCATCTCGCGGGTCTTCTTTTGCGGCTGATCGGGCAGGGCAAGCAGAGATTCAAGAAAGGTTTCGGCTATCGAAAGTTTCGGCATGTGGTTCCTCAGGGAGTAAAAGCATTCAGTAAAAGGTCTTCGGACGAAAGCCCTTCCAGGACAGTCCAGCCATCTGCCACAAAGGGCGCGGCGTCATCGGCCTGGGTGGCGACGCCAATCTTTAGCGCGGGCCAAGCGGCCTCCAGCATCGCACCAGAGAGCTTGCCCGAAGCTTTGATATGTTCGTATCCGATGTCGGGGAAGGGGACGGCACCGGATTTCACCATGGGTGCGAGCACCGGCAGGATGCTAGGGTCTACGAACTCGAGAACACGAAGTTGATCGGGCTCCAGCGAAGAGACCTCGGAAACGGCTTCGGTCTCGGCCCGCGCTTCGAGCAGCTCGTCGATGGCATTCGCGAACCCGCCTTCCCGCCCCATGTTCCGGGTTAAACACAGGAAGTTTGGGGTGAACTGCAGCAAGTTCGAGGCGCGTAAAAATTCGCGCCACGCCTCTAGGAATTCATTCTTCGGACAGTCCCCAGTATCGTCGAACCACAAGCAGGTGCGCGTGCCCTCGGTCGAGCGGGCCTTCAAGGAAGCGGTCGGCACCGCCGAGGCCACGCAAAGCCGATCCTCGCGATGGCTGCTAGCCATGTGATCCCCCGTGCCTTGCTCCCACGACAGATCCGCTCCGATGACCAGATTCTGCAAGGTGCTCCGGTAGCCCTCGGCGTCCGTTGGTTGCCGTGAAGGGAAGTTGCAGGCGAAGAACACGCAAGCGGTTTGCCAATCTCCGAACGCGGTCTCGGACTCACCACCCAAGTCTGCCAAGTACCACTTGAGCAGATCCCAACTCGTCCACGCCGCGTCCGCGAACGCCGGCGCATGGGCCATCGACTCGGCGACGGCGCCCAACACTGGACCCAGTCCCGGATAGCCCGCTTCGAGGAAGCTCGCCATGGTTTGTTCGTCCTCGCGCAAATCACCCCAGGTTATTGACCAGACAAGATACTTTCCCGAACGCCGAACCGCATTGCGCTTGCGCATGTCGTCAGCGACCCGATTGTAGTCCAACTCCTCGCTGGCGTGAAAGGCGAAGCCATCGAGAAACACGGCGATGGGAAGCCCCTGGCTTGACCGCAGCGGACGCAGAACAACATCGGGGCGGCAGGCAATCGACACGCCTTGCTCCGGACCCAGCTCCACTTGGGGAACGACCTTCCATGACGCGGTGCCAACCCGCAACAGGAAGCCCGGACGACCATCGACGATCTCGGGGTTCACCTGGAAGCCTTCGGCTTGGCGGAGGGATTCGATGAACCGTCGTTCCAGTTCGCTCTCAAGCAGCGGGTTCACCAAAGAAGCCTCGACGCTGCGTTCCTCCACCGCGTCGCGCTTCTCTAAAATGCGTTCGAGTTGGCGCAAGGCCTTGGCCCTCGACATCTTGCTCATCACAAAGCGGAACCGGTAGGCGCGAATGCATCGGTAGCAACCGTCCAGTTCAGGGTCCTCGCCGCACGGGCAATTGGTTAAGGCGTCGTAGGCGGTTTGCAGCACTTCGAACAGCGACTCGGCATTGCGCGTGAGCTCCTTCAGGTAGCCCGTGCCCCCCGGAACGCTATCGTAGATGAACAAGTGCTTCGCCTCGAACTTCCCATCTCCGATCGGCAATTTCTGCACCGCGAGATTGAGGTGCGACAGGTACCCGCCGAACTTTTCTTTCAGGCCGAGATGCACCGCGCCGACAAAGGATTGCGTGTCGATGCCATCGTCCTGACTCATCGTGGGAATCAGCACACGGATGGCCTCGGACTCGAGCTGCCGGTACAGCAAGAACGTTTGAGCGAACTCCTCCTCGGGCAGATCTTTGCCGAAGTGCTGACAGGAGATGTCGTGCTTCTGGCGCTGGCGCTTGTCGCGCAACTGAATTTTGCCGCAATGCCGGCACACTCGGAATCCAGCGCCGAACATCGTCTTGCCGCCGATCTGGATCTGATCCGCATCCCATTGATCCACTCCGAAGTTTGTCTCCCGCAAGGTAATCTCGTCAAGGAACTCAAAGGAGAAGCTCGTGCCTTGCGAACGCAGAATATAACTCTTCCGCACGGCCGCCTTCTTGAAATCGATCGCCACTTGTTTATTGAACACGGTCAGTTCGCGGTCGTCTTTCTCATCAAGGCTGCGCGCATAGCGGTCCCACGCCGTCACAAACACCTGACGCATCCGCAGCATGTCTTGGCGGAGGGAGGCGTCGCGCCACCCCTTGCAATGACACTTCGGGCATTCGTCGTAGTTTTCCGACTTTTCAGTGAGCGGTTCGAGGTGGGAGCAGCTCCGGCAGAAGTGCCAGGTCTCGAATCCATCTTGGTCGATAGAAATCTGGTCCACCAGCAAGCGCCGGCCTTGCACGTAAAAGGTGTTGCCGGGAGCGAGTTCGGTGAGCGCCGACGCCGCCGGACGCATGTGCTCGAACTCGGTCTTGCTCAGCTTGCTGCCTTCCTCCTCGACGTCCTTCTCTTTGCGTTTGAGGATCACACTCTTGAGTGTTACACCCTCTTCCGGGAAGGCGTAGTTCGGCAGCAGGCCTTCGTCGGTGAGGAAGTTCAGCGTCTGCTTGTGATTCACGGTCTTAATCAGAGCGCTCACGCCTTTGCGCTCGGCCTTCAGGTGTTCGAGTTGCTCGTCAAGCTGTTCGTCCCGCGCCTCTTTCTTTCGATTGTTGGCGCTAATTCGCTTGTGCAGTTCTTTCCGCTTCCGGTACAGCGCCTCCCGATCCTTGAACGAACCCGCAATGGCTCGATTGATCTTGAACGGCAGCGACCCGTCGGTCTCGGCGTTTCCAGAGAGGAAATCTTTCAGATAGACCGAACTGTCCTCATCCAATTCGCCCCGCTCGAACATGGCGAAAAATCCATCTAACAACGCGGTCTGCTCCAGTTCGATAAAGTGGTAGAGCGCGTTCGGGAACGCGCCCTCAGAGGAGTCGCCCTTGGCTTCGGCTTCCAACTGACCATAGATCGCGTCCATGCGCTTGGGAATCATAGCGGACGGGTTGGTTTCAATCCAGCGGTCCACGCAGAACGCGGTGAGCTGGCGTTCGAGCACCGCCGGTGCGCGCAGGAACACGGCCGGCAACTGCACCTCCCCGTCAATCATGCGCAGCGGATCTTCGTAGTAGCTGAGGTCGTGGGCATCGCTGTTGGCTACCGTCACGGCAAGGCTGTTGCCATCCCGCCGCCCGCCGCGGCCGATGCGTTGCAAGTAGTTCGCCTGCTCCGGCGGCACCGAACACAACACCACCGTGGACAGGTCGCCGACATCCACGCCCATCTCCATCGTCGGGGTGCACGACAACAACCGCACATCGGTAGGGTGGGGGGGCTCGCGCATGAATTCCTGTTCGACTTCCTCCCGCGTCGGCCGGTCGAGCAAGCCGGTGTGTTCGGCGGCGCGCATCCGCACCACGTCCCCGGTCTTATACAAGGTGCCGAAGTAGTTCCGGCTTTCCTCCATCGGCAGGTAGCGGCCCCGGCAGCTATGGCGGAGACAGGGAAGGTGCTTCCAATGCTTTAACGCGCCCTGACTGGAGGTCGCTCGATGGCCGCATTGCTCGCATGCGTGGTGGACGGACTCGGTGGAGACAAGAATCCGTTCCGGGACGAGGCCGAAAGAGATGTCGTCCGGACTCTTAGTCACCGGCGTGCGCCGCCAAATCTCGGCCTCTTCCAGCGCCGCCACGACCGCTTCAATCACTGGGGTGGGATCAAGCTCCATCGCGGTGTCACCCAGCAGGGACACGGACCACTTGGTCGTGTATTGTTCGGTCCAGGTCGCTTTGCTTCCGGACGCGATCAGGCGTTCGAAGGTGTCGCGCATGCGGAATGTGGCGAAGAAGGTGGGGCGTCGACCTGTCCCGGCGCGGCGGATCTTGCGCAGTTCCTCGTTGCGGTTGAACAAGTATTCGTCCCCGCGGCGTTCGAGGTAGCTTTCCAGCAAGGGGTGCCAGACACCGCCGTTCACGCGCAGGCGTTCGCAGAGCGCCGTCATGAGTCGTTCGATATCGATGGCCTCAACAGAGGTGTATCCGCCGCCAAGATCGTGAATCCGGGGTAGGGCTGAGGCGGCGGCCTTGCCGAGCGCATCCGCGGCGATCTCGATGCCCGCAACGCCGCTCTTCTCGAGGGTGCGGCCGATCCGGCACTGCAGTCCAAACTCGCGAATCACATCCCACGCCAAGCGTCGCTTGACCTTGTTGGTGAGCTTGTTGTCGCGGCGCAAACGCTGGTCCCGCTTAAACGCCTCATACTCGTCGAGCCATTCGATCGCGGGCGGAATAAAGGTGCCGACAAATTCACCGGCCTCCATCGTGGTCAGCCAGGTGGCGGGAAAGCGTTCCGAAAGCTCGGACAGGGCAATGGGTTCGCCGGCCTCGGCGAGCACGCGGTAGAGCGCAGTCCGAACCACGATAGGGTAGGTGCGCCCCGTAAAGAAGCCCGCCCGGTGACTCGCGTCCTGCACGGAATCGGAAAACGCCATCGCCTTCTTGTCGTCGTTGAACGGCGAGCCGAACAACTGACTGAGTCCGACACTGGTGAGCGAGGCCGCCCGCGAACCCACGATGGTGAGGCCGGTCGAACTCTCACAGAACGGGCAAGACTTGTCGGCAACGGTCTTTTCCTCACGCTGGATGGTTCGCGCGCCGGCCCAAACGGGGAAGGTGCTCACGGCCGGCGGGGCCTCGTCGGACTCGCTCGGCACATAGGGTTTGGTGCCGCACTCCGGACACTCTCCCGTCGCGTTCTCAAACAGGCTAAGGCAGTGGCCGCAAAGGTGCTGCTTGAACAGCGTTCCCTGAACGCCTTGTTCGTCCATCGGGAACACAAAGCGCAGGCAGGGATCGGGATAGCGGGAGAAGAAGCCGCGGTAAAATAGATCCAAATCGTCGTCCAACTGTTCCCGCAGCGCCATGGCGATCGCGCCCCAGCCCATGGCGCCACAATCCCGGCAATGGATCGGCGCCAGATGCTTCTGCACTGTTCCCGACGGCAAATCCATAGAGAAGCGGATCTCAGGCTTCACATGCACCGAGGCCACCATGCGGGACAACTCGCGCATCCACAGTTCGGCGCGGATTTGCAGGAAGTAGGCGGACGGGTGCTCGCCGTCGCGCGCCAAGGCACAGAGCGAAACGAAGCTGTTCAGCACGCGGCGGTGATGCTCCACATCCACGCTGCCGCGGCGGTGCTTTAAGTCATCGAGCAAAGCGTCCTCGGACAACACCCCTTCTTTAAAATTGCCAAGAAACACGCGGAGGAAATTGTGCCGCCGCAGCATCGTCGCCAGCCTCATCTTGCCAGCGGGGGTGGCGAGGTCCGGCGGTTCGCTTCCGGTGCTTGCAAGAGAACTCTCAAACCAAAGCGGAACCTGCGCCTGCACAAAGCCAAGCAGGGAATCGTAGCCCGCCGGGTCCATCGACTCGAAATGCTGCTCTCCCGGCGGTTCAAAGTCCTGGAGTTCGAGGTAGGCCATGCTCGCGCCTTCGAGGTGTTCGCCGGCCGACTTGCGGGTTTCCATCACCACCGATGCCTCTTCAAAGTCCGCACCGAACACTGCTTCGGCGAAACGGGTCATCGAATCCAGACTGTCGTCTCCGCCCAAAGTGGCGGAGGTGCCAACGCAAACGAGATGCCCGCTCGGGGTCTTCACCCGCGCCTTTACCCGGCGGATCAAACAAGCGAGATCGGTGCCCTGAGCCCCGTCGAAGGTATGCAGTTCGTCCACCACAAGATACCGAAGCGTGTCCGGCCCGTTGTGGGCCCACAACTTTCGGTCCTCCTTGCGCACCAACAAGTAGTCGAGCATCTTGTAGTTGGTCAGGAGAATGTCAGGCGGCGCATCACGCAGCTCTTCGCGGCTGGTGATCACCGACGACTCGGTCATCTGACGCGTTCCGCCGGAGCTATCCAAGCCACCGACATAAAGCCCCACGCGAACGCGTCCCTTGCACGCCGAATTGCTGTGGACCTCCCGCGCAAACCGCCGCGCCTGGTCGGTGGCTAGCGCGTTCATCGGGTAAAGAATGATCGCCTTGATCCCGCGTTCGGACGGGTTGGCCAACACATGGTCGAGGATCGGGTAGGTGAAGCACTCCGTTTTGCCCGAACCCGTGCCCGTGGCGACAAGGGTGGAGAGCCCCGTCTCGCTGTTCAGTCGTTGCCAAGCCTGTTCCTGGTGCACGTACGGTGGAAAGGCCGTCTGCAGCCTCGGAAAGAAGTCCTGCCCCTTGCTCCCCGGTTTGAACGGCAAACTAACCCGCAGGTAAGGCCCTTGAAATAGCTTCCCGCGCCCCGTTCCCTCCAAGACCCCGTCAAACGACTCTTCAAAGGCCGGCGTGGATGATGGATAGGTCGAACGCAAAAAGGCCGAGATGGCCTCCATGAGTTCGTGGGATAGGACAGAGGGGAGCATTCTTTGTGTTATATGTAGGCAAACAGTGAGCCGATGAAAAGCTTGATTGCGATACCTTTGAGTCAGCTCCTAACCTCCTCCTGTAAATTGACGGACCCACATAAGCTGGGTAGCCTCAAATACGAGCGAATAGCTTGCTTCTAAGAATCGGCTTTGGGACAGTTTACAATGGCAAAGACATCTGCAAACAATCCTTCGGTCCTCCTAGCTGTTCCCCTCACAGCGGTTGTCTGCTGGTTTCTTTTCGGCCCCGGTAATTCTTCGACGAGGGAGCGCGCACCTGAGCGTACGGAGTGGCGGAGTTCACCTAGTTTTTTGGAAGAACCAAACCAGAGTCTCTCGCTTGCCCCTGAGGACGAACTATCAGGGGAGGCGTGGACTACTGACCCGCATGAAATGGTTGAGGTAAGCCGCAGCAGTTACCCCGCTCCGGTTGTGGTAGAAAAGCCCCTTGTAGATGAAGTAAGTGGCCATTTGGAGTGCCCGCGCAAGCATTGTAGTGGGACGATGTTTCTTCGAATGGGCTCCAACGGGAAATTCTATGATTGCGCCAGTACTGGCTGCCGAATGACAATTGACCATCCCTTTAGATGCTACAAATGCAGTTCGAGTATGGTGTTAAGAGATGGCAAATACGGTCTTTTCTGGGGTTGTTCGGGCTTTCCTTTATGTCACCACACAAATGACCATAAATAGCCGCTGGTCAGAATTTTGTTTCGCGGCTTGCGTGTTTATTGGCCGGTCGAAGCTCGCTAAAGTGAGGTTTAGAGAATGGCGAGATTGAGGGCAGGCACAAGCCAGCGCGATACGGTGGTTGAATTTTGGCGGGCAGTTGAGCTCTTTTCACCCCAAAATATTGAGAAGGCTTCTCCTGCAGACAACGTGTACCGGGCAGAAAAGAAAACAGACTTGCCGTGGCATCCCGACCACCCGCATCAAAAGAAAGAAACCTACAATGATAAGTGGGTTTGGACGTACACGGTCTACTGCGGGATCTATCATACATCAAAGGTCATAGATGAAATCTCTCCCGCAGACGAACTAGAGGCCGAACAACGAAGAAACTTTCGGGGCGCCGAAACCGCAGTTTTTGGCTTGGATGTCGACCGAGTGGGCTCCCCGCAAGGATTCGTGCTGTCGTCCTGCGCCTGGGGGCTTTCAAAGCTTCTCCTCAATCGGGAGCAAGACCTGCGAGAGTTAGATGGCTTCCGGGCAACTGAAAAACTGATCAAAGAAAAGTTCCTTGATGAACCATTCGAGCTATCGGAGATAGAATCTCTGGATTATAAATTCTTGAAGAACACGACGGCCAAGGTCGCGGATTTCTTGGGTATTTCCGACTGGGTGCCCGATATGGAAATACGAATCAAAGCAGTTCAGGTTCGGCTCAAAGACATTGATGATGGTGCGGGCTTTGATTTTCTCAATAGTTTTTATATCGACGACCTTCAGGAAGTGGCTTCACGGGTCGCCGGTGGGAATTTTGGAAGTGGGCTCCATCAATATTTGGGGGAGTCTTCTGAGGGCAGCGGTCGTGTCGACGTGCGCAAGGATCGCAGGTTGTTTTTTGAGAGTCTTGCTCCCATCAACTTCCCGAAAGGGCGTTGGCCAAGCAAAGGGCACTACCCATTGGTTGCCAGCCAGCAATTTGCAGTCAATCAAATCACGGCGAAGTTCGCTGGAGGGGGGACGGGTTTGTTCCCCGTAAACGGTCCTCCTGGTACCGGGAAAACGACGCTCCTCCGAGATCTAGTTGCGCATGTCGTGGTGGAGCGGGCTGAGCAATTGGCAAAGCTTAAGCATCCCAGCCAAGCCATGGATGGAGAACACCATTGGCGGTACGATGGATATTCTTATTCCCTGCCGATTTGGGCTCCTGAATTTACCGGCCATGAAATCGTCGTGGCTTCGAACAATAATGGTGCTGTGGAGAATGTTTCCTTGGAGATCCCCGCGCTCGATTCGATCGATCCAGAATGGCATGACCAAGCCGAACATTTCCGCTCGATTGCCTCTTTTTTGATAGAGCGTCCAGCTTGGGGTCTTGCCGCGGCGCGCCTGGGGAGGATGAAAAATCGGAGCCAGTTTGCTAGCAAGTTTTACTGGGATAAAGAGAGAGGCCTCCTGCCAATCCTTGAGAGAATGAGTGAAGAGGATCCCCCTGACTGGAAAGAAAGCGTCGAGTATTTCGAAGAGGCCGTGGCGGACGAACAGAGGATTCGCCTGGACCTCCAGAGGCGTTACGAATCTTGCCTAGCCTTGTATGATCGGGTGGATGGGATGGTCGCCGAAGAATTGGCGCTCAAAGATCTGGAGCGTGATCACGTCGAAGCAAAAAAACGCGTCAAGAAAGCTGCGGGGTTGCACGATGAGGCGGAGGCGAAAACTAGCAGTATTGCCACCGACAAAACTGACTTGGATTTAGCGATAGCAAATCTTGATGTTGAGGCGAAGCGGTTACGCCAAAGCCACGTAGATACTGAAAATCGACTTGGCATTGAGGCTCCTGCAATCAGTCGGATCATGGCAGAACTGGCCCGAGTCCAAGTCCGGATTGATGCCACGTCGCGGGCAATGCACGACCTCTCAAGTGAGATAGAGCCTCTGGCAAAAAGTATGAAGGCCCAAGAGAAACAACGCTCCTGCATCGAGGCCGAACTGGAATTGCTGAATCACAGGCATGGGCGAGATGAGAAGCAAGGCTTAAGCAGCCAAGAGGAGCTCGACACCCTTGAACTGGAGCATCGCTCCGTTTGCTCCGAGGAGCCATCGTTTCTCCTCTCGGTCATTACTTTCGGCGTTCTTAAACGAAGATGGCGAGCAAAGGTGGGTCTTCTCCTACCACAGCTCCAAGCGGCGAAGAAGGAGGTGAGGGCGACGGACGCTAGAGTCTCAAGATGCATGGAGCAGATCCTTGATGCTAAGCTTCGCGATCAACAAATCGAAATCATTCTGGACGAGATGTCGGCTGAATATGCCGCGAAAGCTCGCCAGATGAGTGAACTGGATCAGCAACTGGAAACAGACAAGTACCAACGAGACACGGCGCTCCCCGCGGCTCTGGAAGAGCAGGATGACGAGGAAAAGAAACGGTGGAATAGGATCCTGGAATCCCTCGAAGCTATTGAAGAAGAGTTGCAGGCTATTCCGGACCGCAAGATAGGGAGGCAAGACAAGCTCCGACTCGTGATGCAACAACTTGATGATAGCAAAGCTAGGTCGGACTTGTTGCGTAGTCGACTGGAGACTCAGAAAAAAAAATGCGGAGCATTGGGAGACAAAATCCGACGGGGGCGGAAAAGTCTGTCCAAGGAAAAGAAGGCCATTTCCAAGGAGAATGACCGGTTGATACGGAAGAATGAGGACATCGGTTCCTGTTTTCCGGATCCCTTCTCTTGGTCTGATGAAGAAAAGTATGAGTGGCAGCAAAAGCTGTCACCGTGGGCCTCAGAGGAATGGAACGCGGCGAGGGCGCTGGTGTTTCTTCGCGGGCTGAAACTGCATCGCGATTTTATCGCGAGCATGCCGCAGCAATTGATTCGTTATGTTCGGTCCCTCACCTACCTACTCAAAGGCCAAGGACTTCTGCTGGCTCCACCGGGTGCGATTGCCTCATTGTGGCAAACACTCACCTTTTTTGTACCTGTCATCTCAACAACCTTTGCCTCTTTCGCTCGGATGTTTCAAGGCATGGATCGCGAGTCGCTCGGATGGTTGTTTATTGATGAGGCCGGACAGGCGACGCTTCCATCCGCGACGGGGGCGATCTGGCGATCGAAACGAACGGTGGTTTTGGGCGACCCGTTGCAACTACGTCCAATCGTCACGATCCCAATGCTCGCCGAGGAGAAACTGCGGAAGACCTTCAATGTCGATGAAAAATGGCTTCCGACCTCGTTCTCGGTGCAGGAACTATCCGACCGAACCGCGGATGTTGGCACGGCGATCAAGGAAGAAGTATGGGTGGGTGCCCCCCTTTGCGTCCACCGGCGCTGCGACAATCCAATGTTTCGCATTTCAAATGAAATCGCTTACGAAGGCCTTATGGTGCTGGATCTACCGACTAGAAAAGATTGTGAGCTCCCCCCCAGTTCTTGGATCCATGTCCGCACGAAGTCAAAATCCCCGACCCATTGGATCTATTCCGAGGAGGAAGTTTTATACGAGCTTCTGGACTTTTTGAAATCCCGGACCGACCCGAAACATATTTTCCTTCTCAGTCCTTTCAGGACATGCGCTAGGAAGCTCGAGGAGATTGGGCCAAGGTATGGCATCCCTTATAAGCAGGCTGGCACCGTCCACACCGCGCAGGGCAAGGAAGCTGATATCGTGATTCTAGTCTTAGGAGGGTCCTCTGATGGGGCTCGGGAATGGGCGTCCTCTCGGCCCAACCTGCTCAATGTCGCGGTAAGTCGAGCCAAGCGCAGACTCTATGTGATTGGCAATTGGAATGCTTGGTCCGAGAGGAGGCATTTCTCGGAATGCGCTCACCGTCTAGGGAAAGTGTCTCTTAAGAAACTCTGTCGAAAATAGTGTTGTTTTTAATGAGAAGAAGTCTGACTCCCGATAACTACAACGTTTTATAGTCTCGAAAGATTGTTGAAAGGGCTCCCTGAATCCTCTGCGTCTCCTTTGGTTGCCCAGGGACAAGGGTGGTGGACCATGCGATACCATGCTTGACCAGCATCTTCTGCGGATTGGCCCCCCCGATGTTCGAGACGAAAAATCGGTCCTTTTTCTTTAGCTCATCTGTCAGGCCAAGGAACGAGCGGATGAGATCAATACCCACATTACTTGAATAATATTTGCACTCTATTCCGACGAGTAATTTATTGCGGCTTGGATGACTACTATTTTGCCTGCAGTTCCGTGCTTCTTCAGCATCAATTACAGCAACGTCACACTCATGGACGACGGTCGAAAGGCCAGCAACATATATTCCAACATGCGCCTCAAGTGGTGGTTTTCCAGGAAAAGTGATCCGCGCATGTGTATATTGAGCTGACGTGAAAATCGAACTCGGACCACTTCTCAAGGTCAAATGGGGGGCGGCGGCGTCAGTGCTATCGCGGAACTCTACCGTTGCGCCCTCATCAACCGCCGCCTTCACTACGAGCATCAATAGATAGGCCTCATACAGATCGCATGCCGCCATTTTATTCCGATAAGTAACAGCCATGCTGAGGCCTTGCTCGACTTGGCTGAGTAGATCTTGCTCTTCCGGAGTCAATTTATTGCCTCTTTGAGAGCAGCGCATGCGGATCTCAGCTTTTCGACTTCAGATTGCAATGAAATTTCTTCTTCAAACTCGATATGATACACTTGCATTGTTTCCAATAAATCCTCTTCTTGCTCTGAGAGAGAAGAGATCGATTCAAGGTCTGGCCTGAACTCAATTTCGCTGAGTTTGAAGTCGGGAAAGAACTCCTTTAGGCCATCATGGATCGCAATTGCAACTTCGTGTGGAACGACGGCGCAATTTTCGACTGCATCGACTAGCGATTCTGCCCGCTGCTGAGGAGTGAATGGGACCGTGATCGCCACCTTCTTTGGCTTTCCTGAAATCTGATACTTCGCCTTTTCATCGTTCCAATATTCGTATTTTGCCTGCTTGGTTTCCACTCGCCCCGCACGTATTGCTACGAAGTATTCCTCAAGTACCCAGTCGAGGCCGATATCCTTTAACTTACTTGCAAGGGTCGATATAATTATTTTGGCATCATCGTCATTCATTTTTTACTATCCTTACTTTAATCGCGGTGGAATGCATCACTTCCGGGGCACATGAAGCACCCGAAGATCGAACTGAACTCATGCTCACCTGTTACCATCTCCGTGCACCAATCGCATTGCTGAATATTTTGGTGAAGAATTATGCAGTGCAGGCACAGCCATTTATCCTCCCAGGGGACGACATTCGGGCCTTCACATTCACTACAGTAAATGCCGTCTCTGTACACGTTGCCCGACTCATCATATTCTTCAAGGAGGTCGTTGAGTTTAAATTCCTGGCCACAAGCCTCGCAGTTGCCACCACCGCAGTCTATGATCTGAGCGACACCTCCACAGTCACACGCGTGGCCGAAAGTATTGACAGCAAAATTGCACACCAAGCAATGGTCTAGGAATAGGCATTTGGCAGTCTCTTTCCGTATTGAAGCATCAAATTTGCAAGACCAGCATTTCAAGATAGTTTTCCCCCTATTCTTGGCCTTCTCAATTTCGGGTTTGCGTTGTTGATAGAGAAAAAGGAGGAAGGGATGCTTACGAGCTATGGCATTCTGAAGGCTTTCGGTACGGTCTTGATGCCCCAGAAATTCATCTCCAAACTGTTTTGTTATCAGTCTATACATATGGTGCCAAGCAGCACACTGTTCGACAGCAATATTTGCTTGGGCCTCAACTGTTAGCGGCTGACTATATGCAGAATTAAAAAAATGCATGAGCTGATTTCGATGAGAACGAACGGCATCAAAAGAATTGATCGCCTGAGGAGAAATACGGATCCCTCCTATGGACTTGAGTCGCTGAATCGCTGATCTGAATCCGACAGATTCGAATTCTCCTTTGTTGAAATTTTCAATATTCGCCTTGGCCGGATCGACGAAAACGAGTGACCAGTGCTCACAAAGAAGGCGGGCCTTAAGGAACAGTTCTATGCCCGCACAGAAGTTTATTACAGCATATTTCGGATCTTCATCCAACTGTTGCATCGCTCTCTCAATGAAGTCGAAGGCATTTTCCACAAGGTCGTCGAAAGGTTCTGATTTGGGCATGATCGATAGATGCTCTATCTAGGAAGTGGATAAGCGATTGGACGAATGCGGGTTACCTACGCAGCCCAATATTTCGGCGATTATCAAACAATTTGTTGACGGGTCTAAATCTCGAAATGGTTTTATGGTCTCGCGGCAGCTCACTCAACCTCCTCTTTTCTCTCAAATAATTCCCCTGCTTTGAACGGAGTTTTAACATTTCGAACAACGGCATTTTGGCGACTTTCGGCGACAATTGAATCTAGACTGAAGTTCCAATCTCTACCGAAAGCGCTATTTAACATCTTGCCAAGTTTTTCGAACCCAACGATGCTTACACGTTCGTCGTATTCAAGTGCCACATGGCTGAAGCTTCCTACGGTTAGTATGACGCTCCTTGTAGCCTCGTTTTTCCGCATTATTGACTCAAGTGCCCGCGCTTCTTCTACACCAATTTTGCAGGCGTCATAATGCTTGCATTCGACCATAACCAATTCGTGGCCGTCGGGTTTTGCTTGGTAGGCTATGACGTCTCGTCCGCCATCTCTTGTCTTCTTGGTGAGAATCGTTTGGTATCCCGAGTTTCTGTACACCGCTTCTGCAAGGTGCTCGAAATCACGCGTGCTCAATGATTTTATTGCTGCACAACCGTCCGAGGCTACATCTAGCAGGTATTTCGCGCGGATCACAGCAATCGCGTCATTGAGGCCTGAGAATTGTTGGTCGGGTAGTTCCTTAATATGTGCCAACCAAAAGGCCCGCACCGCCTCGATGGCTTCGTTCGGATGATATGGCAGTAGATCTATAACCCATCGAATGGACGGCCACACTGGAAACTTCCACTCAGACTCCATCGCCAATATGCGCCTCCTCCATTTCTGACTTTTAAGATATTTTTCAACACTCTCACGACCTCCGTGCTTTTCCGGCTCTGAGATCATACTATTGTAGAAATGAGGCAGTATCCACTCATCTTGAACGAAAGTACATTCCGCGAACAGGAAACAGCGAAGGACCTCAAGGACTTCATCTTCGCTTCTTGCAGCGATTCCCTCAAGGAACTCTTTTTTGATATCCTTCGTCGGGAAGTAACAGCTAATGGGTGCCTTTTCTTTCTCGTTGCCTTTAATGGCACGGTCAATCCAAGCTTCACAGTTTTCGTACTCGTCTATTTCCATATCATTGAGCCTCCTGTTTACCCAAGGCCGCCCAGACGGTGGCGTAGTCGGTTTCGCGGTCGCAGCGGATCCAGGGGGCTTCGTAGACGAGGGTGCGTTCGACCGGGCCGGTGGGCAGGGTGTTGTCGGTGATGGTACGCTCGACGGTGCCGCTTTTCATGTCGGCGATGTCCTCCCAGCCGATGGGTTCGCCCGCTTTGGGCTTGGCTTTCCGCGGCAGGCCGACCCCTGATAGCCCCTTGCTATTGGTGAACACGATGCGGCCGTTGATGTCGTACCAGGTGTCGGCCTCGTATTGGCGCATCACCGGGAATTGTACGCGGTAGATCAATTGCAACTCCTCAAGACTCAGGTCGAGTTCGCGGGCGACGAGCACGTCGATTTCGACCAAGGCCCAGCGGCGAGCGTAGTCGGCTCGTAATGCGCAATCTCGAGTCCATTCTGACGTCAGGCTCGACCAGAAATCTTTTGGAAGTCGTGAACGATCCTCCCCTATTGCCCGCCACCCAAAATTTATTGGTTCAATCTTTGCCCACGCCATTTCCCAAAGTAGTCGGAAGCTCTCTGTGAGGCATGTGATTACGAGCATGCGCCAGAGAATGGCGTTGTTGCCCAGTATGATAGGGAGTTGCCTGGCCAGGTCTAGTCGGCAGTCTCCTTTGCCCGTGGTCTTGATCCAAAAGTCCAACGGTACGCTGGCGTTACCTGCAGCGAAGACAAGTGCGACTAGTTCATCCTTGAATGTTATCGATAATACTCCGTCGATGTGTGCAGTTTTTGGAGGCGCAATTGTGGGTATTAGCGTTCGCTCCCCGGATTGGCTAAGCTGCCTTCGAGAGATGTATCGAAAATATTCAGTAACCTTTTTGGTTTTATCCCATGATAAGGACGGGGTACGGTCGTGGTATTCTTCAGGGGAACAATCGGGGACGTAGTTGGTGCGGGGGAGGTAGTCGTCAGGGATGAATTCGAGGTCGAGTATGTCGTAGGAACGATTCGTATTACAAACTTCTCGAGGGGTCTGATGCAGAGGTTTTCCGACGGAAAAGTGTGGGCCTGAGACTATTAGTTGGTTTAATTTGCCAGAGAATTGAGTTTCACGCCGGATAGTTTTATCTTTTTGGGCATTTACCTCATTCCAATGCTGAGTCGCGAAGTATTCCCCATCAAAATCTGATAGGCGATGGGGGTATTCAGCAAATTTCTTCAAGACCGAGAGCAATTGCTTTGAATGTATCGCTGGAAGCCGAGCCTCCATTGGCGGGGTCGCCTCATTGTCGTAAAGCCTGGCGAATAGCGCGAGTGCTTCTCCATCAATTTCCAACAAACGGTCTGGATGCCCTTCAAGATTCCATTCGAATTCGTCGGTCTTAATACCCCCCACTGGTTTGCTGCGATCACTCATGAAGCACTCTTCTACGGTCGATGCCGCAAAGAGGTTTGCCAGATTTAAAAAACTCGGATGCTCCGGACCGGAAACATTGATCGAGTAAGACGTATGGTTATCAACCTCCGGAAACATATATCTTTTTCGCTCATTGACGAACTGGAAGTGGACGCGGAGCTTTGGATAAAGTGCTCGTCGGAAAAGCCCCCCTTTGGGGTCATCGTACACGCCCTCTGGGTGCAGGAAGCCTGCCATCCCCCGTGGATTTAGGATGTTCCATGCGTTGGGTAAAAAACATTTATATAAATTCGCTTTTTGGCCCTCAAGCAAAGGATAATTTTGGACTGCGTTTAAAAATGCTCGGGTGCCTTCAAACTCCGCGTATTCCTCGAGGTATGCGGTGTATTGAGATTGATCCTCGAGCAGTTCGGCGCGGGCCTCGGCGATGTCAGAGGCGGAGAGTTTGCGGATGGCGAAGGTGGGATTGCGTTCGGAGAGCAGGTCGCCTTCGCTCCATTCGACTTTGACCCAGGGGGGATTTCCGAGGATCAGGTCGAAGCCGCCGCGGTCGGCGAA
>ENA-ORXR01001662-ORXR01001662.1-marine-metagenome-genome-assembly--contig:-NODE-1662-length-22985-cov-17.379082_pt1 | contig 22985 bp, 19 predicted proteins | sample MGYA00237866_ERZ511479 | MGnify/ENA metagenome assembly ERZ511479 | reverse complement strand
AGGCCGGGGCCGCCGAAGGGGAGCGTCGAGGCGGCGCCTGTTGTGGGTTTATTCCAATTCACGATGCCTGCACGAAGGCGAGGCCGCGCATGGTCCCAGACCGCCATATCATCGCAGATTAATCCCGAGGCGAGGCCGAAGCGTGTGTCATTAGCGGCGGTGATCGCGGCCTCTAAATTCGGCGTGCGGATGATTTGCAAAAATGGCGCGAAGAGTTCCTCGTCGGGAACGCTCACCCCTGTCACATCTATCATCCCCGGTCGCAGAAACGCGCCGTCGCGGGTCAGCGCGGTAATCGATGTCCCGCCGCGATTAATTAAATCCGTTTCGAATTTTATTGCGGCTTCGGCTGCGGCAGTGCTGACCACGGGGCCCATGAAAATATCATCCTCGTCCCAGCGGCCAATTTTGACCGCAGCGATTTTCGATTGCAGCGCCTCAATCACCGCATCTCCGAATTTGCCCATCGGCAATATGAGGCGGCGCGCGCAGGTGCAGCGCTGTCCCGCCGTGATAAACCCGCTCATAAAGGCGAGGTCTGCGGCGGCATCGATATCCACCGGCTCTTGAATTATCAGCGGATTATTCCCGCCCATTTCCAGCGCGAGAAGTATTTCCGGACGTCCCGCGAAATGTTTGTGAAAGAATGTGCCCGTCGCGGCGCTGCCCGTGAAGAGCAAACCGTCTATGTCTGCGTCAAGCAAAGCCGCGCCTGTTTCGCGCGCGCCTTGGACGATATTCAGCACGCCGTCAGGCAGGCCAGCTTCGGCCCAACACGCGCCCATAATTTCCGCGACTTGCGGGGTGAGTTCTGAGGGTTTGAAGACGACCGTATTCCCGGCGAGGAGCGACGGAATGATATGCCCATTGGGCAAATGCCCCGGAAAATTAAACGGCCCGAACACCGCCATGACGCCATGCGGTCGATGAGCGAGGCGCGTTGTGTCCGTGATGCGGGTCGGGGTGCGTTCCTCATAGGATTGAATGGAGACCGCGACCTTATTCGCCATCGCGCCCGCTTCGGTGCGGGCTTCCCAAAGCGGCTTGCCCATATCGCGCGAGATGGCGAGGGCGATGGACTCACTCTTCCCGCGCACGGCGTCAGCGTATTTTTGCGCGATGTCAGCGCGGTGGTCGAATGAGGTCAGTGACCAATCGGGGAAGGCTTTGCGCGATTTGGCGGCAGCGGCGTGAACCTCAGACGCAGAGGCGGCTGCGCCTTCCCAGACTACATCTCCTGTAGCAGGGCAGATGGATTTGATTATCTCACTCATGTCATCAACGCTTTGATCGCTTTGGCGTCAATGCGGCCATCGGCGATGCGGTGCAGGATCAGCGCCGCGAGCCCTGCGCGTTCAGGCAGGCTGTCCGCCATCATAAATTCTTCCGCAGAATGAATGCGTCCGCCGCGCACGCCGAGTGTATCGATATTTGGCGTGCCAGCGGCGAAGACATTATTGCCTTCGCAGACCCCGCCCGTATCGACGAAATTAATTTCAATCCCGAGCGCTTTGGCTGTCTCTGCCACATCGCCGAAGAGCTTTTCCTGCGCGGCATTTCGCGGCTTTGGCGGGCGGTAAAATCCGCCGTGGGTGTGCGCCGTGATGCCGTCGCGTTTGAGGACTTCAGCCAAGATACGGTCCACTTCGCCCTGCGCCCAATCGGCGGAGGGGCCGTCCGGCGCGCGCGCACCAAGGCGCACCACGCAGAGCGCCGGCACAACATTCACAGCATCGCCGCCGTCGATCGAGCCGATATTAAATGTGGTCCCAATGCGGGCATCCGTCAGCGCTTCGATTTTCATCGCAAATTCTGCGGCGGCCATGAGCGCGCTGCGCCCTTTTTCCGGCTCGCGTCCCGCATGGGCAGAGCGGCCTTTGAAGATAATATCCCACACCGCGGAGCCTTTGCGCGCGCCGGAGAAACTGCCGTCTTCCATACAGGGCTCGAAGGTCAGGCCAATATGCGCCGTCCGCGCGGCGGCCATAATCGCCGCGTTGGAGGCATGGTTGCCGATTTCCTCATCCGGTGTGAGGACGACTTTATAGCCGAGTTGGTCTTTGAGCGGTCCGGCCTCAAAGGCTTTGAGCGCTTCGAGCATCACGCAAATCCCGCCCTTCATGTCGCAGAGACCGGGGCCGTTCCATTTGCCGCCGCCGAGGTCGGTGACCTCCGTAAAGGTGCCATCAGGAAAGACGGTATCATAATGCCCCGTCATCACGACTTGGTTGGGCGCATCAGGGCGAGCCGTGGCTTGCAGCACGGGGCCGGATTGAAAGCCTTGCATCGCGCCTTTGGCGTCGACTTTTTCAATCGGATCCGTTGGGATTAATTCGACCACAGCGTCAGTTTCGCCAAAGGCGTCCGCGAGTAACGGGGCGAAGGCATTGAGGCCTTCGCCGTTATAACTGCCCGTATTGATTTTGGACCAGCCGATCGTGCGCGCGAGCATCGCGTCTTGGCGCGACGCAAGATGGTCAAGGGCGGCTTGATCGATGTCGGTTATTTTCCCGAGAGGAAGTTTATCGGCATTCATGCTCAGGTCCTTTGGAAATCATAGAGGTTTGGCAAGTCCAGCAATTGCGTCAAAGCGTCAAGCGCCGTTCGGGTCTCGGCGAGGAATTTTCCATCCCCCAAATCTTCAAGCGTTAGGCGGTCTCGATAATGCGTTTTCACCCAAGCCTCGAGCGCGTCAAGTTTTGCGGCGCTCATGATAATGCCCGGATGCACAGCGTCTCTCTGGGCGTTAGTCAGCACAACGCGCAGGCGCAAACAGGCGGGGCCGCCGCCGTTAGACATGGACTGGCGCAGGTCGAGATAATGCGCTTCGGTAATGGGATTATCTCCGGCAAGCGCCGCATCGACAAAGGCTTTTGTGGACGGTGTTTCTTCAACTTGGGTAGGCAGGATAAGCGCCATACCGCCGCTAGGTAAGGTTACGAGCTGCGAATTAAATAGGTAAGACGAAATGACGTCCTTCAGCGGCACGTCATCTGCGCGCGCCATAATAAATTGCGGCGTAAAGCCGAGCGGCCTTGCTTTGGCGCTGACGGCTTTTTCCAAAGCGGCAGGGTCATCGAAAGCTTGCTCATGGAAGAACAAAACTGATTCATTAGACACGCAGACGACATCATTATGAAACGCGCCGGCATTAATGGCCGCCGCGCTTTGCGGATGAAAGACGGCGTTCGCGTCATTTAATCCGTGAAGCCGGGCAACAGCCTCTGACGCTTGCAACGTTTGACGACCCGGAAATTTTAAATCTGTTTTCGGACCTAGCGCATCCCGGCCATAGACGAAGAGTTCTACACCCGCCTCGCCGTGGGATGCACAAAGGCGATTATGGTTCGCCGCGCCTTCATCGCCGAGTAAGGGTGTGTGCGCCAGCGGCGCGTGAACAGCGAAATGATCGGTGTCCTCGAATATCATAGAGAGCGCGCGCTGCGTTTGCCGATCTTCCAGCGCCCGGTGCGGCATAGCGGTGAGATTGGCCGGCGTGAAATGAAGCCGCCCATCCGCGCTATCCGCGCTTGGCGTGACGGTTGCTGCATTGGCGGTCCACATGGAGGAGGCGGACACATAATTCGCGGCCAAAGCCGAATTATCGGCGAAGGCGCGCTCTAAAACCTGCCCATCCGTGCCTGTATATCCCAAAGCCCGTAGTCCCGGAACATAGGGCCGCTCTTGCGGCGGCAATACGGCTTGCGGAATTCCGAGTTCCAACACGCGGCGCATTTTCGCCAAGCCTTGCAGAGCGGCGGCACGCGGATTAGCGGCTTGGCCGCCATGTTTGGACGAAGCGATATTGCCGTGGCTGAGGCCCGCGTAATTGTGACTCGGCCCCACCAAACCGTCAAAGTTCATCTCGGCCGTTTTCTTAGACGCCGCTTTCTCAGATGAAGACATTATCTATCTCTGCGATCTTGAGCCAGGGCCACATAAGGCGTGATGGTTCCCAGCGCCGCGCAGGCATCAAAGCCGGCTTTTTCGGCCGTCGGATAGGCAGGCCCCAACGCGGCACGAAACTCGTCATTTTCTCCGGTGAAATGCAGATATTTTTTATCCGACTCTTTCACGCCGCCGCCTGTTGCTTTAAACACGCTTTGGGTGATGAGGGTTCTGTCCGTGCGGCAGCGAATGGCGGGTCCGCCATCAAAAATATCGCAAAGATCCGTATCCTCAAATCCCGCAGAAATAAGCAAACCCATTGCGCCCGCCGATAAGTCATGCGGACGGCCGGCGCAGTCCTCGACAATATCGGGGAGAAGATTTAACAGTATCGGCAGGGCCGGAAGCAGTTCCACGATAAAGACCGCATCCCCGCCGGAGAGGCGATCCGCCTCGTCAAAATTCGTTTGAATAAACTTCGAGGTAAGATGCTGCCAGAACGGCGAGACGCCGTCTTCATCAACCCAGCCGCGTATGTCCGCCATTAGCCGGTTTTCAAATCGGTCACGGTGGCTGTGAATAAAACCAAGCCGTCCCAAAGATAACAACCGGCCAACGCCTTTTCCGCGCGCATTTGGGGACAGAAAAATTGACGCGAGTTCCGTATAATCATCGAAATCTGTTGTCAGCTGCAGCGTGTCATAACGGACACTTAATTCTTGCTGAGACGCTTTGCGGGCATGGCGCGAGCGTTTGAAGGAATAAAAAGGCCGGTCCACACCCAGCTTTGGAATGATACCGGAAATTCCGAGAATTTCGCCTTCCGCTTCCGCGACAAAAAGCAAACGGTTCGCCCCTTCCCTTCCCGTCAAAAAATCAAGGGACTCAGAGACATATTCCAAAACATCAGTCTTTGTCTTTGGAACCGTCGTTAAACCGGAATCGGCTTTGGATGTAATTTTAGAGATTGCGTCGACATCAGTAATCGCAGCAGGTCTGAAGAGAGGTATCACGGGCGGCCTTTCAAAACTAAAAGGTCCGGCAAGCCGTCCGCCCGATGCGCCAGCAGTTGCCGTGTGGGCTCTCTATAGTCCGAGCAAAAATGGGTTGCAAGGCGGCAGACACTCAGCCCTTCGGCCAGTCCTGCGGCCGGTCCTCATCCAGCACAATAGCCGTCGCCGCCTGCCCCATAACATTTACGCTGCTGCGCATCATGTCGGGAATCCGGTCTACACCGAGGATTAAGGCCAGCCCGGCAACAGGCGCGCCAATCGCCTCCAGAGCCGGCGCCATTATTATCGCGCCGGAAGGCGGAACCGGCGCAACCGTCAGCGAGACAAGAAATGTAAAGCCCCAATGCCATAACGCCCATGCCCAAAAAAATCGCCGGAATGAGGGTGAGCCGGTAAACCCCAAGGTTTTTCCGCCAATCTTTCCCGGTGTTTTAGTATCGCCAAGGCGCGCAATGCTCGCGAATATGATAGGCACCACTAAGGGAATGACAATCATCCGAATGGCATTATTGAAAAATTTTCTTAAGGGCGCGGAGCCTTCTGCGATGGCGAATAAAGCTCGATTTCCGCTGGCCGCCGCCGCAAGGCCCACAATCAATCCAAGCACCAGTCAAGGCGATCATTTTATTGAGCATGTTTTTCCCAAATTCTCGACGATGAGGCCTATTTAATAATTCCACATCGTTCCGTCCTCGAGGCGTACGATGGGGTGGTAACGGCGGTCAAAGCTGTATTGCTTGGCCTCAGACTCATCGAAATCCACGCCGAGCCCCGGGGCGTCGCTGACGTAGAACATGCCGTTTTCCATCTTATGCTCTGACGGGAACAGCGCGTCGCATTCGGGCGTACCGAGCACGAGATATTCTTGGATACCAAAATTAGGGGCCCAAGCATTGAGGTGCGCTTGGGCCGCCATGGACAGGGGCGAATGACTGGGCGCGCCGTGAAACCCGGTGCGGATATTATGCAAATCCGCGAGATCAACAATGCGCCGGACATGGGAAATCCCGCCCGCATAGGTGACTGAGACACGGATGAAATCCAGTAGCTCTTCTTCAATCATCGTCTTGCAATCCCATATGGAATTGAAAACTTCGCCAATGGCAATCGGGGCCGTCGTATGGTGACGGATCAGCCGCAGCGCCGCCTGGTCATCGGCGGGCGTCGGATCTTCGACCCAGAATAGATTATATTTCTCTATCGATTTACAAAAAGCTGCCGCCTCACGGGGACGCAGGCGATGATGCACATCATGGAGAAGTTTCAGGTCAGGCCCAAAACGCTCGCGCACGGCCTCAAACACTGTCGGCATATATCTGAGATATTTTTCGGAATCCCAAATCTCTTGATCGGGGAGCGTACCATATTCGGTGATGAAGTCTTTGCCGCTACCGGCGTTACTGCCTTCGCCCGTCGCATAGCCGCCCCCATTTTCGTATTTTGGCATGTCAGGAATACCGCATTGCAAACGCACCGCTTTATAGCCTTGCTCCACATAATAGGCGACGCTGTCCAATAGTGCGGGTAAATCGGCACCCGTTGCATGCGCATAGACGAGCGCCCCGTCGCGGCTTTTCCCGCCAAGTAATTGATAGATCGGCAGACCCGCGATTTTGCCTTTGATATCCCAAAGCGCCATATCTATCGCGCCGATGGCGGCCATCGCGATGGGACCGCGGCGGAAGTAAGCGCCGCGATAAAAATACTGCCAAATGTCTTCACTCTTGCGCGGGTCCATCCCGATCAGGCAGGGAATCATATAGGTCTTTAAGAACTCAGCCGTCAGCGTCTCCCGCGTATTAAGCGTGCCGTCGCCGAGACCGTAAACCCCTGTGTCCGTCATGATTTTCAACGTGACGTAATTCTTACCCGGTCCGCCAACAAAGACCTCTGCGCTCGTTATTTTCATATTAGCTCTTCCAATTCCCGCATCGGACTATACCAATGAAAAGAACCAATAATAGTCTCTTCAAGAGATATCGGATTGATGGGGAAAGATAATGGGTCAGCCGCTCAAGGTGTTGGTGCATGGCACCGGATTCGCCGGACAAGGCCATGCGGAAGCCTTTCGGTCGGTGGGCGCGGAAATTGTCGGCATTGTTGGCCGGACGCCGAGCGTCATTGAAAAAGTCACGGCGGATATGGGCATCCCTTATGGCGGGACGGATTGGGCGAAAGCTTTGGTCGACTGCAAGCCTGATGTCGTCTCTATCGCTACCCCCGGCGGCGCGCATTACGGCCCAATCAAAAAGGCCATCGCCGCAGGCTGCCATGTCTTTTGTGATAAGCCTCTCACGGCGGATGGCGACACAGCGATGGAACTCCATGAATTAGCGGAGGCCAAAGGCGTCAAAACCGCCTTTGCGGCCAGTTTTCGATATATGCCCGAAGTGCTGCACGCCAAACGGCTTGTGGCAGCGGGCGCTATCGGGGAGCCGCTGGAAGTCGAATGTATCTCCCATTTTAATTTGGAACGCGACATTCCCCACGGTTGGTCTCATCAACGCGCGGCGGGCGGCGGACGGCTGAACAATAATTTCACGCATAAGCTCTCTATTGTGACCTCAGTCCTCGGCGATAAAATTGACGCCATCATGGGCGAGGTTCGGGACGACATGGGCAAAGCGCCCATCGTCAAAGGCGTCCATAATTTCAAAACCCGCCGCGAGCATATTCCTGACAACCTCGATGATCCAAACCTCGACTGGGGCGAGTCTGATGTGGAATGGTCCTATAATGTGACGGCTAAGATCGACAGCCCGCTGGCCAAAAATCCTGTGACGGCCCTTTTCAAACATGGCGGTCTGCAGCCGCGCTTTCACGAGGATTACATTGCCTTTTACGGCAGCACGGGCGCGATTTATATTAAAGGCCATTATGGCAGCGGGCCGCTCTATTTATATGGCAAAAACAAATCCTGGGAAGAGACGCCCCTCCCCGCTGATATCGCAGCAGACGTCCCCGATGTCGAAGGCGATACGGAACGCAATTGGCGCTACCTCATCCGGGAATTCGTCAAAGACATTCGGGGCGAAACCGTTGCCCCTTACCAAACCTTCAAAGAAGGTGCGCAATATCAACAGCTCATTGATATCATCCGCAAGAACGGCAGCTGGACCGACGTTAGCAAGCTAGCGTAAAACCATGACGCAACTCGAAATATCAAATATCGAATTTCTGGTAATCATTGGGTATCTGGTCTTGATTGCGGTGGTTGGAATTGTCTTCAAGAAGTTCTCCTCCGACACGGATGATTATTTTAAGAGCGGCACAAAAGGGACGTGGTGGCTGGTCGGCAGCAGCGCCTTTATGAGCGCCTTTAGCGCGTGGACGTTTACGGGCGCAGCGGGCGTGGCCTTTGAGTCCGGCTTCTCCGTTATGATTATTTTTCTGGGGAACGCCTTTGGCTTCTTCCTGAATTTTTTATTCTTGGGGCCGTGGCTGCGCCAGATGCGGGTGACGACATTTCCTGAAGCCATCTCGAAACGTTTCGGTGAGGGCACGCGTATGTTCTATGCGCTCTATGAAGTGCCGGTACGCATCCTTTATTCTGCGATGGCCCTTTATGGCTTGGGCATATTTTGCTCGGCTGTCTTTGGATATAATATTTACCAAGTCGTTCTTGTGTGCGGCATTGTCGTTCTGTTCTATTCCGCAACCGGCGGGCGCTGGGCCGTCATGGCAACGGACTTTTTGCAAGGCCTAATATTAATCCCGCTCACAATTATCGTCGCCTGGCTTTGCGTCAGCGAGCTTGGCGGCCTCAGTAATATGTTTTCGCAAATAGACGCGCAGGGACTGTCTGAAGAATTCAGCATGATCAACAATAGCGTGCTGTTTGGCGGGGCTTACACATGGGGCTGGGCCAGCGCCATGGTCACAAAGGGGTTTCTGGTCTTTAATTCCATGTATGCAGGGCCAAGGTATTTCTCCGTCAAAGACGGACGCGAGGCCCGCAAAGCCGCGCTCTTAGCCTCGGCTTTATTTTTACTCGGCGGTTTAATTTGGTTCCTGCCGCCTATTACCGCGCGGCTGCTATTTGCCGAAGACGTGATGGCGCTGGGCATTAGCAAACCCGCCGAGGCCGCCTATGCGATCGCGAGTATTAAACTCCTGCCCACGGGGCTTATCGGATTAATTGTCGTCGCGATTTTAACAGCAAGCATGAGCACAATGGACACGGGCCTAAATACGAATGTCGCGATCCTCATTAAAGATATTTACCCGAAAGTCGCGCGCCGCTTGAAGTGGGCGCTGAAACCAGAGACCGAACTCCTAAAATATGGGCGTCTCTATACATGGTTCATGGGCGTGTTTATCGTGCTGCTGGCCCTTTATATGGCGCAGGCCAAAGGAAAAGGTATTTTCGAGATCATGCTTGATGTCGGGGCGCTCTTAATGACTCCAATCCAGATACCCCTCATGTGGGGCCTGTTTATTCGCAGGACGCCGCCTTGGGCCGCGCTCTTGTCAATCGGCTGCGCTTTAACCGTTTCCACCCTGGCCTTTATGAATGTGCCGCTCTCCACTTTCGGCTTTGCAGAGAGCGCGAAATGGACATTCCAGGCCAAATTCTTTGGCGTCCTCGCCGCAGGCTCTTTCGGATTCTTAATCTCAATACCCTTTGCCCCCGCGAAAGGCTCTCCTCACCGAAATAGGGTCGATAGCTTCATTCAAGAGATGAAGACGCCAATCGACTTTGCGGAAGAAGTCGGCGCGTCGAATGATCTGGCGCAGCTGAAAACAATTGGCTGGTTCGGCGCAGCCATCGCCATATTCATCGGCTTAATGCTCTTCATTCCAAATCCACTGGACGGCCGATTGGCGATAACAGCCCTCGCCCTAATAATCGGAAGCGTCAGCGGGTTGATGATAAGAGCGGGGTCGAAAGCTGAGAGTAGCTGAGCGGCTTAAAACGCCAAAAACAACCGCCGGTAATGTTTACGATTAGCTGTGTGCTCCGCGCCATTGGGAACGTTCCCAAAAGCGAATTTTATCCAATCAGCAGAGCTAAGGAATGTATTTTCTAACCTAGCTTAGTCACGAAATCACAAGAGGCTTGGATCCGGTTCAAACAGCTGCCTCTCAAAAAATTTTGCCGTTTTGCAAACGAGGAAGAAGCCGTCACATATGATTTATTGCGTTCTGTCCATCCGTCGCCTAATTAAATCGCTATGGTTGACAAAAAAGACATTGTTGCAGCATCAACGAAACTCTTCGCGAAAAATGGTTTTGATGCGACATCAGTTTCTGACATCTCTAAGGCAATTGGTCTCTCATCATCGGCAGGAGGAATCTACCGACACTTTAAATCGAAGCGTGCGATTTTTGACGCGATCTTTGACGACTATTATGAAAACTACGGAGCGTTTCTAGGGGCGGTGAACTCCAACGCAAGTGCGAGTCTGGGTGTTAATAAGCGAGACCTCGCGCGCACATTACTTGAACTATCTTTGAAACAGGCGAAGACGGACGTCGATATCATCAAACTTTACTTCAAAGAACGCAGTCGATTGAAGAAAAAACATATCGCGCTTGCTGCTAATTTGAGAGAGACCTCGATCGCTGCTTTTACCGCTGTATGTAAGTATATTTCGGGAAGTGAAGCTGATTTCGACGCTGAAGCCACCGCCGCAATCTTAATCGACTCGATAAATTTTCGGGTGAGCGAATTTGTTCCAAACCATGGTATCTCCGAGGATCGCTATATTTCTTCCTTGACTGACCTTCTATATGCGTTGGTTGTCGGGAAAGAGGATTAACCTCCTGCCAAGCCGGAAAATAGCTACTCCATAGCTTCAAGATTTCCGTCACAATTTTGAGCCCATTGTGCATGGTGCCGCCAAACCTCCCGGCTTCTCTGCCATTAGATTCGAAGCGTTACAAAAAACTAACCAAGATAGAGCTCTGCGTTTGCATTATCGCGGGCAGTTTGACTAATAAGTAATCACTTATTTATAAACTCGTGTTTAAAGGGAGTCGAGCGCCTCGGGGGTCCTATTTGGTAAGAGATAGGCTAGTTGAAGCTGGGATTTGCATAGTCCCCGAACACATAAAGCTGAGACTAATATCGCCCCCCGTCGCTCCGATTTAACTGGGATAAACGGAAATGATTTTCAAACTTAGCAAGAACATCTTTGACCGTTTTCTCAAAGATCGTCGTGGCAACATCTCAATCATATTCGCTTTGGCTGCGGTAATGTTGGTAGCCTGCGTGGGGGCGGCAGTTGATTATTCAAGATTCATAAAAGAGCAACAGAACGCGCAAGATAGCGTTGACAATGCAGCCCTCGCCGCCGCTGTCGCTCTCTCTAGGGCTTCTAACATGGAAGAGGTGGATGTTAAGCAACTGGTGAAGGACAATCTGAATGCGAACAAAACCGAAGTTTTTGGGGAAATTGAAATTATCGATGGCGTGTTCGATCCCTTAACTAACGAAATAATAGTTGATGCTCGCGTGAGAGTAAAAACCGAATTCATGGGGATGGTCGGAACGAAGATGATGACCGCCGAAGTTCAGGCGGTTACGGGCCCGGTGGGCGTTTCAGCGAATATCGATATCGTACTCGTTTTAGATAACACTGCTTCCATCGGATACCAGGACTTGAACGCGTTGGTTGCCGCCTCCGACGACCTCGTCGACTTCGTATTCGACAATCGAGGGACAGCAAATATCAGAATAGGGATCGTCCCGTTTTCACGTTTCGTCAATGTGGGGAGTTCAAATCTTGGGTCGGATTGGATTGATTTTCTTGGAGCTTACAATCCCGATGAAAGTTCTTTCGAGGGCTGTGTGCATCCCTACTTTGATGACAGGGATGGTGACCTTGCACTACAACCTTCTGCCACCGAACCCGTAGAAGCTGCGTATGATTATGCAAAATATCCCTACTCAAATGCTCCCGCGGCCGCGCAATCGCACCCTCTATGGTGGAAATATAAATGGGACACCACCCAGTGTAATCTGAGCGAGGTGACCGCTCTTAGCTCGGACCGGAATTATCTGAAGTCGAGAATCGCCCAAATCAAAGGGCGGACGGGCGGATCCACATATATCCCTTCAGGTCTAAAATGGGGACATGGAATATTACAAGAAACATCACCGCTGTCTTCGACCCCGACAACATCGGGGAATAACGTGAAGATCATGGTCCTTATGACTGATGGCGGGAATAAGCTCTATTGGATTCGGGAGCAGGAGTCCCCGGAGGATATCCGAACGGATGAAGAAACCGATGGCTTAACAAGCGAAATGTGTGAGTCCATAAAAGCCTCAGGCATCCATCTCATGACCGTGGGGTTCAAGTTTGATGAAACAAAAGAAGAATTTGAGCGTGCAGAAAAACTCCTTAAAAACTGCGCGTCATCCTCCGGCAGCGTATATAACCCAATGGATAGAAATGAGTTACAGGCCGATTTTGAATTAATTAGCGAGAGAATTTTGGAACAGAACATTCGTCTCCTGCGATAGGTCTATCGGGCTAATATATTCTAATTTGATCCTGACTGACAAGAGTTGCACCTCCGATTTTTCTATTGCGAACCTCAGACGTTGAGAGCTTTTGCTATGGAGGCCTACGTGTCGCAATCCTGGGCTCGGTAGAATCTTTCTAGCAAGCAGTGTCTCCTTAAATTCTATTCAATATCCTTAACCCTTTAGAGTTACACCAGATGATTTAGACGAACAGGAAAACAATACCGCCGACAAACCCATGTCAGGCTTGGTAACGTTTGAAATTGCGGCTGGAACTCGATCCGTTGAGCGACGTTTGCTTATATCTGTCCACTTGAACAGAAAGAGAAAACACGCGGCTGAACGTTAAACTGTGGTACGGGCGGTCGGAATCGAACCGACACTCCAATGGAACGGGATTTTGAATCCCGCGCGTCTACCAATTCCGCCACGCCCGCATACCATTTAACACTCATGACGATGAGGTTTCGAAGCCTTCTATTGATTTGAAATTATGCGTCAACTGTTTTGGCCATAAAGCTGCCCTTAATATAGTTCAGCTAAGGGAGCGACATGAAGGGTAAGCTCGCATTTTTAGAAACATGGTATGACAAGACCAAGGCAGCGGCCGGGCATAAGCGCGCGACACCGATATTATGCGGCATTGCGTTCATAGAGAGCATTTTCTTCCCCATTCCAACAGATTTGATGTTGATGCCGATGGTTCAAGCCCGTCCCAAAGCGTGGTGGCGCCTGGCCCTCCTCACGAGTTTCTTTTCCGTGTTGGGCGGTATTTTTGGCTATTTTCTGGGGTTGATGTTTTTTGAAACCTTTGCGCAGCCCATTTTGGAAAAACTGGGTAAGGCTGAAAGCATGGAGGCTTTCCGCGCGAGCATTAATGAACATGGCGGATTATGGGTCTTTGGCGCAGGCTTTACGCCGTTTCCCTATAAGGTCATCACCATCATGAGCGGCGCAGTTCCCATTGGCTTTGGCATTTTTGTCGCCGCCAGTACATTGTCCCGGACCTTACGGTTCTTCGCTGTTGCAGGCATTGTGCGCCTCTTTGGCGACACCGCCGAGAAATGGATGAAAAAGCATTTTGCGATTTTCACAATCGGGCTATTTGCTCTAATCGCCGCGCTCTATTTTGGCCTGAAAGCGCTGTTCCCGCATTAGGGCGGCATGAGGCCCAGCGTTTGCTCGAATCCATATGTCGCGAAGGCCTGAGCCCGCACTTGATCCGTCTCCGGCCCAATCAAAAACGCAGTTTGGATATGTTCCGGTAGACGGCGCTGTCCAATATCCGACAAGACTGTTTCCAGACGCCGCGCAATTGCCGCGCCGCTATCAATCCACGTCACGCTTTGCCGTACGGCGGCGCGCAATTCATCGCGGAGCAGCGGGAAATGCGTGCAGGCGAGCACGACGGCGTCGACATCCGCCCCGACGCGGCCCGTAAAGAGCGGCGCGATTTCGCTGCGGATGACATCCATATCGACGAGCTGTCCCGCTAATTTCTTTTCAGCTTCCGCCACCAGCCGTGTCGAGCCCTGCAAGAGCACATGACAATCGGGCGCAAAGTCAGAGATCAGATCATCCACATAGGCGCGGCGGACCGTGCCGGGCGTCCCGAGAACACCAATGGCGCGCGTCGTTGAGATCTCCGCTGCGGGTTTAATTGCGGGCACCACGCCGATGACGGGAACGCGCGCAGCGCGGCGGATAAAGGGCAAGGCCGTTGTCGAGGCCGTATTACACGCGACCACAATGGCGTCCGGATCGAGCATATGTCCCAATGTCGCCAGCAATCCCGGAAGGCGGGCCTGCAGCTGGGCTTCTGACTTACTGCCGTAAGGGCGAAATTCATCATCAGCGGCATAAGACAAATAAGTCTGCGGCAGGCGCGCGCGGATTTCAGACACAACGGAAAGCCCGCCAACGCCGGAATCGAAAACAAGAACATGATGACCGGATCGAGGCATGTTTCAGCTTCTGCCAAGACAAGGTGAGGAAACTATGAATAAATTATGGCCAAAAGCGAAAACCTCAAAACGCATTAAATCTCTTCGGAGATATTTAGATCTAACTCGCCGTACCCAATTCAAGCTCTCCGCAAAAAGGTTTTTTCGTAACGCCGATGCTAATTTGCAGGGTGTAAGGTTCAATCAGGTCTTGGACCGGGCTGATGTGGGTTTGAATATAATGAGCGCACTCACCTTTCGTCTCCGCGCGCAAAAGCACATATCCGAACCGATCCGTTTCAATAATTTCGGACTGTAAGTTCAAGGCTTTTTGTACCGCAAGGCCCAGTGCCACGCCTTCCTCGCCAATCATGTCAATCTCGCCTGCCGAGATGTCTCGCGTCCAACATTTTTCTCTAAATGAAATGGCTTTAACTTTGCTTTCAAGATCACAGGAAACTGGGGTTGCTTTCTTTATAAAATCTGTGTCTTGGATCGCGTCAAAAACATGGTTTGCCGTTTGGTCTCCGGAACTGCATCCGGCCAGTCCTAAAATCGCGGCCGCTAAGAGGATGTGGTGTTTCATTTGCTGTCCTTTTACGCCTTCGTTGATTTTTAACGGGCGTTATTTTCGTCCGTAAACTTATAGATGGGTGTTCCCGGGCCGTTTACAACTTTACTTTATTGCATTGCGGTGAGGACATTAGCTGCGTTCACTATTCCCTTCGGCAATATTCTCCCCTATCGGAGCGCGCATGGCCCCGCCCCTTTTGACACTTAAAGACATTGCGCTGACATTTGGATCAACGCCGCTGCTGGAATGCGCAAACCTGACCGTCCATGCGCGGGATCGCTTGTGCCTTGTTGGGCGCAATGGGTCGGGGAAATCCACCTTGCTTAAAATTGCCGCCGAGTTGGTGGAGCCGGATGACGGGGAGCGTTTTGTCAAACCCGGCACGAGTTGGCGCTACCTTCCGCAAGACCCGGACCTGTCTGCCTATGCCGATGTCGAGACCTATGTGCGGGACGGCCTTGTCGGGGCGGATGACGGGTTTCGAATTCCTTACCTGTTAGACGCGCTAGGCCTGACCGGAAAAGAAGACCCGTCATATATGTCGGGCGGAGAGCGCAGGCGCGCCGCACTTGTTCGTACGCTCGCGCCTGAACCAGATATCCTTATGCTGGATGAGCCGACAAACCATTTAGATTTGCCCGCCATTGAATGGCTTGAAGGTGAGCTTGGCAGCATGAATGCCGCGCTGGTCTTAATTTCGCATGACAGGCGGTTTTTAGAATCCCTCTCAAAGCGGACCCTTTGGATGGACCGAGGCGAGACTCGAGAGCTGGATAAAGGTTTCGCCCATTTCGAAGATTGGCGCGATGAATTTCTCGAGCAAGAAGAACTCGACCGACATAAGCTCGCACGGAAAATTCACCGCGAACAACATTGGGTCGTGCACGGCGTATCCGGTCGCCGGAAAAGAAATGTCCGACGCCTGAAGGAACTGGGCAATCTTCGATCAGAACTCAAATCCGCGAAGAAAGTTCAAGGCCTTGCGGATGTCACCGTCACCGAAGGCCGGACCTCCGGGAAACAAGTTGCCAAACTCACCGAGGTTTCAAAATCTTTCGATGGCCGCACCGTCATAGATAACGTTTCCCTTCGTATTGGGCGCGGCGAGCGGATCGGCGTTGTCGGTCCGAACGGATCCGGTAAAACGACATTGCTGAAACTTATTATGGGGACGCTAGACGCCGATGAGGGCCGGGTAGAGCTGGGCCTTAATCTCGACCCTTTGGTGATCGATCAAAACCGCGAAACGCTGGACCCGGACTGGACACTTGCAGACGCTTTAACAGACGGCGGCGGAGATAGCGTTATCGTCGCGGATCAGTCCCGCAATGTGATTGGATATATGAAAGACTTCCTCTTTTTGCCGGAGCAAAAACGCACACCGGTTCATGCGCTATCAGGCGGAGAGCGCGGGCGTCTGCAGCTTGCCCGAGGATTGCGCCTGCCCTCAAACCTCTTGGTTTTGGATGAGCCAACTAATGACCTGGATTTAGAGACATTGGACCTCTTGCAAGAAATCGTCGCGGATTATTCAGGCACGGTCATTGTCGTCTCTCATGATCGCGACTTCTTGGACCGTACCGTGACCCGCACGCTTGCTTATGAAGGCGACGGCAAGTGGCAAATTTATGCGGGTGGATATTCCGATATGGTCGACCAGCGCGGCGTTGGCGTCCAATCTCGACAGGCCGAAAAAGCAGCGAAAACAAAGTCTAAATCAGAGGCGTCCCGGGCAAAATCCGCCGGGACAAAGCTCTCCTATAAACACAAATTTCGTTTGGAAACGCTACCGGGAGAAATGGAAAAAATTGAAGCCGAAATCGCGCGTTTGAACACCGAACTTACCGACCCGGCTCTATATACAAAAGACCCGGATAGATTTAATGATTGTTCGGAAGCCCTGGTCGCGGCTGAGTTAAAACTAGGCGCTTACGAAGAAGAATGGCTGGAACTCGAAATGCTCCGCGAAGCTGCGTCAGAATAACGCAGCTCAAACAGAGAAAATGATTTTTCCAAGATCTTTCCCTAGACATCGCTTGCCTTTCTAAGCGCATCTCGACAGTGAAGATTCCAGATTGCCGAAGCCAGGAACAATGCCGAACAAAGCCATAAAGAAAAAACCGGGCGGCGTTTCTGCGCCAAAACGTTTGGATCCGAATGCTCGCAAAGCGCAGCTTCTGCGTCATGCCATGGCGGCGTTTGCGGATGCCGGAATTGAGCGCGCTGTCCATGCCGATGTGGCCGCCAGGGCCAACGTGTCCACCCCGACGGTTTTTAAATATTTTCCAACAAGAAACGCGTTAGTCGATGCCATTTTGACTGAAATTGAAGAGGCCTTCCGGGACTTGGGCGGGCTCAAATCGAAAAAAATTGAGTTGCCGCCGAAGGAACTTGCCCGAACCTTAGCGGACGCAATATCAGAAATGTGTATGAACAGACCGGATATGATGAAGGTGGCGATTACCTGGTCCTTTGCTTTCTCTTCTATTCGAGAAAGGTATCAGGTCTTTGAAAAGGTAAGGCTTGATGACCTTCAACCTTCATTTAAATCAGCAGGGTTGACCCGAGCCGACGCGCGCATTTTCATTTCAATTATTTTTCTTTTTATCCGAATGCACTTCGACGGAACGGCAGTTGAAACCCGAAAGCGTTATCTCGATAGATTTTGCGAAATGCTAGAGACCCCGGCGCCCGCCAAAGATTAAGGCATTATTCAACCAATCGCGCACCATCTTCCGCACGGGGCTGAATAGGCGGCACATCCGCTTCGACATGGTCAACGCCGATGTCCATACGTGCGCCGGTTCCGCCGGAAATATGAAGTGTATCGGCGATGAAGCTCGTTGCGGGGGCCATAGACCCAATAGCTGTATTCTTGCCCATGATTTCTAATTTTTGTTGCGGCAGATAGATTGTACCCGTGACCTGCAGTGACCCGCCCTCCGCAACCAGACTGTTCTTTTCCTCAAGCGTACGATTTGCGGGCGCGGAACGATCAACCGCCTCCATGACGGCCAAACCTTTACGGTCGCCAATGGCTGGGGCTTTTAAAACGAGGGAGGATTGACTTTGAATGTTTATTACAGCGCCCGAACCTGAAAGCACAAAGGTCACATCTTTTGCAACCGCCTCTGCGCCATTGATAAAGCTTAGCGGGCCGTCCTTAATTACATACTCACCGGGCAGGAAATCCACGTTAATGCCGTCGATTGTTAAACCCCCACAGAACATGCCGGGTTTAATATTAACATCACTCCCGGTTCTGTTGCGTGAAATCTCAATTTCGTCATTCAAATCGTCATCATACACAGGATCAACTTCATAAGAGAAAAACGCTTCAACTGCGGATTTGACTGATCCCGTCTCCTCATATGCATAAACTGCGCTCCGTAAGGCACCGCTAAACTGTTCTTGTTGTCGGTCGCTCGTGCCTTCGGGGGTAACATCTTTAAATACGATGAGCTCGTTAAAAGGTGTCGTGCAAGTGTCCGGAATGGCTGGCGCGGCTGTTTTAGCATAAGGATCGGTAATCGTTTTGCATTCGCCTTTTACATACGGCTCAAATTCGCCCTTGGCGCCGCCGACTGAACAAAATGACTTTGCCACAGGAACCTGAAAAGATCTGGATTCGATAGCGCTCGCATGTCTTGAATTCGCATAGACGGCACAGGTTGGAGAAGAATATATAATTCCGCCATCGAATAAAATGGACTGTGTTGAAGTCTCATTTAAGGCGAGCAAGCAAATCGTATTCTCATTCGCGATGGTGGCCGCGCTGGCCTCAGAGACATTCAAATCGTCAATACCGACCAAATTTCCAAAGACCAGATCAAGTTGGCCATTGGCTGACAATCTTACGCGATTAGCCTTCAAGCTAGCCGTGAGGTCTAACTCCAAATCACCACTATAATTTGCTCTAAAATAAGTCTCCGCATAGAGATGTTTCTCAGAATCTGCGATTGCATTATTGTTCGCGGCGGCCAGTACGGCGGAATCCAGAGCGCTCGAAATAGCGTTGCGCTCTTTCGTGAATTGAGAATAATCAACAGCCGCTGATGTCAATGCGGTGAGCGGCAATACCGCGAGCGCAAAGACGACGCCAACCTGTCCGCTAGTATTTTTAAGAAATTTTGGCGCACCAAACATGCCTGCTTTTTAGCAGACAGAAATTAATCAGACCCCAAGAAAGAGTGTAAACAAGCCTTTAAATTCATCCCAAAGTTAAACTACTGCCGTCCGCGGATCGCGGTCACTTGAATATCCAAATTCACCTGACGGGAAACCCATTCATCTGTATCCCAAGGCGCCGCACCGATATTCCATAAAGTCCTGTCTAACTCGGCGGCGCCGGTCATTACGGCTTGGTCGCCATCGATTTGCAATGTGAAAGGCAAATCGAGCCGCACAGATTTCCCTTTGAGCGTCAACTCACCTTTTGCGAGATAGCCTGCATCCTGTCGCGATATCGTATTAGATTTAAATCTCGCCTCAGGGAAAGCTTTGCTGGAAAACCAGACTTTTGAGGGCAAGGTTGAATTTCTGTCTTTGGAGCCTGCATCGACGCTGCCGAGCGGGATGTAAATGTCAACAATACCGGTTTCAGGTGTCGCAGGATCAAATCGAATGGCGCCTGAAAATTCAGCGAATGACCCGGAGAAAGGCTTGCCTTCCTGAAGTGCCGAGAAACGAATATGGGAGCCCTCGGCTTGGATATCCCAATTGGTCGCTGTCGAACTCAGTACAACGTCAGAACTACTCGTATCGCTAGCAGCCGATTGTGCATCGGCGCATCCTGATATCGATATCGATAAAGCCGCAAAGCCAGCCGCCAAACAGGTCTTAAAATTATAGGTCATGATTCAATTACGCATGAGTTGAACGTTAAGGGCAACACAATTGTCGTAAATATTTTGTGACCGCGCATCCAAACTCACATTGCGTGACGTCTATAGCGTAAAAATATCAAAAGGAGACATCTCATGGAAGACACCCTCGTACCTATTGCACTCTTCGCCATTGCCGCGCCTTGCTTCTATGATCCTCCGGCGTGGACCAACCCATAAACACGTCATAATTTCAATCGGTGTGACGCTGTGTAGTGGATTTCTCGTTTAATTAGACTACACAATAATTCCGGACGGGACCATCAACGTCCAAAGTCATATTTCGAATAACGAGAAATGCTTAAATAGGAGCCCTCATGTCTTCACCCTATGTTGCTACACCCGGCGATAATTTTGTTCTTGCCGACCATCCAACGCGCGTAGATGTGTTCCCGGATAGAGCCGCCGCGCAAATGGCGATTAAAGATAACGCCAAGGCAATCTCCGATCTGGCGCATCGTCTTTACGGCGAAGCCGATAGGAAGCTTCTCATTGTGTTGCAGGGTATGGACACCTCGGGCAAGGACGGAACGACAAGCGCAATATTGCACCGCACGCCGCCGCTGAACGTCAAAGTCGCGAGTTTTAAAGCGCCAACTAAGACAGAACTCGCCCATGATTTTTTGTGGCGCGTGCACAATGTCGTCCCCGGGAAAGGCGAAATCACAGTCTTCAACCGCAGTCATTATGAGGATGTTCTGGTTGTGAAGGTAAGAAACTTCGCAAGCGCGGAAACTGTCGAGCAGCGATATGCGCAGATAAATGATTTCGAACGATTATTGGTCGAAAGCGGAACAACGGTTCTGAAATTTATGCTGCATATTTCATATGAGACCCAAGGCGAGCGCCTGCGGGACCGACTCGTGAATCCTGATAAGCGGTGGAAATTCAATCCCGGCGATCTGGAAGACCGTGCGCTTTGGCCGGACTTTATGGACGCCTATGAGACGATGGTGCAGCGGACATCCACAGAGCATGCGCCTTGGCACATTATTCCGTCCGACTCTCGAAGGACGCGCGGCGCAATTATTTCTGGCATTGTTCGGCAAACGCTGGAGACCATGGACCCACACTATCCCGACCCGGGTTATCTGCCTGATGACTTCCAAATTGATTAGCACCTATGACCTGTCGAAGGGCGATATTTATGGCCCGATAAAACCCGCTGAGAGACGACATTGGTTTCGACGTCTATTAAGCGGGATAATTTGGTTTGTCATCATCGTGCATCTTTATGCGTTAGCTCTGAGGATAGTGCCCGTGCCGGGTACAATCTTAATGGGGCAGCGCGCGGTGGCGGGAGAGACAATTCGCAAGGACTGGACGGCCATAGAAAATATCTCGCCGCATCTCCCGCGTGCGATAATGGGCGGCGAGGACTCAAGGTTTTGCGAGCACAAGGGCGTTGATGTTCAGGCCATTCGAAGCGCTATTTCAGATAATGCAGCGGGTGGACGGCGGCGGGGCGGATCGACGATTTCGCAGCAAGCCTCAAAAAATGTCTTCCTTTGGAACGGCGGCGGTTACCCGCGCAAGGCGGTCGAAGCGTGGCTGGCGTCCTACACAAATATTGTCTGGGGCAAGCGGCGGACGATGGAGATTTATCTCAATGTTGCGGAATGGGGGGACGGCATTTTCGGCGCGGAGGCGGCAGCCCAAGCGCGCTTTGGAAAGCCTGCAAAGGATTTAACCCGGCGCGAGGCCGCCCTTTTGGCGGCGGTGCTGCCCAGCCCTAATAAATGGCGCGTCGATCCACCGAGCACCTATGTAAGCGGGCGTGCCTCCACGCTGATGCAGCGCGCGGAGGTCATCCGCACCAGCGCCTATGATGCCTGCTTAAATCTATAGGCCTGACTCTATGAGCCTGAGATTATAAGACGGCCAAGATAGCTGCGGCGAGACGCGGAATATTTTCAGTATTCGCTCCGGCAATATTAATCCGGCCACTATCCGTCATATAGATTGAATAGTCTGACCGTAGCTTACGGGCTTGATCAACGGATAAAGGTAAGGTCGAGAACATACCGTTCTGATCTTTGACGGCCGCCGCAATGACTTCCCCGCCCTGCACATTTAAAGCTTCGGACAGTTGGCGGCGTAAATCGCGCATACGCTCGCGCATCTCGGTCAGTTCTTCGACCCACATTTTTCGAAGGTCGGTATCGCCAAGAATATCGGCAACCAAACGCGCGCCGTGATCCGGCGGCATGGAGATGATTTTCCGCTGCATCGCGCCAAGTTGGGTGCGGGTGATTTCCGCCGTCTCGCTATCTTTACAAACGATAGCGATAAGACCAACGCGTTCTTTATATAGCGCAAAGTTCTTGGAACAGGAGGCAGCGATAACAGCCTCCGGGCATTTATCGATAACGCGGCGAAGACCATAAGTGTCCTCGGCCATCCCGCGGCCCAATCCAAAATAAGCCAGATCGACATAGGGCGTCAGCTGCTTTGCGACCATGAAATCAACCAGCTTGTCCCACTGCGCAGGCGACAGGTCTGCGCCTGTTGGATTGTGACAACAGCCGTGTAGCAAAACAACATCACCGGCTTTGGATTTGGCCTCCAGATGCGCGATCATATCTTCAAAATCCACCCCGAGTGTCTCGCGGTTATAATATGGATATTTCCCCATTTTCAGGCCGGCTGAACTGATGAGCGGAATATGATTGGCCCATGTCGGCGTTGAGACCCAAATCGTTGCATCCGGCGCGGCAGATTTGATAATCTCCGCACCCAGCCGCAAGGCTCCGGATCCGCCTGCCGCTTGCGAACTCGCAATCCGGCTAAGCAACGCATCCTCGATATGGCCTTCGTCGCCGCCGAGCATCAAATGCAGCATCGCATGGCGGAAGTCCTCGCTCCCGCGCGTGCCGACATAAGATTTCGTTGTCTCATTTTCCCAAAGCTGTTTCTCAGCTTGTTTAACAGCGCGTAAAATTGTCGTGCCGCCCGTTTCGTCTTTATAGACACCAACGCCAAGATCGATTTTGTCGGGATTCGTATCCGCTTTGCATTGCTGCATGAGGGCCATAATTGCGTCCGGGGGACGCGGGACGAGATATTCAAACATGATGAAAAATGTTCCAGATTGCGTTAAGTGGTCGCGTTAGCGGATTTTATGCTTGGCGGCTACTGTAGAACTGCCCGAGAAACCGGATATGAAGAAAATTTTTCGTTGCCTTATGACGAGCGACACGGAACAAGGCT
>ENA-ORXR01001658-ORXR01001658.1-marine-metagenome-genome-assembly--contig:-NODE-1658-length-23067-cov-3.301174_pt1 | contig 23067 bp, 24 predicted proteins | sample MGYA00237866_ERZ511479 | MGnify/ENA metagenome assembly ERZ511479 | reverse complement strand
AATTCTCGCTCATTCCATGGGCGCCATAATTATTAAAAATGCGCTTGTTTTATTCCCAGAGCTTAATCGTTTTGTTGAGAAAATCGCTTTCTTAGGAGCTCCTCACCTAGGGTTTTCTAGTGTCAGTTTATTCTCACAAATACAAAGCCTTGCTGATCTTGAAAAAGGAAGCTCTACTATGACCAGACTGCAAAATAACAGCATTCTAAAAAACTACAACTGTCTTAATATTTATTCAAAAAGCGATGTTATTGTAACCCCTGATATTGCTCGATCTCAGTATGCTAAAAATATAGAGCTCGAGAAAATTGGACACATTGGATTGTTAAAATCTCCAGTTATACTCAACCATTTAAAATCCTTCTTTAACAACGAATCATATGAATAAAATTCATTTCATTACAGGTAAAGGCGGGGTTGGTAAAACATTTCACAGTCTCGCTTTAAGTCAACATCTTGCAACGCAAGAACCACATGAAAATATTTTAATTATTGAAGTTCAAAATACTCAACATTGCCTGAAACAACTCAAGGTAGATTTGAAACCAACAGGCAACACAATTACAACCTTAAACAACAACCTTCACTATTGCTATTTGGACTTTAACAAATGCTTTCAAGAATACCTCTCATTAATGCTCTCTCTAGGGCAAAATCAGAAATTGTTAGGAAAATTAACCTCCACTATTCGTAATGAATTTGCTCAAAAAATCATAAAGAATAAAGCCATCAATAGCTTCATCCATGCTTGCCCAGGCTTAAAACCAACTAGTTTACTTGGAAAAATATATTTCGAATACACTCTCAACAAATGGAAGCATATTATTGTTGATTGCCCTGCAACAGGTCACTTTAAACAACTTATTAGCAGCACAATGGCGATGAAAGAGCTCTTCCCTATTGGACCCATCCACCGTCAAGCAAAAGCTATTGAAAATGTTTTACGAAATGACTCTGAAATATCAATTATAAGCCTCGCTGAAGAACTTCCTCTAAAAGAAGCTCATGAGCTCAAACAAGAACTTAAAGAAAAATTTTCTTTAAACTCAGAAATTAAAATAAACAAACATGAACACTCTTCACTTTCTTTAGACAATTCTACAGAACTTCCGCTGGATCTAAAAAATGAAATACTTAAGAAAAACAATCAACGATCTCTACTAGAGGCTTTTATAAATAATCACTCTCTAACTAAATTACAATGTTTTCCTCATTTAACCATGAAAGAAATAAACGGATTTAAAAACTCACTTGATAGACACTGGAAATTTTCCTCATGACTTCAACTCAACTAATTTTACTTTTAGGTCCTGGAGGAGTTGGAAAAACTACTTGCTCCGCCAGTCTTGCCTGTGCCTTAGCGACACAAAATAAAAAAGTTTTGGTTTTAACTGTAGATCCCGCCAAAAGACTAGCTCAAGCCCTTGGATTTTCTCAATTAGAATCATCTCTTCAAACAGTAACTCATCATCAAATTAAAGGCTCATTGCAAGCTACCTGGCTCAATCACAACAACCCACTAGAACAACTAGTAACAAGACACATCTCAAACCCTACAAATTTAAAAAAATTAATGAATCATAGATTTTTCAAAATAGTCGAGCATCAACTTGGAGGACTCAACGATTACCTATCTATAGAAAGCATCATTAATTATTATCAAATGGGTGTTTATGATTACATTGTCGTCGACACTCCCCCTTATCAACAAGCTCTTGATTTTTTCAATAGTCCCCAAGAGCTTATTAAATTTTTCGACCAAAGTATTCTAAACCAGTTTACTCAGCCAACAACAACAGACGATTCTTCAAATCATTTCTTAAAAAAAAGACTTCAACAAGTAACATCTTTTGGTAAAGAGAAATTAACTAATACTTTTAAAAATCTCATTGGAAAAGAATTTTTCCTTGAACTCTCTGAATTCTTAAAAGCCATGCAACCTCTCCACTCTCAATTTATTACGCAATCTCACCTTATCAATAAACTTTTAAGTAGTGCTAGCTTCTTTTTTGTCAGTACACCTGAAAATCATAGCTTAGACATGTCCCTAGAACTCTTTAAAAAAACACATCTTCAATTTCAAAAAGGGTCAAAATCCTTCATCATCAACAAATGCTATCAATCATCTTCTCCACTTCAAAACCTGTCAAAACACAGTAAGCTCATTGAATTGATTAACGAATCAATTACCAAGCAAAACACAATACTCCACTCGTTATCTCAAATAAATGAAATCAAAAGTGTTACGCAACTTTCTAGACGCTATGAAAAAAACCTAAAACTTGAAAGCCTCCTACAAATAGGTCAAACTATAAAGACTCATGGCTTTAAATCCTAATGAATTTTTCAAACTCTTTGACGATAATATTGACAACATTAATTCAATATTAAACTCAATTGGTCGCCAATGCGGCCATCCTTTTTATTGCTCCATTGATGTTAGAGACAGCTTGTGGAAAACTTGTGGAGTTGACGTTAATTTATTCCCTGGTGGATTCAACAACGTGCCTGCCGAGCAAAGACAACTTGCCGCTCAAAAAGTGAAGCAATTTTTTTCAGCCAAACTCAATTGCCCTGCTCCATGGATAATTACCCTTGTTCCTGAAGGCCATACCAACAATAAAGGTTATCTTGAAAACCTCTGCGATTTAAGAGATCTACTCAGTTCAGCTGGCTGCCAAGTTAATATTATTTGGCCTGATCACAACCTTCCGCAGCCTTGGACATTGAAAACTCCAATGAGTAAAAGAGAGCTGACTTATCTTCCTCATTCAGAGGCTCTTCTCAACTCTCAAGCCCTCATCTTGAATCATGATCTCAGTCGTGGGCTCCCTGATTTTGTAAAAAAAAGCACACTACCATGCTACCCTAGTAAAAATTTAGGCTGGTATCGCCGCAAAAAAAGTGAACACTTCACTATTGTCCACTCGATTTTAAATAAAATTAAAGAAAATCTAGATTGGTTTGATCCTTGGTTTTTTCACCCAGAAACCATCCGCTTTGAATTCGATATCCTTTCCGAAGATAGTTTCATCAATGAACTCGCTTTAAAATTTGGACAACTCTCTCAAACAATTAGCGAACAATATGCCAACCGCTCCATTAAAGAATCCCCTCATATTTTCCTTAAAGATAACTCAGGAACTTATGGGTTGGGTGTCATGAGCCTTCCAACAAATACGGATCTCTTTTCTATTAAAAACCAAATTCTAAAGAAATTTAATTATTCAAAATCAAAACAAAAAACACATGAAATCATATTACAAGAATCTATTCCCACTTGCTTTTCAGATGACAAAGCGACTCTTGAACCAGTCCTTTACTTAGTCAATGGAACAATTATCGGCTCTTTTATGCGTGGCCACAATAAACTCAAATCGCTTAGCGCTGAATCACAAGCCAATCTCAACCAACCTGGAGGCTTTTTTAAAGCAATAAACAAAGATCTTAACTTCTCAAAACTGCCCAAAAGCTATCCTTACTCTTCAATTTACTCACCAACTAATAGCCGATATAAATTTCTAGCTAAATTACACAGCACCGCTGCCGGAATGGAGGATTGTTTATGAACTTTCCACAAAATAGAAGAAAACAGATACTTGTCAACAAACCCGTACAACTAAAAATTAATTTTGTTATATGTATACTTGCTGCTTTTTTTCTCATTTTCTTTGGTGGCTTAACTTTAATGTTTCATAAAATGAATTATGAATTTCTTCTTCAAGAATTTTTAACTCAAACTCCTGAATTATATTCTCAACTCGAAAATGAATTTCAACTTCTCTCTCTTTCTCTGCTGGGAAGTATTGCTTTATCTATTATTTTAATTTTTACTGCGACTTTTTTTATCCACCATAAAACAGCTGGCCCCGTGTATGCTACCGTACGAAACCTCAAGGAGTTCTCTTCAGGAAATGGTCGCCCCCTCAAACTTAGAGAACGTGATCAATTTCAAGAGCTTGAAAAAGCCTACAATGACGCATTATTCTTCCACCAAAAAAAAGTTTTATCTTTAGAAAAGCAGTTGAAAGAACTGAGTTCTTCAAGATTCAAACACTCTAACAGCCAAGAATCTCTGGCATAAAAAAAAGGGTTCCTAGTTTAAAACCAGGAACCCTCTCTACAGAAGTTAAGTTAACGTTTACTTAAAGCCGTTATTTAGCCTTGACCTTCAACAGCATCGATAAGTTTATCGATGTTGTTTAACTGACTCGTTAAATTCATCAATTGATTCTTAGCCGCATGAAGAGCCTCTGGACTTGCCATAGGATCTTTAGCTTTTTCATCAATAGCTCGTCTTAAATCATCAGCCGCTCTTTGAGTCATTTGGAATGCTCCACGAAGACTCTCTCTGTTTGCTGCAAAACTTTTCTCTAAACTTACTTTTGCTCTAGCCAATACATCCGAACCAGCTTCCATTGACTTAGATAAGAAACCTGCAAAAGTTCCACCACCAATTTGAATAAACTCTCTTAAAGTTTCAACAGGAATAACTGTATTTGATCTTTTCTGCTTTTCAAAAATAATCTGAGTTAACGTTGAAGATGTAATATCTTTCTTAGTTCTATTATCAATAACAGTAACTTCTTCACCACGAATAATCATTTCTGAAATTTCATCCAAAGTAACATAACAACTCTGATATGTGTCATAAAGTTTTCTGTTCTGATATCTTTTAATTGTTTTAACAATTTTGCCGTCTTTAGTCGTTTGATTAGAGCTCACTGGAGTTCTTTGACTAACAGGCTGTCGACTAATCACTTGATTAGTACTTGAAAATGGCGAGCTAATATTGACTCGCGGTAAATTTGCAGCAGCTCTCGTTTTAGCCGGATTCATATCCCGCATCTGATTCGCTGTTGTTACAGTTGGAGCAAAACCGAACTGATTTAACTTTGTAGTAGCATCATTATTATTATTGTTGTTTTCCATAGACATCTAACGATCCCCCCTTATGAGCAATGCTTGGAACAAAGTAAATGAGCCTATGCAACTTTCATTGCTAATTTCTACACTTTTACTTTCTTCAATCATCACTTCCCTTTCTAATACTTATTAACACTGTGTTACAAGCTCATACCTTAAGTTATCAACTTAAAATCTCTTGCTTGAATAATTTAACAGCTTAATCTTTATTTCCTTTCAATAAAACAAGCAACTTAGGAAGAAAAATAAGTGTTTCAAAAAATAAAACGGTCACCAAACAAACAACGACTAACTGAAAACTCATCTTCATATTCCTCTAAGTTAATGTTCTTCTAAATAGATTTACGCACTCTGTCAACCACAAGTTTAAACACTATAAATTTCAGTTAAAACGATTACTTACCAGAAACTATCTGCTCTTCATCTAGCGTTTCTAACTGCCTGCCCTGAATCATCGACTCCCTGGGATTAATAATTCGAGGAGATATAAACATCAACAACTCTCCTAAATTATCAGTAACAGAATTTGTATGATTAAATAAGGCTCCAACAACTGGAATTTTGTTTAAAAAAGGCAAGCCCACCTTGGCATTAGTTTTTCTTTTTGTGTAAATACCACCAATAACCGCTGTATCATTAGACTTCACAAGTAATTGTGTTTTTGCTGACTTTGTTGTGAAAGAAGGACTGGGATTCGTACTTTTAATCTCTCTTTGAGACAAATCAATATTCATATTTACAAAGCCATCCGCAGAAACTTGAGGCGTCACATTCAAAGTTAACGTTGCGCTTAAAGTCTCAAAATTCACTCCCCCCTCAGTTCCCGTACCTTGAACAACTATCTCTTCACCCTGAGACAAAGTAGCTTGCACGTTGTCTGAAGTCGTAATGTATGGAGCCGCAATAATTTTTGCGTTGCTATTATTCTCTGTTGCATTCAATTGCGCAATAATCGCATCAATCCCCCCAACAGTACCCGCTCTAATATCTAAAGTATTAGGATTCCCGCCAGCAGCAGCAATTGCTCCAAACTGCCCAGTTGATCCTGTAAAATCTGGGTCATATGGCCTCCCCGTACTTGGTCGCGGAGTGTTTGGGGGAATAGCAGCCCCATTAGAACGATTAGCATAAGGACCAACTCTCCAATTAATTCCAAAATCTCGGCTAAAACCCTTAGTGGCCTCAACAATTCGAGAACGAATCAACACTTGTGGAGTCTGACGATCTACGGCCTGAATATATTTCTCAACTCTTTTAATACTCGCTAATGTATCCGTCATAATTATTGAATTAACTCGAGCATCAGTTGAAACTTTTCCTCGCTCAGTTTTCAAAGTTTCTAAATTCGTTGAAATCGTTTCAGCACGTGCATAATTCAAAGGTATTATTCGAGTGGTCAACGGCGCCACTTCCTCAATTGTCTTTGCTGCATTTGCCGCTTGTTCAACTTCACTTTTAAGTGCAGCAACCGGCATGATTCTATAAGTATTTCCTATAATTTGATAACCTAACTTTGCATTTAAAAGAATTATTGAAAAAACCTGATCCCATGGAGTATTTTTAATATTCAATGTTATTGGTTGAGCTTGAGCAGCAGTTCCCATAATAAAGTTTTTTCCACTAACTTCTGCCAACAGGTTCAAAATATCTTTAATATTTGCATTTTGTACATTGAGATTTATCTTACTTCCATTAAAACTAGTGTTTTCATTAATACTTAAAAAAGTATTAGGCATTTTAGCCACTGAAGAAGAACCCGTTCCAATATCTGTATAAGATTGATTTGGATTAGAGGATTGTGGGTTTTGAGCTAACGTTTTGTTAATTGGAAAATCAATGTAAATTTGTGTTCCTTGCTGGCTTATTGTTGGTGGAACATTTTTCCTTAATTGAACCAGAACTTTAGTTTCTCCGTCTCCTTGGTAGGCTTGAACATAGGCAACTGGCCCGTCAAACTCGCCAGTATCTAAAGCTCTTTTAAGTAAAGTTTGACTTATGGACGTTCCCCCAAGAGAAAGAATAACTTGTCTTCTTTCAAATTGATTATTTTTCGAAACAGAAATAACTTTATCTGTCACAAGCGTAACACGAACTCGATCCTGAAGTTGTCTAAATTCTAAGTTCAATAACTTATTATCAGCTACTTCAAAATTATCAGAAGGCTCCTCACTAGGCTCCAAAGCTTCTCCAGTATTAATTTCATCAGTTAATTCATTTTCAGAAAGGTCTTCAGATTCGTCTTCATCCTCGAAGTCACCCTCTTCGTCCTCGTCTTCTAAATCTTCGTCATCCTCATCTTCAAAATCATCGTCTTCATCCTCGAAGTCATCTTCTTCGTCCTCGTCTTCTAAATCTTCGTCTTCATCCTCAAGATCTTCATCATCTTCATCTTCAAAATCGTCGTCTTCATCCTCGAGATCGTCATCATCTTCATCTTCAAAATCGTCGTCTTCATCCTCGAGATCGTCATCATCCTCATCTTCAAAATCGTCGTCTTCATCTTCGGACTCATCCAGAGCATCGAAATCATCTTCAAGATCTTGAGCCAGCAAAGACCACATTCCCAAATGTGTAGAAGGGTTTATAAAGTTTACTTTGACGTTCAACGCCAATAATGTCACGAGTATTAAACTCAACACTAAAACAAAAGAAGATTGATTTTTAAATGATCTCATAAACTTGTCCTTACTTAGTAACCTCGGTCCCTAATTTAATTTTATTGATAATGATCTGAGTATTATCTTTGTTGTCTTTAAACGCTGTTTTCACATGAACTTCACGATTTGTTATTTTAATAATTTTAGAAAGCTTGCGCCCAATAACATCGCCTTCCCTTAAAACAAAAGAACTTCCTTTTGGAATACTAAATAGCGCCCTATTTTTTCCTGAACCCGTCGCAATAGCTATCAACTTATAACTTGCAATTTCATACCTTAAAATCTCACTAACCGATTCATTATTTGAAGCATCTGGAGCTAAAAAAGGATCTCGCTTTGACTCTAAAGGATTAAAGGACCAACCGTCATCAACTTTAAATTCATCTAAAATATTATCTTCTTCTGTTGATTCTTGCTCTTTGTTCAAGTCATCAACTAAGGGCTGAGAAGAATTCTGAGCAAAAACAGACACACTCAATAATCCTATAAATATTAGCCAAGACTTCATTCTTTAGTTTTTTCCCTTATCTTATATATTATTGAATTTTTTAAAGAAAAAGAAGGGGCGAAACACTTATTTGGCAGTTCTTAGTTTTGTTTTTGCTCTTTATTGAATGATTTGGCCATATGATAAGCCACCAATTCAATTTCAGCAGTCACCACTTTATCTGTGCCCTTAATTGTTGGCTGATCTAAAGTAACTTTTTCAGCTGTCATAATCCTCTCCATTGAAGCAACGAGGTCTAAAAAGCTCATAATCTGCAAATAAGTACCTTTAACCTTAATTTTCATGGGAATTTCATTTAAAAATTCTTTCTGTCGAACACTTTGCGGTAAAATAGATTCAAAATCTAATCCAGTTTTATCCGTCAAATCAGCCAATTCTCTTAAAATTTTTGGCATTTTAGGCCCTCTAGAAGGCAACATTTTTGACACTTCACTTAATTTGGAGATCAATTGATTCAACTCTTGAAGCCGTTGGTCTCTTTCTTCTTTAAACCGCTCCCCACGACGAACCTCAGCTTTTTTTAATTTCAGCGACTCTTCCTTCTTTGCTATTTGATTCACTAAGCCTACTCGAGTCACCGTTTTCCATTGCTCATAATGCTGCCACCCTGAAAACATGGCATATATAAACGCAATTACTGGTCCGATTTTTAAAATAATATCAATCATTGCGAAACTACCTCGGCATTAATTTCAAAATTTTTAACATCCAATGGAAAAGATTTATTTGCTGATTGTTTAGAGGATTTTTCACCTTTAACCAAAGTCCAGTTTGGAAAAAAAACTCCACCCTCTAATTTCTCCATAAAAGCACTGACTGCCTGTAACTTTCTAGCAAACCCGGAAATCCTTACCTTTAAACCATTCTCCGGTAAAACTTTAATATTTTGTAACCAGACTGAATCCGGCATACCTTTAACAACAAAATCAATCATTCTTACAATGGAATTTCTATTTTTTGAAACTGATTTAACCAAACGTAACTTTGATTCAATATCTTTTTTCTGATTTTCATAAGATCGAGCTTGATCTGCGTAAGATTTAAATTGTCTTAATTTTTCATCTTCTTTTTTTATCAAACGATCTATACTGACTGATTTACTTTTCAAACGTTGGGTTTCTTTTTTGGTTAACATATCAACCAAGTAAGGCGCTAAAAAAACCAAAGCTATGGTTAAAATAAAAATTAATAAAGATCTTGTTCTTTCAGGGTCACCGCCAATACGACTTTCCGACTTAACGACAACTTCATCATCAAATCCACCTATCGCTTCGTCTTGTTTTTTAGAAGAAAAACTAAATCCTTTTTTCTTGCGCTTAGAAAGATTAATACCTGCCATTAATTAACCCTCCCGCAAAGACCTGCAGCCGTTATCAAGCGAGCCGACCATTGCTTTAATTCGTTAGGATTAAATTTAGCTTTAGGCGCAGGAACTAAAAGCTCATGAGCCGGTAAAATTTTAATTTTGTTAGCGATACGCTCGCCTTTCAATGATTCCATTAATCCGGGAGTCATCATAGCTCCACCAAAGAAAAACCACTTTTCAATCATGGCATTTGATTCTTGAGAAACATAAACATCTTCACATTGCTGTAATTCATTCTTCCAAGCCACAAATTCTGGCCTTAAAGCAACTTGAGCGTTTTCAGGGAAACTAGCAGCACCACCAAGCTTCAACGCCTCTGCATCTTCAAAAGCTAAGCCCAAAGACTGAGCAATTGATTGAGTGAAGTGACGTCCTCCAATAGCAAATTCTCTTATAAAAACTATATTACCTTTATGCCGAACACTGACGCGCGTTCCCGAAGCACCAATATCCACAAAAGCAATCGGTAGATCAGAAGACAAATCCATAGCTTTTTCTAAAAAATCCCCGACACAAAAAGCATCGATATCTAAACATTTCAACTCAACTTGATTTAGATGAAACAAAGATTGAATTTGCTCCGAATAATCAGTTCTGACTCCAACAAGTAGTAAATCCCACCCTGGGGTTCCAGCAGGAGCTCCTGGTAATTGAGCGCTTTCCCCTAGAAGAATGTAATCAACAGTAATATTTTCAATGTTCTGAGTAAAAACTTGCTCAGCTTCCCATCTGACTTGATCAGGAATTTCTTTTTTTGAAATCTTAGGAATAGTCACTCGTTTAGTAAGAACATTGGCTCCTTTTAAAGCCGATGAACAAGCTAACTTTTTATTAGTAAGCTGCGATAAAGCCTCAGCAATTTTTTGCCCAAGAACGTCAGGGTTCTTAACGGAACGGTCATCATGTAAATCATTATCAATAGGAAGTGAAAAAAAGCTCTCTACTAAAAACTGCTTTTTCTTAAGTGTACCAATCAAACATTTTATCGCACTAGTTCCTACATCAATACCAATGGTCTTTGTAGACAGAAATGATTGAAATAAAGACATAGTCCCCCTTGATTTTGTGACGCAATGTTTATTTTAATTGAGTTCGCACAAAAAACAAGTAGTTAACACGGTAAGACAAAGTTCAAATTACAAATCCATTTTTTTAAATTTAAATAAACTAGCCCAAAAGATAACCATTGCCCATCCTAAAGAAACTGCAAACAAACCCAAAACACTCAGCCATTTTATTTGAGTTTCATAACCTACAAAACTTTTAACATCCAACCAAGCCAATGGTGGAAACAGTCGAGCAATCCAAAACACCAAAAAATTATATTGCCCATGGCTCTCAACAACACCTCCAACATTATGATCTCTAAATACCATTTCTAATCCATCCAATGAATGCAGAAAAACAACTACAACCATAAGTGAAGCAAAAGCCACAATACTTCTGGTATATATAGACAGTAGAAACCCTAAACTACTTAAAATAAGTAACTCAAAAATCAATAATATTTGAGCTTGAATAATCATGACTCCTGATTGGCTACCTGGCAATGCATAATGAAAGCACCAAGCAATCAAAGTCCAAAAAATAACCATTAAAGCAGATATTATAAACACTCCTAAAATATTACTCAAAAGCCAATTGGCCCGAGAACATCCACTACTGAGCACAAGATGCAGAGTTTTATTGGAGCTTTCTTCACTAAACACCTGAGTTGACATGTAGGACGTTAAAAAGACTATAACTATAAATATACAACCCAAAGCAAAATCCCAAAACATTTTTTGAACATTAACGAAAGTTAAAGTTGAAAGTATATAAGAGACTATTAAAAAGAAAAGAACAACTCCTAAGCTCATCAAGCCTAATCGCTGCTTTAAAATCAATTGCATTCTTAAGCGAGTCAACAATACAATGTCCGAAATATTAACCATTACAATTGACCATTCCAAGTAACTATTGGATCTTCATCCCAAGGCTCATTATTTTGATACTTTTGTTGTACCTGCACAAGGACATCTTTAGTCTTTCCATCTAAAATAAGACTTCCATTTTCTAAAACTAAAACTCGATCACATAGCTGCTGCACATCTCCAAGTGAATGCGATGAAATTAAAATTGTTTTTCCCCTTTTTTTAAGCTGGCTGACCACATGTCTTAGGTTTTCTTGTGCTCTAGGATCCAAGCCACTCATAGGCTCATCTAAAATAATAAAATCTGGATCGTTAATTAAGGTTTGCGCCAAACCTGAACGCTGTAACATACCTTTAGAATAAGAACCCATAATTCCTTGAGATCGTTTCCATAATCCAAAAGCTTGCAATAAGGTCTTAGTTCTTTTTGGAACCACTATTGATTCCACTCCCTTTAAACGGGACATATAACTCAATAATGCCTGAGCACTTAATTCTGACCAAAACCCTGAAACCTCAGGTAAATAACCGACCTTCTTCAAGTAATTCTGATTAAGCCTATGCTCTTGACCGAAAAAGCTTAATTCTTCGTATGTAGAGTTAACTAATCCTAATAATGCTTTAATGAAAGTTGATTTTCCAGCTCCATTTGCCCCAATCAAAGCAACAGTTTCACCATAATTGAGCGTAATTGAAACATCATTTAATACTTTTTTTGCCCCATAATTTTTTGAAAGACGCTTAACATTCAAACAATTATCAATATTAGCCATAAGTTACTTATCTTATTCTAAAAAAAATTAGACTCATTTGATCTACAAATTTCGCTTTTTTGTGTCTATTTTTTTGACAGGTGTTAAGCTTGTGTCAAATTTTCGTCACTTAACAAGCCTTTAACAGTCGAGTGTATAACTTGTAATCAACTGCTTAGCTCAAATTTGTTAAGAACAGGTTAACTGGCATATCCCCTGCAGTGTATTGAGTAAGGGGAAACTATGAAAATCATTAAAAATAAAAATTATATCTTCATTATACTCAGCGCTCTTTTCTTTGTTCATTGCGCACCTCAAACTGCTTCTACACTTGTTAATGAAAACGATGTGCAAACAGCGTCATCAGATTATAACGATCAAAGAATTGTAGAAACTCTTAATAAAGCAAAGCGACTTTGCGTTGGTATAGATCAAATTCTGAAACTAAATGGAAATAATGATGAAGCGCTTCTTGGTAAGTTTATGGCTAACACTCCAGTTCGCAAATTGGAAACTCCACCAAGCTACTGCTTTGAAATGAAGAAAAGATACGCTAATCAAGTTTCTTCTTACTTAAGGGTAGAATACGAAGATCATTATGGAACAAAATCAATTGGTTTTTCTGAAATGAAACATACCTTTTATGGAGCGACTAACCTCGATGATAACGGCACCTTTCACTTTCATGTTATCTTATTTGATGATTATGGAATGATTCAAATTAAAGGCCAAGCTAAATTACATGAAAAAGCTAAAGCTACTATTAAGTTCTATAATTTTCCAAGTTTTGATATTGCACTTGAAAGAGCTGTTGAACAATATCAAAAAGGAAAAAACGTTGCTGAATTACTGGGTTACAGATTCACTAAAGACTACTGGGAAACTGAAGCTTCTCGCCAAGATCAACAAAATATCTTACCAGATGTATTAGATCTTTTTAACTCACAATACAGCTACACTTTAGGTAGCTTTGAAATCGAATTAGACCAAATTTACAACAAACAATAATAATTAAGAAATAGGGGAAATAAATATTATGAAAATAAACAATACACTAAAACAACTACTTGGAGTCACTTTACTCGTCTCTTTAGGCGCCTGCTCTAAAAGCAGTGGAAATTCTAACAACCACCAAAACAATACAATATATCAACCAGCTGGATATTCTTGTTTTCAATCGACAACAGCTGCTGACCGTATTGTCACAGGACACTTTGGCAACGGGGCAACATTAGTACTTAAACTAAGTCCAACAGGAGCTGGCACTCAAACTGTTCAAGCAGTTGGTGAATTAAATATTCCTTCAATTGAAAGCTTTTTTGGAGGAAGTGGGATCTATGATATGGGTAACACGACTAACTATAACCCTGGAGCTTATCCATACAGAAATGGTGGAAACGCATTAAAGACTTGTCTTTCAACACAAAGCTTAAACGGTTCTTTTGAATGGGGAGCTGGACTTCAAGATCTTGATATTGCTTTAAGAGTAGACACAACTCAACAAAGACAACACGGCAATACTACTGCAATTAGAAATGTATATCTTGAAATGGGTGATCGTGTTGGCGGACTTGACACTTGGGTTTCTGGCGAACGTATTCAAGGTCAAATCTACATGGAAATTCAAGGATATCCTTCTTCAGTTTACATAGTAAAATAATTCTAAAACAAAGAATCTTTTATAGCGATGGTAGCTTTTTAGCTTCCATCGCTTTTTTTATGTAAATTATTCAATAAATGATAGCTTCTTCTTAAAATCAACGTTCTATATCTTCAAGCAGAGCTACGATTTTCTGATAAAATATTTTCTGTTGGTTATTTAATGAATCTATGTTTTTAATCAACTCTATTTTATCACCATCTTTAAAGCCAAGCTGCACAAGACTTGGATTAGTCTTTTCAGTAAAAAACAATTTCCAACCATCAGTCATCTTAATGCTAAAAGACCTATGATCTTCAAACAATTCTTCTTCGATTAAATTCCAATCCATAGCACGAATATCAAGGTTTAAGTTAGTTGGATTGACATCTAAGCTGTTTTCTTCATTTTTACTAAGGTCATTTTCATTTACTTTAATCTGCGCAATCTTTTGCTGAGATGTGTTTTTTGTTGCCACCAGACGATCGACTTGAGCTTCTTCAAAATTAAGTTCATATAAAGGACCTAACTTGACCCTTTTTATTTTTTTCTGATTTTTATTAAGAACAAGAAAAAGACAAATAGCTATAAATAATGTAAGAAGAACATTCTTCATATACTTAAGAATATCATGCACTTGAAAACGAAATCTGATTACAACAATCACTTGACTAATGATGAAAGCAAAATAAACTAAGTCAAAGTTTATGCTAGCTCTTGGAATTCATCTTTGCTCATTTAACAACTTAATAGTTTTGCATAATGATGAAAAAATATTAACCACTTATAAATGGGAATCTTTTGAACTTAATAAAAAAGATCAAAGCCAAGTTATTAAACGTCAAATAAATTTACTTTTAAAAAGCCAATCTCTTGAGCTAAAACAATTGACGGAAATTTATTATTGCTCTGGCCCAGGTGCCTTTACAGCTCTTCGAATTGTTTCTAGTTTTTGTGAAGCATTAAGTATTGGCCTGAAAATTCCATTAACGAGCCTTCCTCTTAAAAATATTATACAACTTGCTTACCCCAATAAAAAAGTTGCCATCCCCCTTAATCAACGATTTTTTTACCATAAAACTACCAATGAAAGTATCGATACCAATCTTGACTGCTTATTAGTCTCGGACAACAACCCAAAAATGCAGAAGACTTCAGAAGTTGAACTTTTACTTGGGACATTAAAAACGCAAAATTGGTTTAACGAAGACAACTTTGTTTCTGCTTACATTCAATACTCAAACAAGTACATTCCACAAGACATCATCTATGGAATCGAGCCTAAAATATTTGGTAAAAGAAAAACTTAAAAAGATCTTCTTCTTTTAACGTAAAATCCAGTTACTAAAAAGGATATGCCAATCATTAGTATAGTTCCAATCAAGCTACGTAATCTTTGCCAAGTAATGACGAGAGTCGTTGATTTAATTTCCTTAGGTCTTATCCCAATTAAACTTTTATCTTTTAATAAATAACTGACTGAATTCATAATAAGGTCAAGATTGCCATACTGTTGAAGCATTTGATTACTAGCCAAATAATGGCTCGAGTACAAAACAACGCTCAATTTTTTAAGTCCTTTAAGGTCATCTAAAACATTCCCTTTAAGATCTTGAGCAAAAGCAACTGGAAAAATTGAATTTAAAAATCCATGATCATGATCGTGACCATGATTGTGATCATGGTTTTTATCTTTTTTGGGGTTCAAATCCTTTGTGCTTGTTTCAATGTTCTTTTCAATAATAACCCCAATAGGAAGTGCCTCTAAACGATCAGAAGCCTCGCGTTTAGTCGTCTTTAAAGATTTTAAATCTCCAACTTTGGCATAAGAATATTGTTTCTCAGTTGAGATAAATGTTCGAGCTTTTAATTTACCCATTTTCTTAACTGATATTGTACTCACTTGTGGAAATACTACCGGGGAATCAAACCCTTCTACTATTTCAACAGCAGGAGAATAATTTTTAGAAAGTATAGTCCCTGGTAAACTGACTCTTTGATCAATTACTAAATTTTCTTCAACAACGACTCCAAAACCTTTAGCAACCTCTCTCCAGGCCAACGGGGTCCCTAAACCCATAAAAAACATTGTTGGCTTTCCTTGAGCCATATACTTTTTAATCACATCAAATTCAGCTTCAAAAGCAACTTTTGATGGTCCTACAACAACTAAAAGTTCACATTCAGAAGGAAGCTCCTTCTTTCCAAACAATTCAATTTCTTTTGTGGCGTAATTAATACCTTCAAGTTTCTTCTTTAAAATACTCATACCGTGAGGCGAATCATCATCAAGCACAAGTTCACCATGCCCCGCTAAAAAACAAATAGTTTTTTTATGACTCATCGAAGTCACAATGGCCAAAGCATTTGTCACTTGTTCCTCTACTTTTTTATCGTTAAAACTATCAATTCTAGATTCTCGACCGGTTTCCAAGTTTTTAACAACAATAATATTATTCATTCGAACATTATTTTTTTCTGCGGAAATTGGATTAGCCGATGGATTTTTGATAAGCAAAGATACTTTCCCATTGGAATAATTGACATAATTTTCTAAATAATTTTTAAGTTTAAAATTTTGTGACATTCCAGCAATATGGCTAGTCCACACTGTAATTTGAACGGGTTGCTTGATTTTTTTTAGTAACTTTTGGCTTTGCCCCCCTAAGGAGTACAGCTTGTTTTTAGTTAAATCAAATGACTTATTAAAATAATCCAATGAAGAAAAATAATTCAAAGAACCTAATACTAAAATTAAAGCAGTTACAGTCATCATCAAGCTAACGACAAATTGCCCACTTCTTTTCTTAAACCAAAGAGTCACTGCTTTTAAAGAACTAAAAAACCACAGTAAAGCAAAGACTATAAATAAAATCCCTAAGATGGTATAAGTATGAAGTCCAAGATGTAAACTTGGAATAAAACTCCAAATCACAAGTGCCGTAAAAGCTGTTAACATTAATAAATAACGAAAAAGACGATTCATAATTAAGACCTCCAATGCCTAGATTGTATGGATTTATAAGATAGCAACATCCAAAACAAAAAGAAGGAAAAGAAATAAACGAGCGCTTTTACATCAAAGATACCTTTTAAAAACCCTGAAAAATGCTCATTTAACGAAAAATGACTCAGTAAAGCTAAAGATTCCGATGTATACCCATCACTACCGGGAATAAAATAAATTCCTAAATTGCAAAGTAAAGTCAAAGTCACTGCAACAAATTGATTATCTGTAATACTCGACCAAAACAATCCTACAGCAATATAACAAGCTCCCACTATATATATTCCCAAATAAGTTGACGCCACCACACTCCAATCCAATCCAATATTAGTACCCTCGGCGGCAAAAAAGGATAAGAACAATGGAAATATCAAAGTACTCAACAGCATTAAGCTATAAAGACTAAAGGCTCCTAAAAACTTTCCAAGAACTAAGTCTATTGCTTTAATAGGCGAGGTTAGCAGCAGAACCATAGTCTTATTCTTGCCCTCTTCACTAAAAAGCTTCATCGTAAATAACGGAAGAATTAACAGTAGAATAACATGCATTAGATTATAAAATCCCTCAATCACAACCTCAATAGAAATCGTCTGAATGTTGGGGCTCATAGCTTGTTGTTGTGTATACTGCATATATTGAAACAAAAAGACCCCAAATATAATCCCCATGAACATTAAAAATGTTCCCAAGCAAACGTAAGCCAACAAAGTATTAAAATAAGACTTAAATTCTTTTTTCCAAATAGTAAACACTGAAGACAAAGACATTTTACACCTGCTCCCCAGCAACAATAGCTAAATACTCTCGCTCTAAATCATTTTCTTTAATTTCAGAAACCATTTTATCCGCCACTAACTTTCCTTTATTGATAATAATCACACGATCACAAGTGACCATTACTTCTGGTAAAATGTGCGTCGACAATATAACGGTACGCTCTTTGCCCAAAGATTGAATTAACTTTCTTATTTCAATAATCTGAGCTGGATCAAGACCAATTGTCGGCTCATCTAATATAACAAGATCAGGATTATTAACTAATGCCTGAGCAATCCCAACTCTTTGTCGATATCCTTTCGATAGGGTCGCAATAATTCTATTTTGCATGTCACTCAAACCACAATCTTCAATGACTTTTTTTACGTTTTGTCGAATATTTTTTTTATCAACTTTTTTAAGTTCTGCGACAAAAGACAAATATTCCGTTACTCGCATGTCATCATACAAAGGCGGATCTTCAGGAAGGAAGCCAACATTCTTTTTAATTTTAAGATGTTCCGCTACGACATCAGAACCTGCAATACTGACTGAACCTGCACTTGGCGGTAAAAACGCCGTCAACATCTTCATAGTTGTACTTTTTCCGGCTCCATTAGGTCCTAGCAACCCTAAAACCTGCCCTTTTGGAACTTCAAAACTAAGCGCATCAACAGCGGAAAAATTTCCATATTTCTTGGTAAGCTGATCAACAATAATCATTGAGATCTTATCTTAAGGATTTCCTCAATTCACTCAAGCCCTAGTTCAAAGCTATGACACCAAAGGTCAGTACCATTAACTCGACCTTAATTGCTCATCATGTTAAAGATTGCTTATGAAATTTTTCTTAGATACAGCTAACACTGAAGAAATTAAAACTGGAGCAAGCTACGGAATTATTGATGGTGTAACCACAAACCCTTCACTTATGGCTAAAACAGGTAAAACTATGGACCAAGCTATTCATGAAATAGTCGAAATTATTAATGGACCTATTAGTGTAGAAGTATTGAGTACAGATGCCAAGAGCATCATTGCAGAAGGAAAAAAGTACGCAGCAATTCATAAAAACATTGTTGTTAAGTGCCCAATGACAACTGATGGGATTAAAGCAACCTATGCTTTTTCTAATGAAGGAATCGCAACCAATGTCACTCTTGTTTTTTCAGCCTCTCAAGCTTTGCTTGCGGCTAAAGCTGGAGCGACTTATGTCTCACCCTTTATTGGGCGATTAGACGATCAAAGTCATGATGGCATGGCCTTAATTGAAGATATTGTTGATATTTTTGATAACTACAGCATGGGAACAGAGGTTTTGGCGGCTAGTATTCGGCATCCAAGACATGTTGTTGACTGCGCTCTAGCTGGAGCTGATGTTGGAACTATGCCGCTTAAAGTTATTGATCAATTATTCAAGCACCCTTTAACAGACCTTGGTTTAGAAAAGTTCTTGAAAGACGCTCAGAAAATACCACAGTAACTTAAAATTAAGCTGCTCTTAAAACTTCTATTTGAGTTAATAATTCAAGATATTTGTTTTTTGCGGGAACAGATAAATTACCCAATTTTAAAACAATGATATCGTCCTTAACCTCTGAAACGACACCCCATACATTAACCGATAATCCTTGTGTAAAACTATATAAATGTACATATATTTCATCTAACATCGAAAAATTATGATCTTTGCTGCTTAAATTAATATTAAAATTGGATTCATTAGCTTCCCCTAAGGAGCATTCGTATAACTTTTTTTGATCATGTATAAGAGCAGTCACCATTTCACTTTTCACATAATCATCTTGAGACAAATCCCCTTCAGAAAAACATGTGTCAAAAACAGAAAATTCACTACATGCTGACCATTGCTCAGTTTGAACACCTAAAGGTCTTAATAGTGAAAAAGCACCAATACCACCTTTTTTAATTTCCCTAAAAACATCTGCCGTTGAAAGCGGACCTCTTATTTCTCCATTGTCCGCTAGTAACTCCCAAGAATCTTTAATATCAATTGCCATCTTAGTCTTCTTCGGAAACTTGAAAAGCTGACATAAGTCTGTTTAAGTGTAAATATAGATAGTAATTTGACTATGAGCCAGAACTCCAACACACAACTTGATTACAATAGTTTTTTTATTGTTGGAGGAAAACACGATAAAGACCGCTTTGAGCTTCAACTTGGCTTTGATGGTCTGGGCACAGAAGAACTCAACAAATTTAGTTACGATGTTTGCTTTATGATGTTTACCCCAAAAATAATGGGAATGAACAGTCTTTCGCAGCTAGAGGAATTCCAACAAGACATTAAAAGCTATTTACGCCTTCACTCAAACACTGCTGACCCTAAAAAGGAGCTTGATTTCGATCGCGCTCAAGAGCTCTTATCCTCCTTAAAATCCGAAAAAACATGGGAAAGTTTAAGACTTTTTGGTGTTGAATGTTTAGCCCTTCTTAAGACTCAATACAGAAGAGGTAAAAGAACTATTTGGCAAAATGAATTCTCAATTGAAATTCTTAAAAAAATTGTTCACGATTTTGAATTGTCTCAAAGAATTTTAACTGAATTTAGAACTTATCTTAAAGAAAGAAACCTACATCGCAAAGAATTAAAAGAATTCTCAGTTGGATCCCTTAACTACGAACTCATTATGCTTAACGAAATTCTTAGTCATCAATTTCGTCAAAGCTTAGGTAAACTTGTTCAATTTCTTAAAAAAAATGAAAATTACACTCAAGTAAGATCAGACATAAAAAAACTTTTAGACGATGAAATCGAATCTTTATCCTCATTTCCAACCGAAGCTGAAAAAATTCTTGAAAACACTCCTTCTGAAGATGATGATTTAGATGAGCAAAGTCGCTACGAAAGCTATGTTTATCGAATGTCTCTTCTTAAGAAGTATTTTCAAAAGCCTCTATTTTTACAAACAAAAAAACACAATCTTGAAGGACGTCTACTCATTCCTGTTTATGCCATAGCTGCCGTACTTGCTGCCACATGGGCCGTTATCATTCAATATATATATTTTAAAAGCTTTGGCTCCGTTGAGCAAATAGCAGCTTTTGCTCTAATAGGTATCAGCGCTTATGTCGTTAAAGATCTCATGAAATATTTTGTTCGAAAAAGTTTTATGGCCAAAGGAAGCGAGTGGATGCCTCAAAAAAAATATGACCTACTTTTCCATTCCCGACGAAAAAACATCCGAAAGATTGGACAAATCACGGAATACTTCAAATCATTTCATAGTTCAGACATCTCTGATGAACTCAAGTCCATTCGTTACACCAATAACTTCAATCGCTATGTTGAAGAAAACCTTGATGAAGACATTATTCAAATTAAAAAGACCGTTAAGACCAACTCTTTATTAAAAAAAATATTCAAAGGACAACCTTGGGGAATTCGAGAAATTATACGAATACGTTTTGATCGCTATCTCGGTTTTCTTGATGATCCCATTAAAACCATACACTCTTTAACTAAAGATCTTAAGATTCAAAAAATAGAAGTTCATCGCCAATATGAAGTTCATATTATGACGTGGATCCACCCTTCAAACATTTCAAAAGAAGAAATTAAAAACCAAACAAAATTTAGAGGCTTCAAAATAAAGATTGATAAGAATGGCGTGGTCGGATCTGAAACTTTATCTTGGGATAAAGACGCTCCACCTCCACTGTATCCTGTTTAATAGTTTCTTTGGATGGCTAACAATCTTCCTAATATTTGTAAACTTTCTGGATTTTCGACTACAATATCACTGTATTTTTCATTATGCGCCTTAAGCACTATTGGTTGTCCATTTTTTTTAGGTAACTTTAATTCCTTTAAAGTAAATTGTTGATCAACAGAAGCCACAACAATATCCCCACTTCGACAATCTGAACTTTTTAAAATATAAGCCTCGTCACCAGGAAGAATCCCAGCTTTAAGCATACTTTCACCTTCAACAACTAAGCTAAAAACTTGTGAAAAGTCATTTTCAGTTAATCCCAAAGAATATAAAAAATCTTTAGCTACCTTACGAGATTCAACAGGGTTTTCAAAAGCCTCATGTAAGGAGCCCGCCGCAACAGTTCCCAAAAAAGCTAAATCAACGCAGTCTTTAGATTCGATAAGCGAACATAAGCGAAAATATCTACCTTCTTTCTCTAAGCATCCTTTTTTCACCAAGGCTTTAATATGATCTTGTATAGCCCCTAAAGAAAGCCCCCCTAGAGATTCAGCCATCTCACGATAGCTTGGATAGCGATCGAATTGCTCATGAAATGATTTAATTTTATGAAGAACATTTTCTTGTTTAGTCGTCAAAGTCATAAATTCATCATACACCATAAAAAAACCATAAATCAAGCTTTACACCATACATTTGTATGGTATAATTATTCTCAGGTGCTTGTCTCCCTGACTGCCATAACTTCCCTTTAAGCCTCCCACAGATAAGCACCAAAATTTTAAATTAATACTTGTTTCAGTCATAAAACATGAATAGACAAAGAACATCAATTCGTGAGTCGTTAGCTCAGCTGGTAGAGCATCTCCCTTTTAAGGAGAGGGTCCAGGGTTCGAGCCCCTGACGACTCACCATATAATATTTAATTACCATTTGAGAGCTATTTACTTAGTATTTGAAATACTTTTTAAGTTACCAACCCCCTTCCCTAGATGCGTTCCTTTGTGTAATTTTAATAGCAGAGGAAAAAGTCAACTAACTGACTTTTAAAATAAAGGGGGCCTTTATGAAATTTACTAAACTAACACTACTAACACTTACTCTTACTTGTGCGTTTTCAACTTTTGCTACTCAGGACAAATACTTCGAGTTCAAAGAAGTGGAATCAACACTTGAAGAAATCACTGATCCGATCATGGTAACAATGGCACATGAAAATGCATTGACACAAAATTTTGATCTCAACAACGAACTTGATGACGTCACAGTAAGTATCGACAAAATCATTATGTTAGGAAAAAAAATATGGGATATCATTGTAAAAAACAAACCAGTTGTGAATACAAAAACTGATATTGCACATATTGTTCCTCAAGGAACTTCGGAATGGACTGATCTTCACGGATGGGACATGCCAAAAACATATCGAGCTGCTTCTACTTTTAAAAATGGCTTTGGAACAACAGTAGTTGATCTTAGTTTTCTAGTAACTTTTTCACCAAATGGCAAGTTTGATGATCAAGGACATTATATTGCTAACCTTACAATACTTTCAGAGACCGTTGATGTTCTTTGGGGATACAATGTAGATGCAACAGCAAACATAAACAAGGCACTTAATATTGGTACAAAGAAAGATCCAATTGCCGCTACTCAAGTAGACATTAATTGGAAAGTTAAAACAGTTCTTAAGCATTCTGAAAAAACTTTATCTTTATTCGTAGATGGTAACGGATTAACAAAAAGACTTAGCCGTAAATAAATTTTATAAAATTATAAATTCTAAAGAGAGCCTGTAAAATATTTTGTGTAACTACCGTTTTTAGTTAAGCAATAAATCTGTCACCAAATTCTATTGCAAAACGA
>ENA-ORXR01001657-ORXR01001657.1-marine-metagenome-genome-assembly--contig:-NODE-1657-length-23079-cov-9.499044_pt1 | contig 23079 bp, 18 predicted proteins | sample MGYA00237866_ERZ511479 | MGnify/ENA metagenome assembly ERZ511479 | reverse complement strand
TTCACTCATTCATTCAAAATTCACTCATTCAAAATTCATTCATTCATTCACTCATTCATTCAAAATTCACTCATTCAAAATTCATTCATTCATTCACTCATTCATTCAAAATTCACTCATTCAAAATTCATTCATTCATTCACTCATTCATTCAAAATTCACTCATTCAAAATTCATTCATTCATTCACTCATTCATTCAAAATTCACTCATTCATTCATTAGCACCCATACAAACGATTATACGAATCCCAAAATTAGTAGGCAAACAAAATGTTCTTTTAAAAAAATAGGATTTATTATCAATTTATTTGTTTAAACGCAAGATACTTCGTAATTTTGTATGTTGAAATTGTAAATATTAAATAAGCTGCATCACAGCTTCGTGATTGCCCAATAAACTGCTTATATAATAAGGCGTAATAAGCAATAGAGGTGTTCATAAATAAGAAAGTGTTATGCGTTTTCCACCCCCCAACCCCCTCCAAAGGGGGACATATATACGCGGAAATCTCCCCCTTTGGAGGGGGTTGGGGGTGGACTCGCGTTAGAATTTTTTATTTATGAACAACATTAATCATCAAATTTTTAACCTACTATATAATGTTGAACAAATTAGATAAAATTGATTTGCAAATCCTGAAAATTTTACAAGAAAACAGTAAGATTACCAACCTTGATTTGTCCAAACAAATCGGACTCTCACCTGCTCCCACCCTCGAAAGGGTCAAAAAATTAGAGCATAGCGGTATTGTGCAAAGCTATCATGCACTCGTAGATCCACAGTCTATCGGTTTGAATGTAAAAACTTTTGTGCTGGTTTCGCTCGCATGGCAAAAAGAAAATGCACTCAATAGCTTTATGGACAAAATCAAAGCAATTGATGAAATAGTAGAATGTTACATCATAACAGGTGAAGCCGACTTCTTAATCAAAATTATCTGTAAAGACATCCCAACCTACGAGCAACTTCTATTCAAAACCCTCTCACAAATTGAAGAAATTGAACGTCTGAAAACACTCATGACCTTATCTACTATCAAAGATTCTAAATTACTACCGTTTAATTACGATACGAAGTAAGTCTCATTTGCATATAAGGGATGAAAAAATTGCAAAAAACAAATTGCGAATTCCACTATAATTTCACACGATGTTTTATTGGAGAGAGAATTTGTTTTTTGCAATTTGCATTTTAATAAGTTCATTTACTTTCGTGAATGAACAACTCATAATTTGAGTTTATCATGATGTAATAATAAATTACGAGTTAGGCTGTTTTTGAATATTAATATATTTTATATCGAAAGACACGAATTACAATAAATTCCGATTATTTGTGGTGGCTTAATATAATTTAGTATAAAAAATCTTTGACTTTTTTGAAAGGTTAAATACGTAATTACCCAATACTATTTTGTTCGTCTAAAAGACCTTACTATAAAGTAATCAAAGCTTTTTATATGAATTATTTTGTAGATACCTAAAAATAGAGCCTTGAAAATCCAAATATTATAAGTTAGGCTGCTGCTATTTCCTAATTTTATTTTAAAAAAAATTTTGAAATCTAAAAATAATAAGTACTTTTACCCTGTACTTTGTTTTCAAAACAAAAAGAAATCAAAATACATTCAACAGATGACGTGAAAATCAAGAATTTTCACATCAGATGAAACTCTACTTAAGAGGAAGTACAAGGTACTTCCTTTTTTTATATAAAAAATTCACATGTTTTATCTCGTGTTTTTTTAGGTAAAACCCCATATTTTTAATATATTCGCATCCCCAAGCTATTTTAACTAAAAAAATGACAGCACTATTCGACAACTAAAACTGTTGTTCTGCATAGTAATTAGTGTAAAACAAACACTTATGTAAGTCATTTTTATTTCAATTCAAATACAAATTTCACTGTGAATCAACTACCGAATTTTTCCATTCTAAATCGCGGAAGAATCTCGTTTGAATTTTTATCGAAAGGATTAAGAGACTTCCACGGTGCAATTGATTATGTCCGAGATATTCCTTACGGACGCACAAGCAGAAAAAACCGTTTAGAACTTGTTTTAATAGAACATAAAGGCACTTGTAGCACTAAGCACGCTATCTTGACCGAATTGGCTCGTGAAAACGGTCATCCCGATGTCCAATTGATGCTCGGTATATACAATATGAATGGTCAAAATACCTTTGGTGTAGGCAAAGTTTTGAGTGATCACGGACTTGAACACCTACCCGAAGCCCACAATTATATCAGCTACAATCAAGAGCGTTATGACTTCACTCGCAATGTAGCTTCTGACCTTTCACCTTTTGATTCTTTGGTAGAAGAAGTGCCTATACAGCCCGACCAAATTGAAGACTTCAAACAGGAATACCATAGAAATTATATTGCAACGTGGCTCAAAGAAACCAAACTACGTGGACGTTGGAATGTCGATAAGATATGGAGAGTCAGAGAAGACTGTATTCGTGAATTGAGCGGTATCAAAAAGACCGTTGTTTGGAGAGATTAAATAAAAACGACAGCAAAACATATAGGCGACACTATTCAGATGTTGTGGATATTTTTTAATTTTTTCATAAATTAAAAAATATTAAATTGATGGATAGTGTCGTCAGTATGTTATTATGGTAGTGCTTCAATTCATAAAATTGTCAAGTACTTATGAATTGAAGCAGTAGCCTACTTATAAAAATTGTCGGAGAACCAAATTACTTCATTTTGGACATGTTAAAATACCTAAGAGACCCTATCGTCCGTCAATACAATGACCTTGCAAAATTCCTACAATTACCTATCATCTTCGCTCAGACGGAGTGGCTACAAGCACCTTCTATAGAGGGACAATACCGTGGTCGGCATATCCGTGTATTTTCCTTTTACGTAAGTAAAATGGTTGGACACGGTGAGTATCGACGCATGAAAACTTACCCTTGTACCAGTGTGTTCGTTCATTGTGGCAACTTCTACAAATACCAACTCGCCGTCTCTCCCGGTAAGCCCGGACGTAAGATACTTCGCAAACTTAAAAGCCTTTTTTTTAAAGAAGAAGAAACCGATGCCGGAGAACGCCTTTTAATGGACAACTACACCTTATCCGCGAATGACAACTACTTCGCCGATGCGATACTCGACAATGGATTTCGTGACCAGCTACTAACACATATCAAAAGCCTATATGGTATGATGCGCTTGGAAGGCGATACAATCGTCTATACAGAAAGGGTGATGATAGACCGTGATGGAACTCGTGGACGTATAGAAGAAATGACCGACCTCGCCGTAGAACTCGCCGAAATGATTGAGCAATTTACGGAAGGGCATCGGGCAGCTTAACTTGATTTACAACTACAACAAAAAAGTTTTAATTAAAACAAAAAAATGTATTTTTTTTGTACTTTTGCAGCTATGGCAGAGTCAAAAAAAATGGGAATACAAGCAATATTAGTCGTCATTGCGGTAGCTGTAATGAGCTACTTTTATAATATAATTTCGAATGGTGACGACGCAGATGTTGATGACTTATTGACGGATGAAACAGAACAATATGAAGACATCGAAAGTACTTACAGAGATTTTTTACCTCATTCTGATGTCAAAGAAGTTATTGACCATCAATACTTTACACTTGCATATTCTGAAAAACATGAACAGGCTGAATGGGTAGCTTACGAAACAGATATTCAACGATTACCCAAAAATACAGAACGTAGTGATAACTTCCGACAAGATAGAGAGGTCTCTACCGGGTCGGCAAGTCTGGACGACTACTACGGGTCAGGCTACGATAGAGGACACCTTGCGCCGGCGGGTGACATGCACTTTTCGGAGGAGGCTATGTATCTCAGTTTTTTGATGAGTAATGTTAGTCCGCAAGAGCGCGGCTTCAATCGCGGTATTTGGCGAGAACTCGAAGAACAGGTACGTGATTGGACGCGAGGATACAAACATTTATATGTTGTTACCGGACCGGTATTGACAGAACGTGCCAAAGCAAAGATAGGAGACAACGACGTGACTGTGCCTCGTGCTTTTTATAAAGTCTTACTGGATTATCGTGAGCCGGAACTGAAAGCCGTCGGATTCGTGATACCAAACGAAGAAAGCAAAAAGCCACTTGATCACTATGCAATGAGTGTAGATGAAGTTGAAAATTTGACTGGTATAGATTTTTTTCATAACTTACCAGATAATATAGAAGAACGTTTGGAAAGAAAGTATAGTGTAGGACGTTGGCCCTTCGATGAAGAGCGTTACCGTGAGCGAATTTCTATTTGGAATAGGCAGTAAAAGTGCTGAAATAAAGAGGTCGAAAGATATTTTGAAGTTTTTTCAATTTTTCTTTGGGTAGTCCGTTACTTTCATATACAACCGCGTCTTAAAAGGGAATTTTGCGAAAGATGTGTTTATTTTTATTAAAAAATAATTGAAATAAATATCTAAAATATAAAATATTGTCTATTTTTAAATATTTAATTAGACAATGTAAAGACGCTTCATGAGTGCTTAAGTAGAGAAAGGTGTTCCAACCTCAGGGTCGGACACCTTTTTTTCATTTCCTTTTACTACCTTTAAATTTATTTCTCTCAAATAATGGCGAAGCAAAACATTGATAATTTTGACCCGAATGGAGTGGGACATAGAAACGGCAATTTTATCGGCTTACCTTTTGATGAGCATACCGCTCAAACTATTCTTTTACCTGTATCTTGGGATGTGACGACCTCTTATTCGGCAGGTACAGCACAAGCCTCTGAGTTTATTAGAGAAGCTTCTCTCCAACTTGATTTGTATAATGCAGATGCGCCTGACGCATGGAAAAAAGGTATTTATATGCTTCCTGCTTCCAATCAACAAATTGAAGAAAATAATACTTATCGTACTAAAGCCACAAAGATTATTGAGCAATTGGAAGCGGGCAAAGATGTAGATATTGCCTTGCTCACAGAAATTAATCAAGCCTGTGAAAAATTACATGATAAGGTCTATCGTCAATGTCAATTTTGGTTGTCAAAGAATAAAACGATAGGACTTATCGGCGGAGAACATAGTACGCCGTTGGGTTATGTAAAAGCATTGGCAGAACGGTATGAAAGTTTTGGTATTTTGCAGATAGATGCTCACTGTGATTTGAGAAAGGCTTATGAAGGGTTTGTGTATTCTCACGCATCTATTATGTATAATGTACTTCAAATTTCGAATGTCGAAAAGATTGTACAGGTAGGAATTCGTGATTATTGTGAAGCGGAAAATGAGCGTATCAAAGCATCCGATGGACGGGTAATGACGTTTTTTGACGAGGCAATGAAAGCACAATTATTTCAAGGAGAAACCTACGATATGATATGTAATCAGATTATCAACGAACTGCCCGATAATGTCTATATTAGCTTTGATGTAGATGGTTTGCAACCTGCTCTTTGTCCAAATACAGGCACGCCCGTACCGGGCGGACTGACATTTGAGCAAGCCGTTTTTATCATAAAAAAACTACGTCAATACGATAAAAAAATTATTGGTTTTGATGTATCCGAAACTGGTCCTGCCGAATGGGATGGGAATGTAGCGGCAAGAATTATTTACAAATTATGCTGTGCTGCTACATGATTACTCGCCTAAGTTTGGACATCTTTACTATCAATATAATTCCGAGTAATTCACGCAATTATGATAACTGCGGACTGCGGACTGCGGACTATCCAACTGCGGACTGATAGCCAACTACCTCAATAAAGTAACATCGCCTCCTTTGTTGGTCAATGTACCTTGTATTCTATATTTGACTAAATATACATACGTACCAACGGGCTGATCTTCATCCTTGTATTTGCCGTTCCAACCTTGACTTTCATTGTCTGTGAAAAACACTTGTTCTCCCCAGCGATTGAAGACATAAAACTCCTCAAATTCGTAATCTCGTCCTTGTATAAAGACTTTGAATTCGTCATTTTCGCCATCATCATTGGGCGTAAAAGCGGAGGGAATAGCGATAAGTTCACGCGGTTCATTGACCGTAATAGTGACATCGCTTGTATAAATACATCCTTCGTCGGACGTAACGGTCAGTGTATATGCGGTGGTTTGGTCTGGCTTTGCAATGGGTGCTAAAATATTGGAATTGCTCAAACCGGTGGTAGGCGACCATTCGAATGTATAGCCTTGTGTAGCTTGCACATTCCCCGTAAGGGTCGTGGAATCGCCAAGTTCGATAGTGAGTGGCGCACCGTTTATTTGAACCGAAATAGGAGTATATTCTGGCACTTCTATTTCGGAAGTATGTGTACAAGCATTGTTGTCCGTCACGGTGACAGAATATGTACCTGCTGCGAGTTGGTCAATATCTTCGGTCATCTGTTGTGTATTCCAAAAATAAGTGTATCCGGGTGTACCGCCGGAGGGAGTAATGTCAATACCACCGTCTTCGAGTCCGGTACAAGTAGCGTCTGTTTCAACTTCTATTTCCAAAGCGTCCGGTTCGGTGATTTCCACAGACGATACATCAGTAAAACACAATCTATCATCCATAACAAGTATTGGGTATGTACCCGGTGCGAGTCCGGCAAATGTATATGAATCATATTGATTACCAGTGTAATTAGCACCATTGTCAATAGAATATTGATAGGGAGATTGACCACCATTGACACTGATAGTAATCGTTCCGTTATTCTCACCATTGCAGGTGAGATTGGTTGATTCTATATTGGAAGTACCAAAACCGGCACAAGAAGGATCTTCGAGTACTGCCTGAATCGTATATTGGCAGTTGTTGGCATCTTTAATGTCAATATTACAAATACCTGAACCTACATTTTCGATATGAAAAGTACCTCCGCAACTTCCATTGCCAGTCATCACTGTACCGCAATCTGAGGTGACACTGTATGGCTGTACACCACCTGTGGGCGTTATACAAATCACGCCATCCGCACCAGATGTTGTAGTTGGGTTGATGTGGTCTATTGTAGCATCTACTGGAGTCGATTCAGTGACTATGACGGGATTGAAATCATAAACTTGAGTACATTGATCAGAGTGTATCGCTGTAACGTCATAGTTTCCGGCAGGTAATACGGTGAAGGTATAATTGGGTGAAGATGTAGTGACTGTGGTAGGCATTATGCCATCATCAAGTATAAATGTATAGGGCGCAAATCCGCCGGAAGTACTTATTTCAATACTACCTGTATTACCTCCATTGCAAAGTACATTATCAATCTGAACGGCATCAATATCAAATAAGGAACAATCTACATCATTGATAAAAACATTAAAAATTTCTGTGCAATTTAAGTCATCAACAATTGATATTTGGAAAGAATCACTCGGTAGTCCCATGACACTAAAATTGCCAGAGCAAGGACCGGAAGGGTCATCCGTAAAGAAGTCTGTTGCACTCGTGGTCGTTCCTGAATAAAATGCGAGGTAGGGAGGTGTACCGCCGTTGACACAGAATGATATTTGTCCGTCATTTACACCGGGCTGCGAACCATCTGTTGCATCAAGTTGAGTAACAGAAAAAGGTAATGGTTCAAATATGTTGACCGGATTTAGATGAAAAGTATCGGTACATCCCATATCATCCCTGACAATAATATTATAATCACCTCCTGTAAGATTGCTATACACTATCGAAGAGCTATTGCTATTATCAAATGAAGCACCATTGTCTATCGAAAACTCAAAGCCATTATTGCCGGAGGCAAAAATGGTCATTTTTCCATTCGATTCACCATTACAAGAAACGTTATTATTAACCACAACTGAATCAACTCTGGTAAAACAATCGCCGGGTGCAACAGCTACTGTGTCTATTGCAAAACAACCATTGATGTCTTTGACTTCTACAATGTAGTTGCCTGGAACTAAGTTATTAACTTCGTAATTACCATCACAACTCACCGCGCCAAGATTGGTAATAGGATTATTCGGAGACAGGGTAACTGTATAAGAAGGTGTACCGCCGTCAACACAAATTTCAATAGCACCATCCGATGCTCCTCCCTGACTTTCAGCTATCGGCGTGATGGACAGTTCCAACGAATCCGGTTGATTAATACTTACAGTATTCATCACGATGCATCCGGTAGCATCTGTTATGATAACAGGATAAATCCCTGCCGATAAATCTGAAAAAGTATATGATTGAGTACCTATCGTAGCAACTTCTCCTTGCCCGTTATCATAGGTTATTGGTGGCATAGCACCTACCAATTCTATCGAAATAGACCCGTCTTCGCTGTCATGACAAGTTTCATCTACATGATAAATGGTATCTATTTGAAGTGGTGTAGTTTGAATTTCGACCAGAACCGTATCTGAAGATGATGGACAAACACCATTAGTAACAGACCATTCAAATTCGTAAATACCTGAGGCAGCACCGACAATAAAATTCCTTGGAGTAGTAGCATTTGGGAAAAAGGTCACCGAGCTTGGTCCGCTAATTTGCGACCACATTCCCATGCCCGAAAACACCGAGTCTGCTTCTAATTCAATAATATTAGGTCCACACGAAAATTTATCTGGTCCGGCATTAGCCATCGTTGGTGGATCGTACACCCTAATTGGTACGTAATTACTTGAAATGGTTACACAATTGGTCGATGTTATAGTCGCGAGTGGCATACCATTCAATACCGTAAGCAATCCTTGATAAGACAGACCATATATGCGGTATTCCCCGGCATCAAGTTGGTCAATGTTGTAAAAGGAATTATTTATATTAAAGAGCAAAATATTATCATTGACATCCGTCAATATGTAGGCATGATTGATACCAATCACACCACCGATATTATTCATCAGGTCAATGTTATCGGGAATACCATCTTTACAAGCCTCTCCAATATCTACTGAAAATACTGTGTTTGTATCACAAGGTGCATTCGCATGAGTAGTTGAAAAAATAGAAAAGGAAAATAATAAAACGAGAAGCGTATAAGAATATTTCATATAGAATTTGGTTGTCAGTTTTCGATAGAGACATCAAGGTAAGAAATTGTAACTGATTGATTTTTAATTTTACAAAAAAATAATTTAAAAATATATTTCTCTTTACTTAAATGTAAATTGAACTACATTCGTACCCTGATACTTTGTGTCTAATGTAATTTGTCCAGAGGTATTGTTGGCTAAAATCACGCCAAATTATGGCACTTTATTAGTTTGGTCTATCTCAATCTATCCATAGATTTGACCAGCTTTTCATCCTTACGAATGAAGCGATTGGCAAGGATGGAAAAAATCAATGACAATGCCGGAGCTGCCAAGCCCAATTGCAGCGTCAATTTTGCAGTATTGCTAATTCCGCTCCACTCTTGATAAAATAAAATAGCGGCTACCGCAGGCAAGGCGATACTCAACAGCATGACCAAATAACCAAAACGCATTTGAAGCGAACGGTTTTTAAATAAAAATATCGTCGCCAATGCCAGTACACCACCCAAGGCAGCGAGAACCGTCAAGGCGATATGGTCTTGAATATCAAAAGATTTGTCTGCCAAAAATTGCTGGGTATTGATATTGCTCGACAAAAAATCAAGTCCAAAAAGGGAGAAAAAAGCCAAGGCAGCCAATAATAAAAATATGGTTTGAATCCGTTGTATCATCTTCTATTCTTTAATCGTAATTATGATGATGCAAAGGTACTTTTTTGAAATGTAAAATGTAAGAGCATGTTTAAATTTTTTCTGTCCACTTACTTTATTATATTTGCGATTAGATTTTTATATTCAAAAGTGAGGAAAGAAGTAATTAGCTTGACAATGTTAACTTAGAATAAAGAATATGTATAGCGCAGATAGGACACGGATTTAACAGATGAAATGGATGAAAGCAGATAAAAAATCCGTTCAAATCCGTTTCATCTGTTTAATCCGTGTCCTATTATATTTAATTTTTCAAAACATAACGTTGTCAAGTTAGGTTCTCAAATTAATATAAAAATTATTCAAAAAAATCGTTATAATACGAGACATGCTACAATCAGAAAATTTAAAATATACTTACAACGGCGGTGCGAATCTTGCTTTTCCCGACATCAAAGCAGGTAAAGGCGAACACTGGCTGATACTCGGGCAGTCCGGCTGTGGGAAGACAACGCTCCTGCATTTGCTTGCGGGTTTGCTTACGCCAAAGCAAGGAAGCGTGCGGGTAGGGGAAACGGATATAACAAAATTGAGCGGTGCAAAACTTGACCAATTCAGAGGGCAAAACATTGGTATTGTTTTTCAAAAACCGCATTTTGTCAAAGCACTTACGGTGAATGAAAACCTCAAAATGGCGCAGTACCTTGCAGGTGTGCGCCAAGACCAACAACGCATCGGTGCGATACTCGACAGACTCAATCTCGGACACAAACTCAAATCTGCTACCCAAGCACTCAGCGAAGGCGAGAAACAACGCGTAGCCATTGCCCGTGCTTTGCTCAATCGACCTGCCGTTATTCTTGCCGATGAACCAACCTCCGCACTCGATGATGCCAATTGCGAAGAGGTCATCCAACTCTTGAAAACTGAAGCTGCCGAACAGCAATCAACCTTATTTATAGTCACTCACGATCAGCGTTTGAAAGATAGATTTGAGCATAGTATTGTTTTATGAAAAAGAAAAAACAGACCTTCCTTTGGAAAATATCACACGAAAACAAGAAAGATTCATATCTATTCGGAACGATGCACGTCAAAGACAAACGCGCCTTTGGAGCATTGCCAATACTTGAAGAAAAAATAAATAAATGCGAGGTATTTGCCGCCGAATTTGATCTTGATGATGCTAACCAAAGTCAAATTAATTTTCATACATTACTTCCTGAAAATCAATTATTAGAAAACCTATTTAAACCCAAAAGATACCATGCACTTTCTATCTTATTCTATAAACAAACGGGCATGGACATTGGCTTATTAAATAATCAAAAACCTTTTTTTGTATATCAATTATTGACCGAGACACTTTTTAAAAAAGACATGCCCTTTGCCCTTGACCACTATTTATATGAGTACGCAAAAGAGCAAAGCAAAACGCTCGCAGGCGTAGAAACTTTTGCCGAGCAGATTGCGATATTAAACAACATTTCTATTAAAGAACAAGCTACGATATTGAATCAAACAGTCAAAAACTTCAAAAAATATCGTCGCCAACTCAAAAAACTCACTGACCTTTATCAATCCGGCAACCTCTCACAACTCAATAAATCTGCCCGAAAAAGTATGGGTAAACTCCGAAAAATGATGATAGATGATCGAAATTTTATCATGGCAAACCGTATTGCCGAGATGACCAATCAACAAACGACTTTTGCTGCCGTCGGCGCAGGGCATCTTGGTGGCAAAAATGGTATATTACGACTTCTAAAATTAAAAGGCATAAAGATAAAAGCTATATCAACTAATTAAAAGTAAAAAAATTACATATATTTTAAATTAAATATTTTTTTTAACTCCCAACCTTCATATTGACAATAACAGCATAAAAATACTACGTATAATTAGGTCATACTGATAATCTTTGCTAACTTTGTGAGCTAAATTATTATTATCGAATTTCGGGTGTTCCAATTCTTTACACAAAGAATTGCAGCCCTACCCTTTGCCACGAATAAAAAAATCACACTACCATGAACAAGCGTTGGTCGATCATCGAAGTTGAAGATAAAGTTGTCAACAAACTCAAGCGCGAATTGAAAATAGACACCGTTTTTTGCCGCTTGCTCGTGCAAAGAGGTATTACGAATAAGGAGGAAGCCAATTTGTTCCTTAATCCTACCCTTGAACAATTACATGACCCTTTCTTGATGAAAGACATGGATCTTGCCGTAGAACGTCTTGGGAAAGCTATCAAAGACAGTGAAAAAGTCCTCATTTATGGTGACTACGATGTGGATGGTACAAGTGGTGTTGCCATGTTTTACAGCTTTCTCCAACCACTCAACAAAAATATAGACTATTACATTCCCAATCGCTATAAAGAAGGATACGGACTTTCGCAAAAAGGCATTGAATATGCCGCCGAAAAAGGCTGTACACTAATGGTAGTGATAGACTGTGGCGTAAAGGCACATGCTCTGATAGACGAAGCGGCATCTAAAGGTATAGACGTAATAGTATGCGACCACCATACACCAGAAGGTGAAATGCCAAAAGCAGTAGCTGTACTTGACCCTAAAAGAGAAGATTGCGAATACCCTTTCAAAGAACTTTGTGGCTGTGGGGTAGCTTTCAAACTCGTTCAAGGCTATGCACAAAAAAACGACATTCCTCTCGACGATATTACTGATTTACTTGACTTTGTGGCTATCGCAACTTCTTGCGACATCGTTTCAATGACGGATGAAAACCGTGTTTTAACACGCTTTGGTCTTGAAAAACTCAACGATTCACCACGTGCGAGCCTGGAAGCTCTCATAGAAACTACCCGACGAAAAATTCCACTTTCTGTCAATGATGTTGTCTTCGGCTTCGGTCCGATTATCAATGCTCCCGGCAGACTTGCCGAAGGGCGTGAAGCAGTAGATTTACTGGTTGAAAAAGATAAAGAAAAAGCCTTAGAAATGGCTGCTAAACTTCGCGAACACAACATGGAGCGCAAGCAATTAGAGCGCGACATGGCGGAGCAAGCAGAGCGGATGGTGAGAATGGAACCGGAAATTCCGATGTGCCTCGTTTTGCACCGTCAGGAATGGAACAAAGGCGTACTCGGCATCGTGGCTTCACGTATGGTTGAGCGATTCAATCGCCCTGCTTTATTGTTGACCGAAGCACCCGATGGCAGATATGTTGGTTCGGCGCGTTCTTTGGGCGGTTTTGATATTTATCAGGCACTTAAAGGAAGTTCAGACTTACTCGACAATTTTGGCGGACACAAATACGCAGCAGGTGTGACACTCACCTCTGACAAAATCGAAGCCTTCCGCGATAGAATGAACGAAATCGTTAAAGAAACAACACAGCCTGACCAGTTTGCACCTTCTACGATTATCAATTCAGCACTTCGCCTTAAAGATATTACGCCCGAATTTTGGGAAACACTCTGTAAATTTGCTCCCTTCGGTCCACAGAATATGCGTCCGCTTTTCATGACTAAGACCATACGTGATACAGGATTTGCAAAGATTGTCGGTGAAAATCACCTCAGCCTTAGTATGCGACAAGGTCGTTCGGAAACCAAATACGGTATCGCCTTTGGTCAAGCCAAATTCATCGAAAAAATCAGAACCAAGCCATTTGCTGCTTGCTACGTTTTAGAAGAAAATAGCTTTGCAGGTAAAACAACCGTTCGTATGAATGTCAAAGAGATTTACATTCCGAAAAAGTAATCTTTTGATGAATGGATGATTGATGAACACGAAGATTTTTACTACGCAATATTTTTTCTTGTAAAAGAAAATTAATATAAATAAAAAAACAGAATTAACAATCAGATTTCTGACTGGTTTATTCTGTTTTTTTTATTTTTAAAAGCCTGAACATCGAACCTATAAGATTTCAAAATCTTATAGGTTTTTCTATACCAACTAAAGGATAATTCCGTTTTTATTTATAAAACCGTTCAACAAATGAAAAGTAATAATCATCTTCGAAATATTCGCTTTCGTCCCGTCTCCAATCACTGGTCACTAATCACTTTTACTCTACTATTCCTAATAATGACTTCTTGCCAATCGGAAGATAAAACACCACTGCTTATTGGTACATGGAAAGGCGTGAGTTGGAAGGTCGGAGACAAGAACTCCGGTAGAAATGCGTCAAACGCTCGCTTTCAATTTAATGCGGACGATACCTATACCGCAGCTTTTGAAGGCAGTAAAGAAAAAGGTACATTTAGATTGCGTGGTGATGGCAAACTATTTACCACCGCAGAAGGTAATACAAAAATCGAAAAGGCAGTCCAACTCGCCAAGATTACTACTGACACCCTCGTTATGAAGATGAATCGAGTTGGCGATAGAGAAGAATTGATACTTGTAAAGGTGAAATGATTGCCCAAATTTAGAAAGGCGGTGATTGGTGACTGGTGATTGGTGATTGGTGACTGGTGACTGGTGATTGGTGATTAGTGATTGCCGAATACGAGATTTTGCTTCGCAAAATCCACTGAAAACCATTCACCATTCACTAATCACCAGTCACTAATCACCAATCACCAATCACCATTCATCAATTCACCGAACACGCATAGAATAAGGCAAGATACCGGAATTGCCGAACTTGTCTTCGGCAATAAAAGTAATCTGAACGGTATCGCCGGGTGAGTAATAGGTATTATTCACCAAAAAGTTATATTGTACCGCCGCAGTAGAACCTTCTAAAGACTGCGTATTAACAACTCCTTGTTCTTGAGTACTAATAAAAAAATCAGTCAGTCCTTTATTGTCACTGATATTCATTTCAAAATTAATCGTGCTGCCTGCATCATGGTCTCCTACTTCAGTAATTGAAGACACACCATCTACTCTAAAATCAGTAATATTCGGATCGACATCGTCTGAGGCATTTTGGCAACTCATTGTAGTAAACGCAATGAAACTTAGTACAAATAAAAGCGGTTTAAATATGTTTTTCATGCTTCTTGATTTGTGATTTATATGGTTGATAATTTTTTAAATAACGTAACCACCACAAAGAACACTAAGTGCACGAAAGCCGAACTGACATAGAGAACACAAGTAATCTCTTATGAGTTTCCATCATGCGTTGAGGCAGACTTAGTTTTCTTCTGCATTAATTCGATCTTAGTGTCTTTAGTGTTCTTCGTGGTAAATAATTACAGAATAACTCTATTCTTGGTCAAAAAATACGCCAAAATTATTTGACGAATTGTCCACTGATAATTTGATGGCGCATTTTTATTTTTACAAAATACATGCCGCTTGCTAAATCGCTGATATTGATACGTTTATTGACTTTTCCAAAAGTATCGCTCGATGTTTCATTAACCAGTTTACCTTGTGTGTCGATGATGGCGATTTTTGCCGTTTTACCCTGTTCAATATTATTGAAATGTACATTAATGTAATCCGTAGCCGGATTAGGGAAAATATCAAGTTGAGGTTTGAGTAAGGTGGTATTTTCAACGGCAACTGACATATTATCTTCATCTACGAGTATAGAATCAATCGGAAAACTCTGAATAGACCGTGCAAAAGTTGCAGCTACAATCTCATTTTTCGCTTCATTCCACGCCAAATCATTGACCTTTATTATAGGCATATTTGAGCCGAGTCTGTCCCAATTTTCACCTGCATCCAATGTAGCATATACACCGCCGTCGGTAGCTACAAAAAGTAAGCTATCGCCCGTTTCAGGATATATAAAAATGTCATTTACCGCTACTTGTGGTAGATTGCCGGAGATGTCCGTCCATGTCGTACCTCTATCATCAGAGCGATGTACATGCGGTATAAAATCATTGTATTTGTATCCCGAAACCGTTACATAAATTGTCGCTTCATTCAAAGGAGAAGGCTTAGTAGCAGTAACATAACGCTCTGGCAATCCAGCTGAGATATTCACCCAAGTAGCACCCGTATCCGACGAATGCCAAACCTTGCCATTCGTCGTACCTGCATATAGATAATCGGTATTGACAGGCGATTCGGCAACGGTAGAAATAGAAGGCTTGTAACCTTCCTCACCTACGATATTGTCGCTGATAGGTTCCCAAGAACCCAAATAACTATTAGTATTTCTATACACACGCTGTGCGCCCGCATACATCTGGTCAGGATTGCTTGCACTCAAGATGTAGGGCATATCCCAGTTTCTGCGTTCATTTTCATCAAACCCTGCTGTCAAATCATACCAATCATACTCACCTAAGACAGCATAAAGATTACCATATTGAGATTCTACGAAATACAAGTCAGGATTGGTCGGGTGAAACTCTAAATGAAATCCATCGCCGTCCCAAAGCCTCACCCAATCAAAGTCAGCATTTCCACCCGTTGTACCGTTATCTTGTGCGCCACCATAGTAGAGGTCGGGCGCGTGCGGATTGTAGGCAGTTCGGTAAAATTGTGTGGTCGGAATATTCTCAATATCTGTCCAGTCTGTACCGCCGTTTCCAGATTTATACAAACCGCCGTCGGTTGCCAAAATCATATCACCGGAAGGCGTAAATATCAAATCATGTTTGTCAGCATGAACTTCATAATACCACCATATCGGAGTAGCGAGTTCCCAAGTGCTACCACCGTCATTAGAACGATGAAGGTCAACTCCGAGTATATAAACTTCCTCATCATTAATTGGATTAACACGAATTTTACCAAAATACCAACCAAAACCACCTAAGACACCATCTAAATCAAAACCCGTATTCAAATTCTCCCAATTTGCTCCGCCGTCGGTTGTTTTAAATACACCTTCTACATTATATCCATCGCCGTCAACATATAGAGCATATATTTTTTGAGGATTGGTAGGGGATATGGCAAGTCCGATACGGCTCTCCACAGTAGTTGGCAAACCGCCTTCAAGTACTTCCCAATTTTCACCACCGTCAGTAGTTTTCCAAATTTGTGCTTCGTCACTTTCTGCTATACTGACAAAATTGTTTCTGACGCGCGTCCATGCTGCTGCGTAGAGTATATCAGGGTCGGTCGGATCCATCACCATGTCGATAATACCGGTGCTGTCATTGACAAAAAGGATTTGTGACCAGTTCTCACCGCCGTCCGTTGTTTTGTACAATCCTTTGTCATTGGTAGGTTCAAAAGGAATACCCATTGTACTGACGTAAAGCGTTTTCGAGTCGGTCGGATGTGGGATGATTTTGGAAGTAATGCGCTGTTCTTTCAAGCCAATATTTGTCCAAGTATTACCCGCGTCTGTGCTTTTATAAACACCGTCGCCGATAGAAGGATGTCCTGAAATATTTGGGTCGCCTGTACCTACATATATGGTATTTGTATCATTCGGGTCTATCACCACATCTCCTATGGAAAGAAAGGCTTGGTCATCAAATATAGGTGCCCAGTCAGCGCCGCCATTGGTCGTTCGAAATAAACCACCACCAGAAAATCCGGCATACATAATATTCTCATTTTGAGGGTTTACAGTCACGGTATTGACTCTTGCGCCGATATTGCCGGGTCCTTGTTGTATCCATTCGGCATCAAAGCCTTGCGGAGCATCTGCACGTAAATTGACTTGCTGTTTGATGCTGTATAATGCCTGTTCGTAGGCACGAATGTCAGGTTTTGAATCAGGATAGGCGCGTTGGATAAAAAGATGTTCAGCAGGTCGATATTTCTCTGCCAAGCGGTCTTTTTTTATGGGTATTTTTTCTGTAGAAATATCTTTTTTTTCTAATAAAAATACACTCGCTATCGTGGTGATGATTATTAAAATACTAATAAAAAGTAATTTGGTCTTCATGATAATAAAATAGTGCAAGCGGAACGCTTGTATATTAGAATAAAGTCTATTGTTTTAAAATAAAGTCTAAATAATCGCTATGTTTTGCTCCATTTAAAAGTAAAGATAATCACTTTCGTCAGAATGGCACAAGTTATTTCCTCTATTTCACTTAGATATAAGGAAGGGGTAGAATAGAATATAATGAATGTTAGTTAAACTATATGCGTATTTGTCGTGTTTTGCTGCATTAAAAAAAGTAAAAAGGTTATTTGTATCTTAAATTACAGATTTATTGTATTGAATTTTTAAAAATGGCTATCTTAATTACTATGTGCAGTTGCTTTTCTAAGCGCAAAAATAGTGTCGGGTACTCGCTTTTTTATAGAATTGACCGACCTGGAGACGAAAATTCAGGAAGCAGATTTGGTCATCACAGGCGAGGGCAAATTTGATGAACAAACCCTTCAAGGAAAGGTCATCAATGGTATCGCAGAACTTGCAAAAAAGTACGATATTCCCGTGATAGTAATATGCGGTGCAAGCGAAATGGATGGCGAAAAAATAGGCATCAAAAAAGTTTATTTCGTGATGGATATTTCGTCATCCGTAGAGGAAGCTATGCGTGATGCAAAGGAAAAAGTAGCTGATTTGACATTCCAAATGATGAAGGATAATATAACATTGTAAAACATATTATAAATAGAGAAATGTTATTGATGAACGCATGAATAATGTCGAAATTTCGGTATGAGTTGTAGAATTTTTATCTCATAAAACCACTTGTATATTTATATTTTTTTTACCTTTAAGGAAAATAATTACAAAAAACATACTTTCTCAATACCATCAAATTTAAAAAGATATGGATAAGCAAGAAACTACAATTATATTAGATCAAATCGAACAGGAAGAAATCACGTTTACTCGACCCAGTTTACTGGCAAGATTTAAATCAATATTGGCAGATTCGGTATTCATCATGATTTTAATGATTATTGCCTCAACTATTTTGAATACACTCAATATAGAATCCGGTTTGGTACGAGGTATTATTTTGTCTTTAATTTTGTTGTACGAACCGATTATGGTAGCTATTGACAGGACTGTCGGGCAGAGAATTATGGGTTTACGGGTTAGAAAATACTCAGAATTTACAAATAATGATACGCATCAGAATATCAATATCTTTTATTCATTACTCCGATTTTTTGTGAAAATTCTGTTAGGTTGGTTGTCATTATTGACTATTCATTCTAATAAGTACGGGCAAGCTATACACGATAAAGCTGGAGATTCTGTAATGATTTTTGAGTAGAATTTACGTCTAAAAATAGGGAGTCAGACTATATATCTGACTCCTATACTTTACTTCTTATTTCACACCCACCTCATCAAACAAGGCAAGTAATTCTTCTTTTTCGGAAGGGCGTGGCGCGTCAGCAGAGACGATATTGCCTTCTGCATTGACCAGTATAAAACGTGGAATTCCCTCAATGGCATAGTCTTTAACGAAGTCAGATTTCCAGTCTTTGTCGGAAATAACTTGTACGCCTGTGAGTTCTTTTTCATCGACCATTTTTTTCCATTTTTCAATGTCCTTTTGTTGGTCAACCGAAACACTGACAAATTCAATATTTTTGTCACGATGTGCTTTTTCAAGCTCCTTCAAATTTGGTATTTCCCTTTTGCAAGGTCCACACCATGTAGCCCATACGTCTATATAAACATGTTTTCCTTTAAGGTCTTCGAGTGCAATGTTATTACCTTTTGTATCCTGATACGCAAATTTTGGAGAGGGCTTTCCGGCAACCAGAGACTTAAGTAATTCGTGTTTTTCGGTTAGCTTTTCTTTCAACTCATCGTCAGTACTCATGGACATGACGGCTTCATAGATTTCGTCCGATTTCTCAGCACCGGGACTCACATAATATGAAACATCTTGCAACATATCATTTTTAATTGCCTCACTTTTTATAGCCTCTAATGCGGTAACAAAACCTGCTGTATTTTTACTTTCATCGAATATATCCATAAAATGAGTATTCACAAGACCTTTGTACGGATAATATATTTTATAATGTTTATCATTGTCAAAATCAAAGGATTCAAAAGGCTTGGTGAAGTCAGCAGAGGCTTTGAAGTCTTCTTTTTCGGCAAAATACTCGTGGTAAGATGGGTAATTCTTTAGCCTTTCAAGGTATTCATATTTTATATTTTGTTGTTCTTTCGCAGCAAAATCGGGTGTAATGTCAGCTTCTGAAATGACCTCTTTTGATGCCTCGCGTATCTCGTTTATTTTACTCAAAAATTCGGCTTCTTCCATCGAATATAACAATTTAACGGGAGGAACGACATCAGCGATTTTTGCTCTTTTTTGTTGGATATAATTATTATTGGATGCGCCTGTACCAGAAAAAGCGAGTGATTCGGGGTAGTCTTCCATATCTGCCGAAATTTGTATATTACCACTCGGCTTAATATATAAATAAGCAATTTTTCTACCATGTACCAAACGATAGTAGCCTTCGTGCAATTGTAATGTATCCGAGAACGTACCGTCTTCATTGACCGCGATAGTTTCAGATATATCACCACCGCTAATACGTATTTTATCAAGCGAATTTTCTAATTGACCGGAAATATACGTGTCGGGAAGTTTGGGCGTAGTATCAACTTTAGCGTCTTGTTTGCAAGAGACAAATAAGGCAAAAGCCACTAAAATCAGGAGTGCTTTTTTCATAATTTTATAGTTTTTACTTAAGTAGAATAGCTACAAAATCACTTCATGATCCATGCGTTTTGGTTAAAGCGATTTTGAACTTGTCGAAGTTTGCCATCCAGTTGATTGGGTGAACAATTGACGACGACACCGACCCGTTTCATACTGCCATTCCAACTTGTCACTGTCTCATAACCTTGTCTTTGACATTCACGAATCATGCGGTCAGCATTTCCTCCATTGCCAAACGAACCGACGACGATCACATAACGATTCGCATTATACGAACGAGTCGTCGTAGTCGTTTTTGTGGGCTGGACAACGGGATCTTTTCTGACAGTGGGAGCAGGTTCTTGTGTCGTCCTGACGGGTTCTTCATTCACATATTCATCGTCACTGCTTATGACCGTGACATTATCGGAATAATCAATATATTCTTCTTCTTCCGTGATTTCATCATCGTATTCTTCCTCATCGTCATATACAGGGATTTTCGTTTCGGTGCGGGTTTCATTATTTAGTCTATTGGTTTTATAGCGATCCCATACGTAATAAGCAGCAAATAAGAAAGTTGCGAGTAATAGGATGTTGAATAAATTAAAAGATGATTTTGCCATATTTTTAGTTTGTGATTGAACAACCGGGGCTGGTGCTGTTTTAACGGGGGGCGGTGTTTGAGTTATGCTTTTTAATGGTTTTAAATCAAGTTTTGGTAAACCGAAGGCATCAGTCAGGAAGTTCGTATTTTCTGCTTGAAATTGCAAATCGCCCGACGAATTTGCCTGAATTTGTCCAACTTGAGGCACATATATAGGGCTTTGTCGATACAAAATTTTTGTACAATCGCTCGTGTAAGTCTCAATCGTGCTTATCGCCTCTTGATAGCTTCTGCCGTTTTGTTCTGCCAATTTATTGACCAGCACGCCGTCATTAAAAGTCAATTTATCTACAAAATCAAGGTCATTACTCGGTGGTAAAATGACCTTACGCGAAGTGTCTATATCTGCCGCGCGATAATTGGTGACAAAGCCACCAAAACCGGGTACGACGACACATTCGTATTCGTACAGTAAATTGAAAATATTAGAAGAGACGGAGTTCATTATTTTTTGGTCATAGCTCACCGTTTTATTTCAATATAAAATTGAAATAAGGTAACTTGACAATATTATGTTTTAAAAAATCAAATATAATAGGACACGGATTGAACAAACGAAACGGCTTTGAACGAATTTTTTATCTGTTTTCATTCATTTAATCCGTTAAATCCATGTTCTATCTGCGCTATACATGTTTTTTATTCTAAGTTAACACTGTCAAGGTAAGGTATGAATATTAATATTTTTAATTTTTTTCAAATAATTCTACAAAAATAAACAATTTAGGGATGAAAAGATAATAAACGCTACATCTTCTCCCGATAGCTATCGGGATTATTTTTTTTTACACGAGCCAAATTTGACGCGAATAACGGTCCCGATAGCTATACGGGATTAAGGAGAATTTGGTGAAGTATAAAGGAAAAAGAACAAGTCAAGATGTAGTGTTTATTGTTTTTTCATCCCTTATATGGTATTTCCGCTTTAATTCCTAACCTTATAGGTCTTATTGCCCGTCTGTATTATTGATACCCTCTTTTATAAATTTTTAAAAATAACAATATGAAAAATATTTGGTATTCTGCTATACTGTGTTGATTTTTAGACTTTCGGAAAGCCCACTCGACGGACATTTTTAAAATGTCAGGCGAGATATGTTTTGTTTTAATTTGAATAATTATTTATAAATAACATTATTTACATTTTGTAAAAATCTGATTTTAAATAAATAATGAAAAAATATTGTCGTCTGACATTTTAAAAATGTTCGCCGACTTACGTTTATTTTCCAGTTCAAAGCATATTATAAAAACGGCTTTTCGTTCCCCCTGTTTTAAACATGCTCTTAATCTGCTATGCTAACTTTAACCATATCCATATATTTGTATCGTTTTGAATGATTACTCATCAATACTATATTTAAAATGAAATGCACAAAAACAACATTAACCTCAATATTGATTTGCCTCACCTTCACCGCCTGTTCCCAACAAATACGGCAAGACACTACATTACAAGTTTCCGAAAATTCGATCTGCACTTGCGAAAATATGACAGGCGAATGGCTCAATCCTTCCGGTTCTGTTTTAGTCATTGAAAGCGTGGACAAAACGGGCAGTATCAAAGGACATTATCTATCATCTACGGGAACTGACGGGCAACGATTTCCATTAATCGGTTGGGTTAATCGCAAGCCACACGAAGCCGAAAAAGACAATACAGTAGCCATCACATTCAGCGTTCGTTGGGGTGAGTATGGCAGCATTACTTCATGGACAGGCTATTGCAAAAACATTAATGACATTCCCACCATCAACACCTCATGGCATCTCGTCCGACCTATCACCGACGAGTCGTATGAGCATATTCTGACGGGCGGTTATCCGTTTACACCAAAGTAAAAACCTTAGATAAGAACAAAGAGATTATTATTTTGCAAACATTCTGAATACAGAATCGTAAAATGGTAGTGATATGAAAATTTGGACGTTTATTATACGCTTTTGGGACTTCATTTCCCGACAAGGTGTCTCGGATGATTTTTTGAAGGAAAATCAAATGACCACACTCCTGAATCGTGCAGCAACATTCACCTCGTGGGGTGCCTTCAATATATTTGTCGTTACATGTTTGACAAACCAAGACATTGTTTACATGACGGTCACGATGACTGTGACTATTATGTATGCCTTGATTCCGATTTTACACCATTTTAAGAAAATTCGTTGGGTGCGTTTGTACTTTGCTATATTGCTACCGCTTTGGTACACCTTTACTTTACTATGTATCGGCGGCAATTTTAGCCAAAGTATCACTGCCACTGCCACCCTTACGATTACTTATGTTTTGTTTGACAAAGAGAAGCAACTCAGGATGAAACTGATGCTTTATAACAT
>ENA-ORXR01001656-ORXR01001656.1-marine-metagenome-genome-assembly--contig:-NODE-1656-length-23087-cov-111.713950_pt1 | contig 23087 bp, 12 predicted proteins | sample MGYA00237866_ERZ511479 | MGnify/ENA metagenome assembly ERZ511479 | reverse complement strand
CGCGTCAAATTTAGCCAAACATATGAAAAAAATAACTTCTTCATTTGGGGTAGATTATTTTCTTCCTCTTCCCTTACAGTTTATCAAGAACCATTAATAATAAAATCAATGGTAAGTAAAAAAACGATGCAAACATAACTGTTAAAGCTGCTTTTTTATCGGTTTTTCTGTATAAATTAAAATTCGTTGCTGCAAATGCGAGTCCTGCTATGGTTACTCCAATGACTGAAATCCAGCCCGTCATACCCATCCAATACGGTAGCAGCGTTATCGGAATCAATAAAACCGAATAAAACACACATTGCAAAGCTGTACTCTTATCTCGTCCTCCTTTTGAGGGCAGTAATTTGTAGCCGCCCTTCATGTAATCATCGTAAGCGACCCAGCCGATTGCCCAGAAATGTGGCAATTGCCAGACGAATTGTATGGCAAACAATACCAAAGCCACCAGGTCAAATGTTCCGGTCACTGCTACCCAACCAATCGCAGGAGGCAATGCGCCAGGAAACGCACCTATCCATACTGCCACAGGCGATACACGCTTCATCGGCGTATATATGAAGGCGTAACTTATCAATGAAAGCGAACCCAAAAAAGCCGTCAAAGGATTGAATACTATCGCAAATATGATCAATGCCACTGCACTCGCCAATCCTGCCACAAGTACCGCTTCCGAAACGCCCATTCTGCCAGTCGCTACAGGGCGATCGGCGGTGCGTTTCATGAGTTTGTCGTAGTCTTTTTCGAGGACTTGATTTAAAGCATTGGATGCGCCCGACAGCAGAAAACCGCCTAAGCACAACATTCCCAATCCAGCCCAATCAATCGAGCCCTGCATCGCCAACAAAAAGCCCATCGCCGCAGAAAAAACTACGGTAAGTGATAAGCGAAATTTGAATAGCATAGCATAATCCCGGATTTTTTGCCCGAAAAAACTACCTGCATTAACTGATGTCGTGTTTACTGACAAAAATATTTATTTGATATAAAATGTTTACAAATATAAAATGTAAAATAATAAATGTGCAATTCCGTTTTAATTCCTGATACTTAGTGAAAGAAAATAAATAACTTGCTCCATTATGCTTGTTCTTTTCCCTTCTAAAAAACACAAAAAATAGTTCCGTAGCTATGGCTATGCAACGATTTTTTGAATTCTTTAGAAGAAAAAATTACGGCGCATTATGGAACAATTTATTTAATTTCTTTCACTTACACGAACATTTTTTATGTATTAAAATATTTTCAAACAAAAAAAACTTCACGCCCTCAATTCACGTCCTATCGGCACTTTTATATTTATTATTTTACATTTTGAGTTTTACATTTAAAATCTAACTCCTGAACTAATGCGGCGCAGGCTATAAGCACCACGCTACGGTACGCGAACTGGAAGTATCGCGCTACGTTCTCGTTTAGTGATGGTCATTCCCCATATCTTGTTCGCCCGGACTGAGTGGCTCTGTTTGGTGAATATTTCTACCTCCTTTCGAATAATCATAAGCCCAACGGTGTACGTGTGGAATTGGTCCATCCCAATTGCCGTGACCTGCGTTGATAGGTACCGTCCATTCGAGGGTATTGGCATCATACGGATTGAGTTCGGTTTGTTTTCTACCGTTCCAAATGCTATAAAAGAAATTTATAACCATTAAAACCTGTAAAAGAAATACCACAACTGCAGCGATGGTGATGAATTGGTTCATCGCCGTGAAGTGTGCGAAGGCATCGAAGTTACCGAATTGGTAATAACGACGTGGCACACCTGCCATACCCATATAGTGCATGGGCCAGAAAATCGCATACGCACCAATCATTGTTCCCCAGAAGTGAATTTTACCGAGTGTTTCGTTCATAAAACGCCCATACATTCGAGGAAACCAGTGATAAACCCCTGCGTACATTCCAAAGAATGCCGCAACCCCCATCACAATATGGAAGTGAGCAACTACGAAGTAAGTATCGTGCAATTGAATGTCAATCGCAGAGTTGCCCAAGAAAATGCCTGTCAAACCACCTGAAATAAAAAGCGAAACGAAGCCGATGGAAAAGAGCATCGCTGTATTGAATCGTATATTACCGCCCCAAAGTGTCGCAATCCAGTTGAACACCTTGACCGCCGATGGTACGGCAATAATAAGTGTAAAGAGTACGAAGATATTGGCAATAAACGGATTGACACCCGACATAAACATGTGGTGCGCCCATACGATAAATGCCAGAATCGCAATCGCAAGTATGGAAAGTACCATCGCTTTATAACCGAAAATCGGCTTGCGAGCGTGTACAGACATAACCTCAGATACAATACCAAAAGCCGGTACAATAATGATATATACTTCCGGATGTCCTAAGAACCAGAAAAGGTGTTGATACAAAATCGGGCTACCACCGACATTTTCGAGTGCCTGACCTTGTATGAAAATTTCGCTTAAAAAGAAACTCGTACCCAAACTACGGTCAAAAATCAATAAGAAAATTGCCGAAACGAGTACCGGGAATGAAAGCAAACCGAGAATCGCCGTCACCAAAAACGCCCAAATCGTAAGCGGCAAACGCCACATAGTCATCCCTTTGGTACGTAAGTTGAGGACGGTGGTGATGTAGTTCATACCACCGAGTAATACCGATACGACGAAGAATACCAAACTGACACTCCACAAAGTCATACCCGCACCCGAACCACTCATGGCTTGCGGCAATGCGCTCAATGGCGGATATGCTGTCCAGCCACCCGCGAATGGTCCTGTACTGAGAAATAGCGAGGCAAACATAATCGCGCCCGCCAAGAAAAAGAACCAGTACGAGAGCATATTAAGGAAACCCGACGCCATATCACGCGCACCTATCTGCAACGGAATCAGTAAGTTAGAAAACGTACCACTCAATCCTGCCGTCAATACGAAAAAGACGAGAATCGTACCGTGCATCGTGACGAGTGCATAGTAAAATTCCGGGTCAAGCGTTCCTATGCCGTCTGTTACTGTAATCCATTTGCCCAAAATTGGTTTCAACCAAGCCATGTTTTCCTCCGGAAAACCCAACTGCAAACGGAATACCAAAGACATCAATGCACCAACGATTGCCCAAAACATCCCCGTAATCAAGAACTGTTTCGCAATCGTTTTGTGATCGGTTGTGAAAATGTATGTCGTGATAAAATTCGACTGATATTTGTCGCCGTGATGGTCATCATGGTGATCATCATTATGATGTTCATCGTGACCGTCATGCAACTCTTCTTCTCTTACAATATCTATACTTGCCATAATAATGCTTTAATGCTTAAATGCGACAATGATTAAATGGGAATGTTTTTAATACTAAGTGAAAGAAAATAAATAAAATAGTGAAGTGAGTATTATAGCATTATAACGCATTTCAGCATTATCGCATTGATATTCACTCATTTATTCATTCAAAATTCACTCATTAATATTTTCTGACAAAACCCCTTTAGGAGCGTCTTCTTTTGTTCCTTGGATAGTGGTCGAATAATATGATTTTTGAGATGCCAACCATTCTGCGTATTCTTCTGCCTCTACGACACGTACAACACGACGCATACTAAAGTGACCGCGTCCACACAATTCAGCACAAGCCAACTCGTAGTTGAAATTCTCCCAACGTTGTCTGCCTTGCTCATCGTCCGGGATGAGTTCTTGCCATTCCGGGTAGTCTTTCAAACGCTTGCGATACTCTTCTGTAGTCGTGGTTGGTGTGAATACAAAGTAGGTCGGCAAACCAGGTACTGCATCCATTTTTACGCGGAAGTGTGGCAAATAAAAATTGTGCAATACATCACGCGCTACGATGCGTACACGTACAGGCACGCCCACAGGCAAGACCAATTCGTCCGGGTGAATATCGTCAAGGTTACGGTCATCTTCCCACTTTTGACCAAGCGGATTCAAGCCCGTAATACTTTTATAATTACGTTCTCCAAGTTCATTGTCTGCACCAGGGTGGCGCAAAATCCACTGCCATTGTAAGCCGGTAGCTTCTATTTCGATGTAGTCTGTTCCGAGAATCATGTCATCGCTGATATCTACCATGGTGCGATTCCAGACGCTCAAACCACCAATTACGAGGAAGGTCATCACGACAGCTGGAATACCCATCCATATCATTTCGAGCATGTTGTTGTGTGGGTAAAAAGTGGCTTTATGTCCAGTACGCTCGCGGTATTTGTACGCAAACCAAAATAATAAGACATGCGTGATGAAAAAGACGATTCCCGTCACTATCATCGTCACATTAAAGAGGTCGTCAATCCAAACACCATGCTCTGAAGCTGCGGTATGCGGTCCATATCCCAACATACTATTTTTGTAGTACATAAAAGATACTATCACAAATACCAAGAATGCCACCATAAATAACACACCCAAACGGGCATGAAATCCATTGGAACGCATCTGCATGTCTTCTTCGCCGCGTAGTTTGCCAGCCAATTCGGTAATTTTACCGACTTGAAGCAAAATAATTGCAAGTAATACAAAGCTCGCTATGATAAAGAAAGTTGCCATTTTTTTATTTTGGTAGATAGAACTCTATCTACATTTATTATTATTTAGAACAAAATAATTCGATTCAAGTTCGGAGTATTTTCACTTTTTTTTGAAAGTTTTATATGTATTGTATTTTTTCTTCGTAAATATCTCATTATCAATCAGTTCATTTTTTTGTACTTGAACTTGATATTTGCGCTTGCGCTTTTCATTACCCATGATAATGCAAACTCTCCGCTAGATATGGGTCGTTCACAGGTATAAGCGAAGCTTTCGTCATACGGCTGAATACGAAATATAAGAACAATCCTAAAAAGCCGAGGAAAGTACCCACTTCGAGCAAGCCCGGAAAGTGGAAACCCATCATGAAATTTGAAATTTCGACAGCATGTTCGCCTCCGTGATCATGCGCCGTGTGGTCTTTTAAACTTTTCCAAATACCTGGCTTTATCATTTGAAAGAAATCAATCCAGTGACCAAACAAAACGAAAATCGCTACGAAAGCCAATGAACCCGCTTTCCATTTCGTCGAATTTCTCATTAGTACAAAGAATGGTAACAAGAAATTGATAACTATGTTTCCGTAAAATAATACGGGAAAATTCGTCATTCTGTTTCTGAAATAAATTGTTTCCTCACCTATATTCGCGTACCAAATCAACATGAATTGTGAAAACCATACATAAGTCCAGAAAATACTGAATGCAAAAATATATTTACCTAAATCGTGGATATGGTGTTTATTCAAATGCTCCATATAACCTTGAGTACGTAAGTACAAGACAATCAGTGTCAAAATACACATAGCTGACACCAACCAACTCGCCGAAGCATACCAAGCAAACATAGTGCTGTACCAGTGTGAATCAATCGACATAATCCACAACCAAATACAAAACGCACTACTAAATGCACCAAAGGGTAAGAGTACACCTGCCCAAAATTTTAGTTTTTTGTAATAGCGAGCTTTGGCGTCACTATCTTCGTCTTCGCTCAAAGACACGCTACGCATCTTATAAGCAATGATAGACCATACCGAAACAACAACAAGCGTCGTGACTATATAGGTGATAGGATTCAGCAGAGCCGATTTTCCGGCAATCAATGCGTCATAATTATCGTTCGTCGGGTCAGTGATGCCCTCTTGCGCCCAGTGGTATAGATGATGCCAATGCCCCAAAGTTCCGACAGCAATAACCAATAGTAACAACATACCTACTGGTAAAAACAAAGTCATAGCTTCCATAACACGCTTCAAACCTACATGCCAACCTGAATAGCCCAGCGTATGCGCCGCCAACCAGTATAAACCGATAAATGAGATACCGGTAAAGAACACACTATTGTGTAAAAAATTCGTCCAGAAACGCTCATGGTGTGGCGTCGTATCTGTAATGAACGTGATACCCAAACAAACTGCTCCAAGTGCCATTAGCACCATAAATAACATCTTTTGCCTGCCTGTGAATGTGAACTGTTGTTCCATTTTTTTATCTAATTTTGAATATAAATAAAGTGAAATTCAGTACCCGTCTCGAAAGGTAAATCTTCGACGAATGAATAATTTTACAATTTATTTTTCTATATTCTTATTTTTCTAACTAAAATTTGAGGGAGTTTATTTGCTACTTTTATCTTTACTGTCGCTGTCTTTATCACTATCTTTATTGTCACTATCATTACTACCTTTATTGTCACTATCTTCATTCGTTTTAATGTCAACATCGGTATCAGTCTTAATATCACTATTGCCACTTTGCTCACTACTATTCCCGACGCCACTATCAACTATACTCACTTCGGTACGTCGATTTTTCGCTCTGCCTTCATCTGTGTCATTTGAGTCAATCGGTTGGTCAGCACCATAACCCTGCGCTATAAGGCGGTCATCATCAACGCCGTTTTCTGCTAAATATCTCAATACTGCCTCAGCTCGTTTTTGAGAAAGTCTGCGGTTGTTTTCCTCCTTTCCTACATTGTCAGTATGTCCATTGATGCTCAATCTGACACTCTCCTGTTCAACCAGAAGAAGTGCTAAATCATTTAATTCCTCATAAGATGAAGATTTGAGTTTGGCAGAACCACTATTGAACTGTACGTTGTCCAAAGTAATAGAACCGCTACCCGAAGTGATAACATCTGCCAAGGAACGCGGCGGCGGTGGTGCAACTACGAGATATTCGCGCCCTTGCGATTTTGCCTGCAAAGAACGGATGTAGTGAATCACTTGCCACCTTTCTTCATAAGACAATTTATCCTTATAATGCCCCATCATATTTTTACCGTGCATGATAGCATGATAATAACGACCATCACCAGCAGCGATAAACTCATCATTGAGGTACGAACTCGGTACTGCCGGATAAACACCCGACTCTACTATAGTTCCGTTTGCTTCACCTTTTTTACCATGACAAATCGCACAATTGATTTCGTATAATTCCTTGCCTTTCGCCAAACCACCCTCTGTAATCGGAAACGGATTGCTCAATTCTTCTTCCGCCCTCAATCGCTCTGCGTCCGTATCTTCGTAATAATAAGGTACAGACCCGTTGGGCTTGATAGCTACACGCTCATTTGCAAATTTTGACATCGTATCACCGCCTGCATAACCGCGCGGAATAGTACCCTGCACAGGCTTGCGCGGTGTTGACATTGCACGCTTTTCTTCCGGTGTACTCCACTGATTATAGTGATAGTACGAATACGTATTTGCCTCGTAAGCAAGAGAATGTGCCATGTCTGGCATGTATTCAGTTCCGGTATCATTGCCATCGGCACGGCCGCATCCGGTCAACAAAACTGCCGCCAAAACCAACACACCGAATAGATATAATATATTTTTCATCTTTTATAATGGAAATAATTTTGAATGAATGAATTTTGAATGAATGAACAGTACAAAACCGTCGATAATAATTGTTTTATGCAATCAAAATCTGCATTTACTTTTTCATTCTCCAAATAAAACTCTTCATTCTCAAAAAACAATAAACTGCTTACCGTCAAGCGAAGCGTCCGTCTACCGTCCGCCGTCTACCGTTAAATAGTTTTCGTATGAATTTCTGCTGCGCCTGTACTATCTAAAAAGGCGGCATATTTTTCTGCATCAATACGCGACATACTTGTCGTATCAAATGCGAGGCAAAACTTATCGTCCGTAATACGGTCGTGCAATACCTTTGCTTCGGCAAATGGTCCGAGTCCACAAATCACATAGAAAGTAACAACCATACCCACCGCTGCAAAAAGTACCGTCAACTCAAACGTAATCGGTACAAACGCTGGAAAAGAAAAGTAAGGTTTACCCCCGAAAATGATGGGCCAATCGCGTGTAAACACCCATGTCATCACACCGAGTGCCGTCAAGGTACCGAGCGCACCATAGATGAACCCGGCTTGGTGAATACGCGACTCAGATAAGCCCAAGACATCATCCAAACCATGCACCGGAAAAGGTGTATAAACATCCATGATCTCCAATCCTGCGTCTTTTGCTTTGTAAACAGCATCGACCAATTCCGTGTCGTCATTATACAGACCGAATAAGACTTCTTTCATTGTATATAAGTTTCGTAACACAGACATTCCTGTCTGTACCTTGCCCGACACCACAGACAAGAATGTCTGTGCTACGAACCCAACTAATTATTTTTATATCAAAAAACAAACATAAATCAAGTGCGTTAGCACCACCACCGTTTGTAGAAAAATACGAACCTAAAATTTCGTAAGCTGCGTAGCTGCGTCCCCGTTTTGCGAATCGGTGTCGGTACTACGTACTTTCGATATTTTGCAGCTTTATTATACTACAAACGGGCGCAATGCTAAGGCATCTTTTAGTTCGTTTTTTTTATTTCTTAAAAACGTACTTATACGTTTTATTTTTTCTGTAAAAAATATTTTGCGAAGCAAAACAAAAAACCGCGAAGCGTCCGTCTATCGTCCGCCGTCTATCGTCTTAGTGCGCTTCGTCGTGGTGTGCGATACCATCTACACCCAATCGTTTTTTGTCTTCGTAATAATTGCGGTATTTATCATCTGCTTCCGTACCTGTATATTGGTTGCCCGAAGATTTGAGGACGTGCTTAATCTCTGCAATCGCTACCACAGGCGCGACTCTCACGAAAATGAGGAACAAAGTAAAGAAAATACCAATCGTACCCACAAAAATACCTACTTCAACCAAGCTTGGAGAATACATACTCCAACTTGAAGGCAAATAATCACGGTGTAATGAAGTTACGATAATCACGAAACGCTCAAACCACATCCCCAAGTTGATAAACAAAGAAAGGACGAAAGTAAAGGCGACATTACGACGCAATTTTTTAGACCAGAAAAACTGCGGAGAAATTACATTACAGGTCATCATACCGAAATATGCCCACCAGTAAGGTCCGAGTGCACGGTTGTAGAAAGCAAATTGCTCATATACGTAACCCGAATACCAAGCGATAAACAACTCCGTCAAATATGCTACACCTACGATAGAACCCGTCAAGACGATAATTTTATTCATCGACTCAATGTGACCGACCGTAATATACTCTTCCAATCCAAGTACTTTCCGCGTGATAATCATCAGCGTCAATACCATCGCAAAACCGGAAAAAATCGCTCCTGCTACGAAGTAAGGCGGGAAGATAGTCGTGTGCCAGCCCGGAATCACAGAAGTTGCGAAGTCAAAACTTACAATCGTGTGTACCGAAAGTACGAGTGGCGTTGCCAAACCTGCCAAAACAAGTGACAAAGACTCGTGACGTTGCCAGTGCTTTGCTGCACCCGTCCAACCCATTGAAAGGGCAGAGTATACTTTCTTACGAATACCTGTTGCGCGGTCACGTACTGTGGCAAAATCAGGCAAAAGCCCTGTGTACCAGAACAGTAGCGATACCGTAAAATAGGTACTAATCGCGAAAACGTCCCAGAGAAGCGGCGAGTTAAAATTGACCCAAAGCGGACCACGTGTATTTGGATACGGGAAAATAAATATTGCTAACCAAACACGCCCCATGTGAAATATGGGGAACATACCCGCACAGATCACTGCGAAAATCGTCATCGCTTCTGCCGCACGGTTAACCCCTGTACGCCACTTTTGTCTAAATAACAACAAGATAGCCGAAATCAATGTACCCGCGTGACCAATACCAATCCACCAAACGAAATTGGTAATATCCCAACCCCATCCAATAGTTCTATTCAAGTCCCACGAACCAATACCAATCCAAACCGTAATGACAAAACAAGCCACTCCTAATGTTGCAGTAGCTATAGAAATCAAGAGTCCAAGAACCCATGCAGGGCTTGGTACTTGCTCCGTAGGTCCGCAAATATCTTCGGTAATCTGGTGGTAGCTCTTTCTACCTTGCACTAACGGCTCCCGTACGGGAGATATGACCGGATGATGCATATATTATGTTATATTTATAAAAAATTCAGTTAAAAAGTCCATAGTCCATAGTCGATGGTCGATAGGTGAACGCGAGTTGCGGTTGCCTATGGACTATCGACTATTATCTATCGACTGAATTACGCCTCAAGCGTCTCGTCTCTATTTACAACTTTCGTCAAATATCCAACAGAAGCTCTAGTATTTACTTCCTCCAAGACGAAGTAATTACGTTTGTTCTTCCACTGCTCATTGACTTTACTTTTCTTATCGTTAGTATCACCAAAAACAATCGCGCGCGTAGGACACGCCGATTGGCAAGCTACTTTTACATCGCCATCTCTCAATTGACGAAGTTCTGTTTTAGCGGTCAATTTGGCTTCCTGAATACGTTGTACACAGAAGCTACATTTTTCGATGACCCCTCTTGTACGTACTGTTACGTCAGGATTCAAGACCATACGTGTGAGGTCATCTGCCATATACATGGTATCGCCGCCTTTGTCAGAATCAAGTTTGGATTCATTATAACCAAACAAATCCGCTTGGTTGTAATCCAACCAGTTGAAACGACGTACTTTATATGGGCAGTTATTGGCACAGTAGCGCGTACCAATACAACGGTTGTAGGTCATTTGGTTGAGACCTTCCGAACTGTGGTTGGTGGCTGCTACCGGACAAACGTTTTCGCAAGGCGCATTATCGCAATGCTGACACATCATGGGTTGGTAAACCGTATTTGGATTTTCGGCATCGCCAAAATAATAACGGTCAATACGCAACCATGCCATCTCATGCACACGACGTACTTCTTTTCTACCAACAACAGGGACGTTATTTTCCGCCATACATGCTACCGTACATGCGCCGCAACCTGTGCAAGCGTTGAGGTCGATAGACATTCCCCAGTGGTGTCCTTGTTCGTAAACCGTTTCTTTATATTCGTCGTAAGGGTAAAGCGTTTGTTCATTCAAGTGTTCGAAGAAGTGACGCTTGGCAAGTAAACCTTCTACTTTGACATCGCCATCGTGTGGGTCGTCTCCGATAAAAGTTTTGAGGTCAGAAAGGTTGGTTTGGTTGATAACAGAACGGTCTGTCAATGAACCTTGGAAACCTTTATAGCCCAATACCTTTTCATCTACATTAATCTCTTTCCCCTCTTCGTCGCCCATGCCGGTGACACCCATTGTATGATGTAACTGCACGCAGGCGAAATTTTTATCGCGTCCGAGCGAACCCGAAAGTTCGACTGTACCATCGTATTGTGTATTTCCGTTGGAAACGGAAAGCGCAGGATAAAGGTCAGCGCCGTAGTCGCTACCCGCACCAGCTTTGGTGCGTCCCCAACCAAGTTGGACAGTAGCGGTATTTTGCATTTGTCCGAATTGGAGAACAACAGGAAGTGTCACCTCTTTTCCGTTCAGTTTAACTTTAACCAAATCGCCATTATCCAAAGACACTCCTTCGTATCCACCGATGTATTTATTGATTCCGTCAAATTTGACGGGAACACATAATACATTTTCCCAAACCATACGAGTCACAGGGTCAGACATTTCGAGCAACCAAGGGTTGCCAGCGTATTGTCCACCACCTATTCCGATAGATTCTTGTATGCTAATTTCAATACCTGATGATTTTGGTTTTCTTAAAGCACCTGCTGCCGAAGCCGTATTATCCGTAAATGAAACGCTGCCGCCCTCTGCGTCAGTCACTACGATACCATCGTGCAATGCGCTATCCCAAAAACTTTGGAAACGTGCAAAGCCTGATGTTTTTCCGAAAATATTTGTTTCCCATTCTTTTCTCAAAAACTCATAATACGGCTGCTCTGCATTCGCATCAAGTTTTTCGCTGCCCGCCCAAGTCAATAATGACTGTCCGGTTGCTCTTGTATCAAATAATGGTGAAATAGTCGGTTGAATCAAGGAGTAATGTCCGGCTTTTGGCTCTGCATCGCCCCAAGATTCGAGGATGTGGTGGTCAGGACAAGCAAATTTGCACAAAGAAGTCGTTTCGTCTTCCGTGCCGTTGAAAGATACCGTTAGTTTGGTACTTTCTAATTTCTTGATAAATTTATCTGCGTAAGGCAAGTCGAAGGCTGGATTTGCATCGAGGATAAAAATCGCATCTGCGCTGCCGCTGTTGACGAACTTATATATCGCCTTGTCGTTACCTTGTCTTTGGTTGGAATGATTGGCGAGGTCGATAGTTGTGCCATAATTTCCGAGCGAATTATTGATGGCATTCACCATTAATTGTTCGTTGACATCATTTGAACCACAAATGACGAGCGAACCACCTGCATTAGCTCGTAATTCTTTAGCAATTTTAGCAATCGCATTACTTGCCTTTTCATTTAATCCGCTTGAAGAACCGCCTGATACGCCGACCAACTCTCCCAATTTCGCTATCGCTGCACCACGTTCTGATGGACGGATGAGTACGCGATTGTCCGCATTTGACCCGGTGAGGGACATGCCGTTTTCAAACTGATAATGGCGAGACATTTTCGCACCGTCTATTTTGTTGATGACCCGGTTTTTTGCGTAATCTTTTGAATATTCTATTGGCGAAATCCAAGTGCCTAAGAAGTCAGCCTCAAAACTCACAATGACTTGTGCTTTGCTGAAATCGTAACTCGGAATCGCACGTTTGCCGAAACTCTTCTCATTGGCATCCAACATCGCAGAAGCAGAAACCGGATCGTATTGAATGAGTGTCGTGTTCGGATATTTTACTTTAAATTCTTCGATAGCCGCCTTCGTGGTAGGACTCATCAGCGTGGTGCTGATGATAGCGACATTTGAAGAAGCATTGAGTTGGCTTGTGATAGCTTGGTCAATTTCCGCCCAAGTGGCTGCTTTCGCTCCGCGTGGTACTTTGATACGATTGGTGTCGTATAATGAAAGAACCGCCGCTTGTACACGTGCACTCGTACCACCGCCTGTCATGGTCGAAAGTGCATTACCTTCGATTTTGATAGGACGACCTTCACGCGTTTTGACTAGTACCGGGCAGTAATCACCGCCTTGTACAATCGTACTCGCGTAGTAGTTCGCTACACCGGGAACGATGGCGTCAGGCTTGACAGTATAAGGTATTGCCTTTTTTACCGGAATGTCGCAACTCGCCGCAACCGTAGCCGCACCCAATCCGAAGCCCAAGTATTTGAGGAAATCACGACGATTGGCAGTAGTCGCTTTTAAGCTTTGTTCATTGCCAAGCCCTTCCATGAGGCTTTGGTCAACAAATTCCTGTTGCTGTGTCTTTTTAAATTCTGCGTCGTTGTTGATTTCAGCGACGCTTGCCCAAACTTTATTTGCGTTCTTCATTGAAAAAATTCTTAATGAATGAGTGAATGAATTTTGAATGAATGAATCAAACCAAGTTTAAGTTTAAGAATAAGTTTAAGTTTAAATTATACTTAGTGATTAAATTCAACTTAAATTATATTCAAAGACTTACCTCATTACTCATTATTTCTTTTTTTGGGAAATTTATATTTAATCAAAAACTCAATTTTGACTTATTTTCTATTTGAATTTCAAATTATTAAACATAAAAAATGTAAATGTACTGCTCGCGTTTGTTTGGCACTTTTACATTTTACATTTATTATTTTACATTTTACATTTGAAAAAATTTAAACTTAAACTTGCGCTTAAACTTAAACTTAATTAGTAGTGACATTTCTGACATTCCAAGCCTCCGATGTCTTCTACGGTAACTTTGTCCATGTTACCTGATTTGAGGTCGCTGTGGTATTTCTCGAAAGAGTCGTAGTATGGATTGTCGGCAAATTGCACTTCTGTTTGGCGGTGACAGTTCACACACCACCCCATTGAAAGCGGTGCGTATTGCTTCATAACTTCCATTTCCTCAACTTCACCGTGACAGGTTTGACATTCGACACCACCCGCGACTACGTGTTGGGCGTGGTTGAAGTAAACGTGGTCAGGTAGGTTGTGAATACGAACCCATTCCATTGGTTGCTGTATATATGGCGCGACTTCATAGTATATATCTGCGGCTTCGTCTGCTCGCGTGGTGATAGTGTTACCGTCTTTATCTTTATAATCTGCTGCTATCCAATCTTTCATGTGAGCTTGGAGCGTGTCTTTGCTCATATTTTCGTAGTCTTCGTAATATTTACCCGTAGCCGGATTGAAGCCGGAGGCTGCGTAGATTTTTGACAATTCCGCTTTACCGTAATTAGAACCTGCTTTGATGGCTTTGTGACAATTCATACAAGTGTTGACGGCAGGGATGACGGCGTGTTTGCTTCGTCTTGCTCCATCGTGGCAGTATTGGCAGTCGATTTTGTTGATGCCTGCGTGTGTAGCGTGTGAAAACTTGATAGGCTGCGTAGGTGCGTAGTTTTGCTGACGACCTAAGTTGATGGCATTATTTACGGTGGTAAATCCACCGAGTACTATCGCTCCGAAAATCGCAAAGGATATAATACGTCTGCTGGTCAGTATTTCTAATAAGGTCTTGCGTTCTGAGGCACGTCCTGCTTTGACTTCGGCAAGATGATTAAGGTTGGACGTGATACGTACCAATGCGAGTGCAAGCAATGTGAGGATACCAAAAAGTAAAGCATAGAGCCAATTGAAGCCGGCTTCTTTTTCTTCACCATCAATTCCTGTATCGGTTACTACGTCGCCACAAGGCGGTTCTGCGCAGCCTGACAGGTACATATTTTCAACATATAATAGGATGTCGTCAATACTTTCATCGGTGAGGTTGGGAAATGCCGTCATGAGTGCATTGTCCCATTCGTTATAGAGCTTGATGGCATACGCATCGCCCGAAGCAATTACTTGCTGTGAGTTGCGAATCCAGTTGTAGAGTTGCTCCTCATTGCCTTCCCATCGCTCTTGCACCCCTCCGAGCGCAGGACCGGTCATATCCGCCTTCATGTTCTTGTTGTGACAAGTGGCGCAGTTGGCTTTGAAAAGAGCCTGACCGTTTTTGCTGCTTGGTGCCGCAATTGTAAGCAGCGAACAAAAGAGAAGGGCGAATGTTAGTATATATTTCATATCAAATCGCTCGTATGTCATCGTAACAATTTTATACATTTTGTAGTTTTAAACTACTCGTTGCTAGTCCCGAAAATTTTCAAGACCGAACTTGTAAAACGCGAAAGTACGCAAGATTTTTTAGTTTTCTTTTATATTAATTTGGTTTTTGTTTTTTTTGTGAACTTTGTGGTTTCAAAGCAGGTTTTTAATGTTCGTCTTTATTTTAGTGCAAAAATACTATTCAAAATGCTTTTTAACAATCGCTAAACGCTATTGAAATGTATTTAGATTCTTTCTAAATAAAGATAGTGTTAAGATTTCATTAACTCTTCACAACCATATTGCTGGAAAACAGCATTTTACCAAATTTATATTCATTTTCTGCGAAAAAATTAATATAAATATGGGGTAAAAAAATATATCGAACATTGGCTTTTACGGTAAAAAATATTAATAGATTCAAAAAACAACATCAAATTCAACCTCAACATCAAAAAACAACCTCAACTTCAACATCAACCTCAACCTCAACATCAAATTCAAATTCAAAAAACGGTAGTGTTCGACTAAAGTATGGGATAGTCGGCAGACGAAGGATTTATAGCAACTGAATTCGTCTGGCGACAACGGAGTTTGCCCAATCCTACTTTAATCGAACATTACCCAAAAAACAACCTCAACATCAACATCAAATTCAACCTCAACATTAAATTCAAATTCAAAAAACGGTAGTGTTCGACTAAAGTATGGGATAGTCGGCAGACGAAGGATTTTATAAAAATCAGTGGTTTGACCATTCAAATACGCTTTATTTGCAACTGAATTCGTCTGGCGACAACGGAGTTTGCCCAATCCTACTTTAATCGAACATTACCCAAAAAACGACATCAAATTCAACATCAAATTCAGCTTTAATTTGTAAATTATTAATGAATGAATTTATTTAACTTATAACTCAACTCAACTCATTTATGCACTTAACAAAATTGGATATTAAAGGACTCGAAAGAGTCAGACGGCTGAATATTATTAATTCGGTAACGGGCGTGAAGCCTGCTAATTTGATTGGAACGACTTCAACTTCAACTTCAACCTCAACTTCAAAAGTAGGAGGAGAGGGAAGTTTATCTTCGGGTTCTAATTTAGCGATATTTAGCTCGGTGATACATTTGGGGAGTAATCCCGGATTGTTGGGCTTTATTATCAGACCTGTGGGTGATGTGCCGCGACATACCTACGAAAATATTTTGGAAACGGGTTTTTATACCATAAATCATGTACACATAGATTTTGTGGAGCAGGCGCATAAGACTTCGGCGAAGTTTGACCGTGCAACTTCGGAGTTTGAAGTATGTGGGTTTACTGAGGAGTATTTATCGGGGTTTTCCGCGCCTTTCGTGAAGGAAAGTCCGGTGAAGTTGGGGATGAAATATGTGGAGTCTATTCCTATACCTATTAATGGTACAGCATTGGTCATCGGCGAGATTGAACACATCATCTTACCAGATGAGGGCGTGGATGAGAATGGTTATATCGACCTCGCAGCTTTGAATACCGCAGGTATTTCAGGGCTGAATCGGTATTATTCGCTGAAACGTATTGGGGAGTTTGCTTATGCACGTATTTAATGGATAATGGTTAATTTTCTTAACGTAAAATATTGTTAATCAAGGTGAAAGCTATAAGATTTTTGAAAACCTTATAGCTTTTTTTTGTGGCTGTCGGGTGATATTATTATTCTATGAGAATGAATCCCGCCCAATCTTGCGGCTCGTACCCCTTTGTGCGGAAGTGGTCTTTGGCATTGCGGAGGGCGGTGGCGGGGTCTTGCTTTTCTTTCAATAGATTTTCGTAGAACTTGACCATCAAATCCTTCGTCGCTTCATCATCCACATCCCACAGGCTGGCGACAACGTGATTGACTCCGGCAAGTTTGAAAGCACGCTGTAAGCCGAATACGCCTTCGGTGTTGTGCGTGTCACCTAAGCCTGTGCTACATGCGGAGAGGACGACCAAATCGGTGTTTTGCAAATCCAATGCGGTGACTTCGAGGGCGGTGAGGATGCCGTCTTCTTTTGAACCTAATATTTTTTCTCCCTTTACCCATGTATGGTTCGCCCCATAAAGCATTAATGCAGAACGTTTTAGTGGGTCGCTTGATAGGCGCAGACGGCTTCTTAACTTACTTTCCGAATCCGTTGTATCTGTAGGATTCAAGAAAACGCCATGTGTGGCAAAATGATAAATACTCGGTGAGTTATCACCCGTAAGAAACTGCACAACTTCTTCAGTAGGCTCATTAATCGTCAGTAAAGCTGTTGGGAGATTTACTTGTTGGCAAATGGTATCTATTCTATTGACTTCATCCAAAGTGCCTTCTAACGGTGTGACTTTATCACGTAAATCACCTCTTGTCGAAAGTGCCTGATAATCCAAGGAATCTTTTAAATCATAAAGAATGTGTCCTATCAATACAGCGTCTTTGTAGGTGACTTGTTGTGGTTCGGATTTGGCAAAATCACGCATGGAGGAGTGATAATGAAATTGAAAATACTCGCTGAGATATTGCCTTTTATCATTCTGCAAGGCTTCAAAAGGAATTTTGTGTAAAGCACCGGAAGGCGAAAGGTAAACGGTTTTTACATTTTCCAAATGTGCTTCTAAAGGCAGCCAAAGTTCCTTATAAAGTTGCTTTCTTAGACTTAATTCTCCAATATAATCCTTGTTATTAAGGATAGATGTAATGACAGATTCATCCGTCAGTGAAATAAAAAGCGGCGTTCCACTTTTACGAGTCAATATCGCGCAATACGACTTTTTAAGTCCTTCGTCAATGAGTAAAAAATCTATGATAGCTTCGTCATCATTGAGTTGATTTTGAAGGGTTTGCCATGTTTTGATTTGGGTGTTTAATCTGGCTTTTAGTGTTTTATTTCTGAGTATTTTAGCTGTGATATAATCTCTTTGTTGGCGTAGAGAATTTACACGTCGTTGATTATTAAATATGACTGAATTATGCATCTCTGCACCAATAAGTCGGTGATTGAGCTTGTTAAGTTCTTCTGCCAATTCGGTTAATTCCTCGTCGTCAATTTGAGCCATAATCTTCCGGAAAGAGATGCCGTAATCTAATACCAATGATTTTGTATTGATTAATAAATCAGTGGCTAAACCTATCGTTTCCTCTTGCCCGTGCATAAGTGCGAAGGAGTAAAAGTTAGTGTAGATATTCTGAACAGTATTTAGATACTCTAACCGTTGCTGGTCATGTAAAAATAAATAAGAATTATTTTGATGTTTTATTGCTTCGTGAACAATAATATGCCATAAAGAATCTGCCGAATGGTAGTTGCCAATTCTTTTATACATTTTGGCTAAAGTTAGTTTATAATCAATCGTCTCAGGATGATCTTCACCTTGTCGTTTTTCAATAATACCTATTGCTAATTCTTGAAATGATATCGCTTCATCATATTGCTTGAAAGCAAATTTAGTAATGGCTAAATTATTATAAACAGGGGCTTTATGAGGGTGATTATTTCCTAAGGTCTTTGATAAGATTTGCATTGCATCTTCTTGATATTGCAATGCTTTACCGTAGTCTTTCAATGAGTATAGGATGGCACCAAGTTGATTATATGATTGTCCTGTATATGGATGATACTTACCAAATTTCTTTTCTAAAATTCGTAAAGCTTTCTCCTGAAATTGTTGTGCTTTTTCGTATTCTCCTTTTATATGGTAAACATTACTTAGACTCATATATATTTGAGCTTTTAGAGGATGTCTTCTTGTAATGTTACCTCTAGCTTCTTGCAAGGATTTGTTATAGAATTCAAGCGCTCTTTCATAATCACCTAAGACATAGCATATGTTACCCTTTTGGTTATATGCTTCAGCAATTAATTGCTCTTCACCTATTCTATCTTTAAGAATTTCCAAGTTACGATTGTAATAAGCATCAGCTTTCTCATAATCGCCAAGAGCATAATAAGTATTACCCATATCAATATAAGTCTTAGCAACTTGTGAGTAAGAGCCATTGATTTTACCAGACCAAATTAAGAGTGCTTTCCCATAAGTCTCCAATGCGCTCTGATAACTGCCATTAAGGTGATACGCTTGTCCTTTTAGTATATAAAAATTTGCTAAGTAACGATATCGTGATTTACGACCTCCTGACATTGTAGCCCATGAGACTCTACCTTTATTACTTGGTAACTGGTGTTCTAACATGGTAATTGCCTTCCCACACATGGTTAATGCTATATCATACTCTCCAAAAACCTTGCATATCAATGCTAAGTCATGGTAATATTCAGCACTTACAAAACCTGATGGATTTGTCAAAGTATGTTGGTGTAATTTTAAAGATTGAACTACTTTATCATATTTTTTTCCTGATATTTCACTATGAATTTCGTCAAAAATTAACTCATATTGTGACTTGGTAGCCATGATGACATTGATGTCATTAGATATAATTTTAGCAATTTCAACAAGCGTATAATTAGGGAGTTCAAGATAGTCCATTCTGTAATGAATTGGAGTTAATTTAGATTTTAATTGGATGTTATCATAATTCACCGTATCAGAAACTACCTCTTGCCCATAAACAAAAGTCACCCCGCCCACCACCATCAAAAAACAAAAAACAAAAGCTCTCATAGTCGTTAAGTATTTGGTTTAAAAAAGAAGGAGTTACAGGACTATCCCACTTACTCAATCAAAATAAACCCAGCCCAGCGTTCAGGGTCATCACCTTTATCCATAAAGTAATTTTTAGCATTGCGGAGGGCGGTGGCGGGGTCTTGTTTTTGCTGTAAGAGATTTTTGTAAAACCTGACCATTAAATCCTTAGTCGCTTCATCGTTCACATTCCACAGACTGGCGACGACGTAATCCACTCCGGCGAGTTTGAAGGCGCGTTGTAAGCCGAATACGCCTTCGGTATTGTGGACATTGCCCAAGCCCGTACTACATGCAGAGAGGACGACCAAGTCAGTATTTTGGAGGTCTAAGGCGGTGACTTCCAAGGCGGTGAGTATGCCGTCTTCGCCCGAACCGAGGATGGGTCTGCCTTTGGTCCATGTTTCGTTGGCACCGTAGAGCATGAGGGCAGAACGCTGTAAGGGATTGTCGGCAGCACCGATGCGGTCTTGACTGGTGAGTCCAACCCCCTGATGCTTCTTTCGCAATGACGGCAGAAATACACCATGCGTAGCAAAGTGAATGATACTCGGCGCACGTTCGCCTACAAAAGTCTGTACGGTATCTTCCGAAGGCGCATCTATGGTGAGTAGGGTGGTTTTCAGGCGGGCTTTTTTGCCTATCTTGTTAATTCGTCTGACTTCCTCCAATGTTTCCGGCAGTGGTTTGATACCGCTACGGGTACGGTCTCCTTCTCCGTCGGCACTCACTAATTCATAATCCTCTCTATTGTCCAAATCATACAGAATATGCCCCATCAGTACGATGTCTTTGTAAGTCATTTTTTGTGGTTTTGCTTTGAGCATATCTCGCAGGGCAGAGTGATAGCGAATGTCATAACGTTTACTCAAATAGCCCCCTGCCATATTGTAGGTCAAAGACTCAAAAGGGAGTTGATGCAAAGTACCGGACGGAGAGATGTGTACTTTTTTGATGTTCTCCAAGTAAGGTTCTAAAGGCTGCCAAACGTGCTTGTAAAGATAGTATTTAGCGTCTTCAATAACCAAATAATCAGGCTTGCCATCAGAACTATCTTCAAGGTTTTCACCACCTAAACTATCGACAAAGTATTGCTTTAAAGTCTCCTCATCAGTAAGACGAACAAATTGAGGACTTGAAAGCTCTTTGCTGATGACAATGCCGTAGTATGCCCACAAAGAATCTTGCTTTTCATAGATACGTAGGAAGTCTATGGTGGCTTCGTTGGAAGCAAGGCTATCTTGTATGTCTTGCCATTCTATGGTTTCGGTATTGAGCTTGGATTTGAGTTGGGGATGTTGGAGTATTTGGAAGGACAGATTATCTCGTTCTTCACGTATTTTGGATATATTCCATTTTTTTTGTTTAAGTTCTTTATTTATAAGTTTTTCGGCATCAGCCAGTTTTTTGTTAGTACTATTTAATTCTTTGTACTTAGTGGTCAGGGTAGTGTTATTAATTTCTTTGATGAACTTACTGGTAGATACAGCGTAGTCAAGTCCAATAGACTTGGTATTTATTAGGAAGTTGGTAGCAAGTTCTTTGGTAGATTTATTACCATGCGTAGTGGCAAACGAGTAAAAGTAATGAATAGTTGGTAGTAATGCATTTGAGTATTTCAAACGTTGATCATCAGGTAAGAATAAGCATGTTAATTTTAATCGCTCAAGGCTTTGAGGTATGATTATATTCCATAATGAATCCGCCTTTTTGTATTTTCCTGACTGTTCATATCCTATCGCTAAATTACTATGTGAGTTTACTGTATTAGGATGTTTTTCACCTAATACTTCGAGGCGGATATTCAATGCTTTATTATGAAAAATAATAGCATTTTTGTAATCCCCTATTTGGGCATACGTATACCCTAGTGAACTATAAGAAATAGCAACATTAGGATGCTTTTCGCTATATGCCTCATTCTGAATGCCTATCGCTTTTTCCAAGAAAACGATAGCTTGTTTGAAATCAGCCATTGCGGTATAGACTGCTCCCAAATAATTATATGATAAAGCAACACTCGGATGTTTCCCTCCTAATATTTCAGCTTTCATGTCTAATGCTTGATTATATAGCGTAAGAGCCTTTTTATAGTTGCCGATATGAGTATATGATCCACCTAAGTTATTATAAGACGTAGCTAAATCTGGATGCTTCTCTCCCAGTACTTTACATTGAATATCTATTGCTTTCTCATAAAAAATTATAGCTTTATTATAGTCTCCAATATAAGAATATATAAACCCTAAATTATTGTAGGAAGCAGCTGCATCATTACTCTTTTCTCCTGATAATTGCTTTCTCCTTTCTAATGCTATATTACAGAAGTTAATGGCTTGTTCATAGTCCCCTGCATAGCCATAATTTAGCCCTAAATTATCATATAATGCAGCTATGTTAAGGTCGGGTTTCTTATTAATCTCTATTACTAAGTCTAATGCTGCGTGAAGTATAGATATAGCTTCTTTATATTCACCTTTCTCTGAGAGTGTTACTCCTAAGTTATTATATGATTGGCTCACTGAGAGGTGTTTTTTACCATATAGTTCAATTCTAATGTCTAAGGCTTTTTTATGGGCAGTAATGGCTTTTTCGCATTTCGACATTTTCCTATATTCCTGTCCTAAATAATTGTAAGAGTATGCAACATCGGGATGTTTCTCACCAAATACCTTGAGTCTGATATTTAGTGCTTTGCTGTACAATTCAATGGCTCGCGCATAGTTCCCCACCATACTCTGTGTAGTTCCATGGAAATTGTATAAATTTGCCATGTTAATATGATTCTCTCCCATATGCTTTTGCTGAATTTTAAGTGCATCTTCCAAATGTACTGCTTGTTCATAATTACCTAATTCAACATTTGCTCTATCTAAATACCCCCTTAAAACTGCGACCATAAGTATCCAATCTGTATCCCTTTCTTCTTCGTAATGATTAAGTAAAATCGGAATTGCTTTTTGAGAATATTGTATTACCTTATGCCAGCGTTTGCCTATACTACTATTGGTAGCTATTAAAACATATAACATTGCCACATCAATATGTTCCTCACCCAAACTATCTATCTTTACTTGTAAAGTTTTTTCGAGTACTGTAATCAGGGAATCGCTTTGTGCTGATACAGAGTTGATACAACAGCCAAGCGTGAGTAAAAAACAAAAAATAAAAGATTTCATATTCGTTAAATATTTGGTTAAAAAATAAAGAGGGGAGTCGCAGACTCCTCCTACACACGATTCGCAAAAAAACGCATATAGTTATCAAGCTTGTTTACTTTTTTTTTATTTCGGAGTATATATAGGTATATCCTTTCTCGCTTAATTTTTGTAAACATCTTTTTGAGATATAAAAAATAGTAGCTTGTTTCATTCAAAGCTAATCATAGCTAATTCACTAATTTTCATTACATTAGTGCATTGAATTATTAGATTAAAGATATAAAAAATAATTTATTTTGCAAAA
>ENA-ORXR01001655-ORXR01001655.1-marine-metagenome-genome-assembly--contig:-NODE-1655-length-23103-cov-131.331321_pt1 | contig 23103 bp, 16 predicted proteins | sample MGYA00237866_ERZ511479 | MGnify/ENA metagenome assembly ERZ511479 | reverse complement strand
TTCAGAGATTTGATCTCAATATGTTGTTCTTTGGCGATTAAATGGGCGACCACGTTGAGGCATCCCGCCAGCGAAGCTAGCGTGTATTCTACGGGATTGGCGGCTTCATCGGTGCCGCCTAATTCCGGTGGTTCGTCGATCGTGATTTGAAAGTTTCTGGATGTTCCTACGAACTTCGTCGCGCTTACACTTTCTCCAGAAAACGAAAATTTTAAGTTACTCATCATGTCTTAGGTTTGATCGGTTTGGATTACATTATGGGGAGGGCTGATTCATGCCATGGCGGCTTTGTTGTTGGAAGGTTTTTCAAATTTCAGCCCGATCACATCAATCGAGCTCAGCCGCCGCGGGCCGAAGATGGAAGGTGGAACATGGAGATGGCGGAAACTCAGCCTTCGCCGTGTTACCGGCTTGGGGCGTGTTGCCAGGATGCAGCCCAATCGGCTCTAGGCTTGGGGAATCTCGATAGAATGCCATCAAAAATTCGGACCGTACGATGGAAAATTACTCTTCGACTGGCTGGAATTGCTTGAAATAGTCAAAAATGAAATCGCCAAATGACGGCCAAAGTGGCTGGAGGTTGCTATTGAAAAAAGCTTCGAAGTCGTAATCAAACTCAACAAAAAAAACGGCTTGTGTCTTGATGTTATAATAGAGCCCCTCTCGCTGGTCTATTTCGCTTATAGCAAGAAAGTCATCTGGAGGATCGAACGCCTCATAAAACTCACGTGTAAACTGCTCCACAGTATGAACTCCTGCTATAACATCTAAAAGATACGGATAAGTTGTGCCCATCTCGCCAAAGGGGCCGGCTAGATTTTGATAAAATTTTGCAAAATCTGATTCAATGGGAACTCCAAGCCGGGTAAGAGCTTCTTTTACATCGGGATCATCCCCTCTACGAATGCCATCCGGCAAACCTCTTTCGTTGAGGAAAGACTTATAATTCCGTATGATAGTTTGCATCTTTTTCATTGTGATACCTCGTTGAAGCCCCCACTGCCGGAGACGAACCGATGAAAGCGTTGCAGCTGCACTTCGGGTGGTGCGTTGTCGCCGTGGTTGAGCAGCAGACCGCTCGGGGCGAGTTCGCGAACGCGCTGGAAGCTGAGCGGGAATCGTTGCGGACAACTATTGAGAAAGGCGGGCGGATAGCCGACTCGGAAATGGCCGACGACGAGGTCGCCGGCGAACAGGCGGCCGGTGGGTTCGTGAAAGAAGCCGCAGTGGCCTTGGGTGTGTCCGGGGAGATGCAAAACGCGCAAGCCACCGGCACAATCGAGTCGTTGGCCGTGCGCGAGTTCGTGGTCGGCTGGGACAGGGGAGTACTGACTGAGAACGCGGCCGATGCGTTCGGCGAATCCGCAGAGCCGAGCGCGGCCTTCATAGGCAAAGGTTCCGGCGAGATGGGGGCGGTCGGCGGGATGGATGTGGATGGGCGCGCCGGAACGGATGCGGATTTCGCAGGCGTTCTGGGTGTGGTCGAGGTGACCGTGAGTGAGTAGAATCCAGTCGATGTCGGCCATGGTGCGGCCGCGGCGTTCGAGGGCGCGGGTGAGCGGACCCCAACTGCCCCAGAAGCCGGTGTCGATCAGTCCGGTTTCGTTCGGGCCGATGAGTAACCACGAACGACCGGGGCCGAACCAAAAGGGAATTGGAACGATCTCGGTCATCCGGCTGGACGCAGGTGTTAGCTCGCCATCGAAATGGCGCGGCGCGAGTACAAGAACTCGAACAAGTTGCCTTCGTGCGGCTGGTTCCACTCGACCTTGGTGGTCGGCAGGTTGCCGAGGTTTAAGCGCTGAATCGTCGGCGCGGAAAGCAGTTCGCGGGTGAACGCGGGGTCCTTGGTAACGGCGGCGACCACGAGGCTCGGTCCCATGTAGTCGACGGCTTCGGCCTGCGGGATCTCGACGATGCTCGCGTAGGGGAACAGAAATTCGGTTTTGGCCAGCGGGTGGTCGCGGTCGGTGCAGTGAACGAGCGCGGGGCGCAGGTACAGGCTGTCTTCCACTTCGACGGCGCGGTCGGTGACGGTGAGGCAGCGGGCACCGCTAGCTCCGTCTCCGAGGCGGCTGTCGAGCATGCCGTTGATGGCATTGCCGACGCGTTTTTTGGCGAAGGCGGACAGGCGCGCGTTCGGGTCTTCGAGGCCGACCGGCTTGATCGCGTCGAGGCGTTCGGCGACGGCTTTGCCGATGGCTTCGGCGTGGCGCGGCACGACGATGGTGCTGGCGCAGATGCAGCTACGACCGCCGCCGGCGACCATCGATTGCACGATTAGGTCGACGTGGGATTCCCAGTTGTCGATCTCGTCTTCGCCGATGACGATTTTGCTGTAGCCGGGGCCGTGGACTGAGATGCCGCTATTGCCGCTGTACATGTTGGCGACTTTTTTATCGCCGAACAAAATGCAGCGCCCGGCTTTTTCCAAAATCACGCCGGAGCCTTCGTGGGTGGCTGGGTAGAAGCCGAAGAAATCGGCTGGGACGCCGGCTTGTACAAACGACTGGATCACTCGGAACGGGGTCCAGGGCTCTTCGCGTCCGGGCTTGAGCAGCAGCGGCACTTTGAGGGCGATGGTCGGCAGGTAGAGGGAGTTCACGCCGGGCGAGTTGCTCGGCAGGATCACGCCGAGGGCGTTGGTATTGGGAAAGTAGCTGAGTCCGTCACGGAAGCCGGCGTCGAGAATCGACAGGTCGAGTCCGCGCGAGAGGCCTTCGAGCACGTAGTCGATGTTGCGCAATACGTAGGCGATTTTCTCCATGTTGGCGCGGCACAGGGTGTGTGGCAGGCCGGAGGTGAGCGAGAGCACGCGGACGTATTCGTCAACCGACTGCGGTGCCTCATCGTTCATGAAAATGTCGGCGGCCTTCTTGCACATTGCCGAGAGGTCGGCTTGCGGAATCTCCTGCATGCGCCGGAAAATACCGTTCATGCCGCGCAGATCTTTGCGCAGGACGCCGCCGTTGGCGATGCTCACGGTGGCGAGGACTTCGCCGTTGCGGTGGTCGATGACATTGCTCTGGTCGAGCGATTCGTAGGGCGTACCAAAACGGAGGATCGGAATGTGTTTCATAGGAGTGTCGAAGAAAAAGGATTCGCAATGGATCGTTCGAGGAGCGCAGGCATTACGGCACTTTCCGAGGCTCTTCCGGCTCAGAAGCCGCGGGCGCGGGCCAGTTTTTGCAGTTCGACCTGGAAGGCCACGATCTGGGCTTCGCTGGGTTTAAATTCGGGGTTGGTCGGGTTCATTCCGAGGCGGCCGAGTTCGTCCATGTACCACTCGGCCGTTTCGCCGTTGTCGAACGTGGCTTGGCCGCCGGCCATCGTTCCGGGGCGGGCGAGATCGGAGAGGGTGACGGTGACGTTCGGGAGATCTTCAGGGGAGGGTGGGGTGCCGGGCGGTGCTTCGGTCAGCGCGGCGTCGGCTGGCGCGTCGGCATCGGTAGCCGGTGCTTCGGCTGGAATAGCGGCGTCGGCGGGGGTGGCGTTGGCGGGGGTGGCGTTGGCGGGGGTGGCGTGAGCGGCGGGGGCCGCCTGTGTCGCCGTGTCTTCGGGCGCGACTGGGGCGGCGGGTTCGGGTTCCGGCTCGGGTTCTTCTTCCTCTTCGTCTGGGAACTCCACTTTCAGATCGATCATCAGTAAGTGCATTTCCATGTAGGTCGCTTTGAGTCCGTGGTCGTCGGACAGGCGGCTTTGGATATCGCCGAGTTTGAGGCCTTCGGCAGCCCAAGTGTGGATCAGTTGCTTTTGTTCTTCAGTGAGGTCGTCCGGTGAAATCATGACGGGAGAAAAGCCGGAGCGGGGTGGCTTTGCAAGGAGATGTGTACGGCATCGAACGCGGAAGAATGCCCGTGGACGCCGAGGCCGGCGTCCCTCCAGGAAATTTGGAACAGAAAAGAATGCGCCGAGGCCTGCGTCTCGGCCAAGGAATTTGAGAAACCTTTGGAGGGCGAGCGGCCCGCGAGCCGTTTCTATGACGTCGAACGCGAAGAATGCCCGCGGACGCCGAGGCCGGCGTCCCTCCAGGGAATTTTGAACAGAAAAGAATGCGCCGAGGCCTGCGTCCGGCCAAGGAATTTGAAAAAACATCTGGAGGGCGGGCGGCCCGCGAGCCGTTTCTATGGCATCGAACGCGGAAGAATGCCCGCGATCGCCGAGGCCGGCGTCCCTCCAGGGAATTTGGAACAGGAAAGAATGCGCCGAGGCCTGCGGTCTCGGCCAAGGAATTTGAAAAAACCTCTGGAGGGCGGGCGGCCCGCGAGCCGTTTTCTACGGCGTCGAACGCGGAAGAATGCCCGCGGACGCCGAGGCCGGCGTCCCTCCAGGGAATTTGGAACAGAAAAGAATGCGCCGAGGCCTGCGGTCTCGGCCAAGGAATTTGAGAAACCTCTGGAGGGCGAGCGGCCCGCGAGCCGTTTTCTACGGCGTCGAACGCGGAAGAATGATCAGTGGTAGTCCAATTCTAAGGCGATTCTCACGTGGGTGAGAGCGTTGCTAAAGTCAATGGCGTTTGGCCTCCGGCCAAGGAACCAGTGGCGAGTGATCAGTAATCAGTGGTTGTTTCGGCCTGCGGCCTTTTTGGATCAGGGATCAGGGATGAATGATGACTGATTACTCCCCAGGTGTCCATTTGCTCCAAAGCGCCGATTTGCGGGCATGCCGTTCCTTAAGCTGAGCGCAGTAGGCGTTGTGGTCCGGGAACGATTGCCAATCCTTGATGGCGGGGGCGAGGAGCTCGCAGGCCTTTAACTGCCTCACAGCGTATTTATAGTATTTGGATCGACCGCGTTCGAGAATTTCGTCGGCGATGGAACGGCGGAGGAGGCTGGCACAGAGCGGATGTTCTTGTTCCTTGAAGGTGACGGCGATCTTGGTGAGCAGCGAATCATTTAAGCCGTTGAGTTGGTCGGCGCGGGTGAGCAGGTAGGTCTCCGCCTCGGCGGGCTGGTGTTCCGCCGCGAAGGCGAGATAGGTGAGGTGGAGGGTTGGCTCGAAACGGTAGACGGACGCAAGTTCGTCGAACAGGGCAGCTTGTTTTTTTCGCAGCGCGGGGGCTGCTTCGAGAAGGGGGGCCAGACTCGTCTGGGTCGGATGGGAGAGAAACGACTCACGCAGTATCGAGACGACCTCCTCGGTGTTGCCAAGCATGCGGTGGGCGCGCAATTGCAGGTCCTGGGTTCTGCTCTGGCTATGTGCGTGGCTTTTCTTTGGAATCCGCGACAGCCTTTCCATGGCGGTCTTGGCATCGCCGGCGTCCAAATACACCTCGGCGATCTGGTTCCAGAACCCCGCATGGTGCGCAACCTGCGACCACTCTTCGGTGAGCAGTTTCTCATGGAGTGCACCGTCTGGAATGCCGGCGGCGAGCAGGCGCGCGATAAAGGAGAGGTTGTCCTTGCTGTCGTCGTCGGCCTGTGCCGCGAGGCATCGGCCAATCATGGCGCGAAGTTGCGCCTCCGAAAAGACCTCGCAGGAGGCCGGCACCAAATGGTCCCGAACTCCATATCCGTTATCGCGTAGGGCCGCCAGAACACGGTCGGCGAGCCAGTCCTTGTCCTCGCAGGCGGCACCGAGATTGATAAACAGTTGGCCGGCATCATGGCGGTAGACGTCGCCAATGCGACCGGACGAGTCGTCGCAATGGTTCATGACGCTTGCATCGGCCTCGTAGAACTTGAACAACAGCACCAGTTTCTCCCGCACCGGAAGGGCGAGACTGTCGATGCCCGCCAGAATATCTTCCAGTTTTTGCGCGAGGGTGGGCACCGTTCGCCAGTCGTGAAAGCGGCGTATCCGCTTGAGGCCGGACAACTTGCCCTTCACGCTGCGCGCGCGTTCAGCGTCGGTGGCGGTGAGGGTTTCAAGCTTGTCCGCGAACGCGTGGTCTCTGTCCGCCTGTTCAAGCAGCAGGTCGACGAGACGGTCTGTGCCTAGGGCTTCAAGTGCGTCGCGGTTGATGGAATCTGGCATGGATATTGAGGGCTTCGGCGCTGTTAGAAAAACACAAAAAAGCCCGGAACGCGTCCGGGCCTTTTGTTTCGGTACGTCGCCGGATCAGGTTTGGAGACTGGTCACCAGTTTGATCAAGGGGAGGAACAAGGCGATCACGATGGTACCCACGATGAACGCTAGCGCGACAATCATGATCGGTTCGATGATGGAGGTGAGGGCGCCGACGGCGTTGTCGACCTCCTCCTCGTAGTTGTCGGCGATACGATGGAGCATCTGCGGCAATTCACCGGTTTCTTCACCGACTTCGATCATGGAGACCACCATCGGCGGGAAGATGCCGGTGGCGTCGATCGGCGCGGCCATATTTTCACCTTCCTTCACGGAGTCGTGAACGGAGTTGATGGCTTTGGAGAGGACCGCGTTGCCGGCGGTGTCGCGAACGATCTGCAGGGCTTGGAGCACGGCTACACCGGCGTCCATCAGGGTGCCGAGCGTGCGGGTCATGCGCGAGATGCCGGATTTCAGCACGAGACTACCAAACATCGGGCTTTTCAATTTGGCGTTATCGAGCACGTAAGCACCCTTGGGAGTTTTACCCCATATTTTGAGTCCGAAGTGGCCGCCGATCAACACGACGACTAAGAGGCCCATCTTGACCGGATTCTTCATGAAGTTACTGACGCCCATCACCAACTGGGTGATGATCGGTAGTTCGGCATCGTCGCCGAGCACGTCTTTGAAAATCTCCTCGAACTTGGGAATGATGACGATGGCGAGGAACATCAGAATCAGCAGCGCCATGCCCATGACCACCGCCGGATAGACGAGCGCGGATTTCACCTTGCCTTTGATCTTCTGAATTTTCTCTAGGAACATCGCGAGCGAGGCGAGCACCTTGTCGAGGACACCGCCGACTTCGCCGGCTTTAACCATGTTGATGTACAGGCCGTCAAAAATTTTGGGGTGACTGGAAAGCGAATCGGCAAAGTTGCTGCCGGACTTGATCGAGTCGACCATGTCGGTAAGCGCGATTTTCAAGCCGAGGTTTTTCTCCTGTTTTTGGAGCACTTCCAAACCGCGGACCAGTGGCAGACCGGCGTCGATCAGGGTGGCGAGTTGGCGGGTGAAGGTGGCGAGGTCGCCGGGCTTTACTTTTTTGCTGCCGGTGGCCTTCTTCGCTTTCTTCGGCTTGGAGGATTTCTTGGCGCGGGACTTCTTCTTACTGACGTCGACGTCATCCGGAATGTCTGGAACGGCGGCTTTCTTGGACCGCGATTTTTTCGCGGAACCGTTGATTTTCCGTCCGTTGACGGAGACCGGCGTGTATCCGCTGTCGCGGATAATTTTTTGCGCTTCGGAAGCGGAGGTGGCGTCTACGGTGCCCTCCTGCTCGGAGCCAAGGTCGTCGAGTGCTACAAATGCAAATTCAGGCATGGGTCGATTATACCGAAGGGTGGTCTGGAAAGGGAAGACTGAAATTTATCTAAATTGCTATCATCTAGAATGTTCCACAATTATTTGCGCATAGTTTGCATATAAATCGGTGCATGGGTTTGCAGCGCTTTATTTCTTCTTTTTAATAATCACGGTTTTCTTTCTGATGCTCTTCTTTTTGGGCTTCGGCGGTGCTGCAGCCGCCTCGGGCGGTGTTGGCGGGGCCGAACCACCGGGTGGAGGGGGCGGGGCTGAGCTTCCAGGGGGAGGAGGAGGGCCGTCGATATTGATTTCCGAAGTGACAAAGCGGCCGCCGTCCGGCGGTGGTGGCGGCTCCTCGTAGGTGTTGATTTCGGCGTTGCTGACGAGATTTTGAATGTCGGACTCGAGCCGCTCGTTCACGTGTTGCTCTGGGAGGTTGAGGTATTCGGCGTAAACTTCCATCGCACCCTCGTCGGTGTCGCCTTGCTTGAGGTGGAAGATGGCGAGGGCGGGAAGGATTTCTTCCGGTTCGACTCGCTGGAAATGTTCGGCCCGTTCGAAGGCTTTGTCGGCCCCCTCTTTTTTGCCGAGGCGAAGCAGGGAGACGCCGCGGTCGACGTGCGCTTTTTTGGCGTAGGCTTTGCCATTTTTGGTGAGTTTGCGCTTCTTTTCGAGCTTCTCGAGTTTGCCGATGATGGGCGCGAAGGCTTTGACCTTTTTCTCCGGCTTCATTTTGCGGTTCTCTTCGATCGCGAGCAGCTTGTTGCGCTGCTTGCTTTCGATCACCTTGGGCGAGAACCGGCGGAAGAACAGGAACAGGAAGGTGAGCAGTAGGAGGCCGCCGATGATGCACAGCGCAACGAGGTTTTTCAGGGCCCAAGCGATCCACGTTTCCTTGACCGCGCTGCTGGCATGACTGGTGTCGCCGTAGTGGGTTTTGATCAGGCCGAACTTGCTCTGGGCTTCGTCGTATTTTTTCTGCTCGCGGAACATTTTGCCGTACTGAAGCAGGTAGTTGGCGTTGGCCTCCTTATCTTCGGTGGTGGGGTTGTATTTCCCCTGCGAGGCGCGTTCGGCCTCGGTCAAATTTTGGTTCTTCTCGGCGTCGAGAATGCTGAGGATCTTCCCGTGGAAGTAGGTCGCCTGTTTGAGATTGGTCGAGGTCAGGTCACCGGCGGTGTAGGTGTTGAGCATGGCTTGGAAGTTTTTATGGATCGGCGCGAGGTACTCGCCGTCCTTCAGAATCCAATCTTGGCGTTCCATGACATTGCTGACGGCGACCAACTGTTTCTCGGCGTCTTCGATCGTCGCGGCGACCCAGGCTTTGTCGGCACATAGCGCCTCGATGTTTTCTGCGTCGTTGATGAGATCGAGAAATTCCTCTTTGGCGTCCGTGGTCTGTTCGTGGTTTTGCTCCGATTTGCTGCCGCGCAACAATTCGCGGGTGGCGCTGATGCGACGGTCGGCAAAGTCGATTTCCTTGCGATAGCATTCGGCGAGGTCGCGCAGGTCTTGGATACGTCCTTGCTCGCTGGCGTTCGAGAATGCGACTTCCTCAGCGATCCGGTCGAGTTTACCGAAAACGCTGGTGACATCGGCATCTGCGCCCTCGTAGTCTTCTTGGTCGATCTTGTTGGGGATACCGGCGAGGAGGATCTTGCACTCCTGCTCGACGCGTCCGAGGTCCTCGCGGAAGATGATGATGGACTCGGCTTCCTCGCTGCGTTCGGCGTGTTTTTCTTGGATCCATTCCAGTCGTCCGTCGAGGATCTTGACCATCACTTCGTCGTTGAGTCGGTTCCAGTTTCGGCTGTCCGTTTGAATCCCGTCGATCAGGTTGTTCAAGGTGAAGGTCTCAGCGCTCTTTAGATCCTGCGGGCTGAACAATTTGCTGGTGCTTTCAAACCAATTGCTGATTTGGTCGCCGGCGGTCTGCAAGGTGCGGGCCTGGATGACTTTCTTCGCCAGTTCTTCTTTGCCGGTGGCCCCTTCTAAAATGGCTTTGTTGAAGTCTTCGATGGCGGTGCCGAAGTTGGCTTTGGATTCGGCCAACAGGGAACGCGCGGTAGCGATTTTATTGTGATCCGTGATGCCGAGCGCTTCTTGAAATTGGTTGAAGCCATCATTAAAGTGCAGGGCCGAGTTGAGTTTGGGCACCATCTTCCCCGCCGCCACGATGTGTTTCTGCGCTTGCTGGTGGAGATATAAATTTTTGTACTTCGGCAGATCCTCGGCCTGCGGCTTGACCTTGCTTAGATAGTCGATCGCCTCTTGATATTTATCGCGGCTTTGCGCGAGCAGCGCAGGGTTTGGGTTCGTGGGATTGGTGTTGCCCCGAGAAAAGAGCGCCCCCGCTTCATTCCACGCTTTGATGCCGTTATCGTAGTAGCATTCTTTGGCGTTGGTGACGCCTTCCCAGACGAGCTTCGTCAGTTCGTTGAAGTTGGCACCGTAGCGGCCGCGTCCGGGTTCGTCGATCTTGATCGTCGGCCAGACACTTTCGCCGGAAATCTTTCCCTTCCAAGTATTTCCGAACTTGTCGGTGAGGGTGTCCTCAGGGATCGGACACTGGCCGAAAGCGAAAAACGGGACGACAAGAAACAGAAAAAGTGCAATTACCAAACGATTCATAACAGGAATCGTATAAAGACATCGTCCCTTCTGACAAGGCGATTCATGCGCGGTACCGAACGCTTTTTCCGATTGGGGCTTCTTTGCGGTGCATTTGGGCAGAAATGCCCCATTTTGGTCGAGCAGTTTCTTCGTTCCCGGCGTGCCAAGGTGCTACCGCTACGCAGCGACTCTGGCTTGGTTGGCAGCCCGAGCTTGCCCTGCTGACCACAGCCGGGCCTCGCCGTCTTCCCTCGCTGGTACCTACGTCGCGGGTACGGCGGATAGTCGCCGGGCGGGGCCGACCTCCCACGTTAAGAAAATTTCCGCTCTACTAAGAGCAGCACACGTAGAACGCGGTATGGGCGTCGATCTCTTTGGAAATCGCGTCCAACACCGATTGCGGCACTTCCTTATTGATCTTCAACAGGGCGATCGAGGTGTTGCCTTCGAAGGCGTCGTGCGGGTTGCGAACATCATCAATGTTAATGTCGGCTTCGGCGATCATGCTGCAGATTTTGCCGAGCACGCCGGGACGGTCGTCGTAGATGAAGCCGGTGAGGCAGCCGGTGGGTTCGATGTAGAGTTTGTTGAAGTCGTTGATGCGCGCCAGTGCGATGTTGCCCTCGGTCACGGTGCCGCGGACGCTTGCCTTGACCAACTTATCGCCGTCGGCGTGGGCGGTGAGGTCGACCGTGACCGAATTGCCGTAGCCCTTTTCCTCCGCTTCGCGGTTGACGTAGTCGATGCCGAGACCGGTGAGGAAGTCGACGGCGGCTTTGCGGTCCATGGTCGGCTGGAAGCCGGCGTTGAGCGCGGCGGTCATCGGCACGACGAGCCAATCACCGAACTCGGCCAGATCACCGTAGACGCTGGTTTCCAGTAATTTTAGCTGTGACCCTTCGCCAACGATGGCGCGGCAGACTTTGGTGAGGGTGTGCGCGAGATCGGCGTAGGCGCGGTCGAGTCCGGCGGGGATGTCGCGGTTGACGATGGCGTGGGTGATGCCTTTCTCGTCGTAGTCGATCAACTGGTTGGCGGCGTACTGGGCCGCGTTGAAGTTGGCTTCCTTGGTGCTCGCGCCGAGGTGGGGGAGCATGATGTCGGCGATGTCGGCGATCAGTTTGTCACCGGCTTCGTCTTTGGGATAGACGTCGTTGAGCAGATAGATGTCTTTGGTTTTGCGCGCGGTGCGTAGGTCGTCCTCGTTGAGCACGCCGGCGCGGGCGCAGTTGATGATGACCGCGCCCGGTTTCATTTTATCGAACAGTTTGGCGTTGACCATGCTGCGGGTGGCGTCGTTCTCAGGGATGTGCAGGGAGATATAGTCGGCTTGTTCGAACAGCTCGTCGACGGTGACTAGGCGGACACCGATCTCAGCGGCACGGTCTTTGCTGATCATCGGGTCGAAGCCGATGATGTTCATTTCGAAGCCGCTAACGCGTTTGGCGAGCAGGCGGCCGATGTGGCCGAGTCCGAGAATGCCGAGGGTTTTGCCGGTGATCTCGCGGCCCATAAAACTGGATTTTTCCCACTTGCCGCTGCGGCAGGAGGCGTCGCCGGCGACGATGTGGCGGGCGTGGGCGAGCATCAGGGCGACCACTTCTTCGGCGACGGCGTTGGAGTTGGCGCCGGGGGTGTTCATGACGTCGATGCCCTTGCTGCGGGCGTGGGCGGTGTCGATGGTGTTGAATCCGGCGCCGGCGCGGATCACGACTTTGAGTTCGGGGAAGGCGTCGATGACTTCGGCGGTGACTTTGTTGCTGCGGACGACCATGGCGTAGGCGTCGGCGTGGGTTTTGGCGAGTTCGAGCAGGTCGGCGGACTCGTCTTGGAACACGGTGTATGCGCCGTGGCCCTCCAGCGTGTTTTTGCAGGTGGCGTCGAGTTTGGTGGGGATGAGAACTTTCTTCATTATCGTAAAATTGGGGGGTAAATTTGCGCGGACGCTAGGGGCGGTCGGGGGGGAGTGCAAGCGCGGGTTCGGGGAAACTTGCTTGAGTTTGGTCTGTGCTGGATTAAGCGGAGGCATGGAAGATCTCATCCGTCAAATTCTCGAACAAGTCGGCGAGGACCCCGAACGCGAAGGCCTCGTTCGAACCCCGCACCGCGTCGCCAAAGCCTACGAATTTCTCTGCTCCGGCTACGAGACCGACTTGGACAAGGTGGTCAACAACGCCCTGTTCGAGGCGGAGAACAACCAGATGGTGATCTGCAAGGACATCGAAGTGTACAGCCTCTGCGAACACCACATGCTGCCGTTTTTCGGCCGCTGCCACATCGGCTACATTCCCGGTAAAAAGGTGATCGGCGTGAGCAAGCTGGCGCGCATCACCGACATGTTCGCCCGCCGCCTGCAAATCCAGGAACGCCTGACCACGCAGATCGCCGAGACCCTGATGGACGTTCTCGAACCCGACGGCGTGGGCGTGGTGATCGAGGCCAAGCACCTGTGCATGATGATGCGCGGGGTCGGCAAACAGAACTCGAACATGGTGAGTTCGGCGATGCTCGGTACGTTTCGTTCGAAGACAGCGACGCGGACCGAGTTTTTGCGTTTGATCAAACAGTAGTTGGCCTTCGGCCTTCGGCCTACGGTTTCAAGTGTTTGGAATTCAGCCAGCGGGTGGCTTCCTCGACCACCCTTGGAGCGCCGGTTTCTTGCAGGCGGTTCAGATGAGGAACGGCGCGTTTGCCCTGTCCTGATTCGACCAATTTCCCGAGCAGTTCCAGCGCTTCGTAATCATCTGCGCCATTCAAGATGAGGTCTTCCATCTGCGTTTGCAGTTCTGGGGTTGGGAGATGTTCGAGAATATGACCCGAGATGCTGCCGCGATGTTGATACTCCCGCTTGAGTGCTGCAGGGAGCAAGGTTGCACGTTCCTCTGCCGTGAGCGCGCCCGGAGTGTTTTTTAACAATTTTGCCATGCTGCGTGATATAACATCCGCGCGGTTGACGAACTTGAGTTCGAGCAGGGCGAGGGCGGTCTGACGATCTGGATAATATCGGGCCATGGTCCAGGCGAGGAATCGATTTGGTTCGTTTAAATACCGCAGTAGAAAGGCTTGGTCGTCAGGATGTTGTCGATACGCCAAGGTGTTCAAGGCATATGGCCGAAGTTCCTTGCTGTGGTTTATAAATGCGCGGAGACGTTCGCGGGCGTGTTCGGGATCAACCGTTTTAAGTTGGTGCAACAAGAAGACTTTGGTCTCCCTCGGAGTGTCTCCTTTTAGCGCCTGATCGACGCGTTCCTTTACCCCGTCCCAGTCTGCTAAATCGGCCTCGGATAGAAATGTGGCTGCAAGGTAGGACTGCTGTGGATCCGGATTGGTGAGTTGTTTTGCCAAGGCTTGGGCATGGCTTCTCGGCATATCGTGATAATAGTTCGCATTGATGTTGGACGCGAGGCCGTGGTGTTTCGCCGACAGTTTCAACAGGACGGGAATCCTCAAGGCCGGGAGAAACCAAATCAACGCGGCTGCGGCCACCACGAAAACCATGCCGCGGGTCACGATCCAGTTCGGCCCTTTTCGCCACAGCCCCAGGGCGAGGAGGATGATGCCGCCGAGAATGAGGTGGGCCCGTGGTTCGGAGACCGACGACAGCAATCGTTGCAGGGCCTGTTGTTTGTTCATCGGTGTGCGTCCCGATTGCAGCCACTGCTCCATGGCCCAGGTCAGGTCATCGTTGAATGCCTTGCACTGCGCGTGGATTACATCGACGGAAGGGAGCACCTCGCGTCCCAAGTCTTTGGCGGCGGTGATCGCGCTGGCGACATTGGTGTATACGCGGTCCAGCGCTGGTTCGACATCGGCATCGAACACGGCGGTGGCATTATTGATGGTGTAGACTGTGCCGTTCGCGGTTTGGTTGGTGACTGCGAGTCGCTTTATGTTCGGTGGGGCCTGCATGAACACCGCGTCCTCATTGCTGTTGCTTGCCGGCAAGCTGGAACGATGGTTTGACCAAAAGAACAGGAACACGATCACCAACAGGGCGATCAAGCCCAACCAGCAGGCTGCACTCCAGAGCTGGCTTAGGTTCCTTAGAATGGCGGTGCGCTTGGGGTGGTTCCGCTGCATTTCGATTTAGACCCTCAAAGGCTACCCGAGTTCATTTTTTACGGTTGTGGCCACGAATCCGTTCGGAACGGGCGGGTGGGTAAGCCGTCAGCGTTGACCAGATTGACCTTTGGGAGACCAGCGAAGGCGTAGCGGACTGCCACGGGCGCGGCGAGCCCCTCTGCTTTTAGTTCGACGATGTTGCCGTTCAACACGGTCTTGGCCGGCTTCCACTGGCGGTCTTTGCCAGCAATCCAGAACTCGGTTGGGGCCTTGCCGTCGGTGGTCTTCAAGCCGCTGGGCGAATCGAAATGGATGGTCACGGTGTTCCCGGCAACCTTCATCGATTTGAAAATCGGGCCCTCGGCAATGATCTTCTTTTTGTTGACGTCGCGCGCGGCGAGCAGGGCGAGGCGTTTGCCAATCGGTTCTTTGTCCTTGGGGTGGATGTCCTTCGCATCGCCGAGATCGATGGTATTGACGACGCCGGTGTACGGCAGGTCGAGCACGCCGAGCTGCGCTTCGCGGAACCAAGACCAGGAGTGGTTGTCGGGGTAGTTCATGGCGTTGTTCTCACCGGCGAACACACGGCCGAATCCGGGCAGCATGACCGCGAGAAAATGAAACTCGTCTTGGTTCCACTCCGAACGCAGCCGCTTCACCCAAGCTGGCAGGCTCTTGGCGTACAGTTCCGCTTGCTGGCCGTTGGCCTCGCCCTGATACCAAGCCATGCCGCGGGTCGCGTAGGGAGCGACTGGGTGGAGCATGGCGTTGTAGAGAATATTGGGGCGGGTTCGCAAGTAGATGTTGTCTTTGCGGGGCCAGGCTGCGGGCGCGCCTTTGCGATGATCTTGCGCCTGTTTGAGCAGGTCGGTGACGCGCTGCCGGTCGTCTTTTTCGAACGCGGCCATCTTGGTTTTGAAGTGCGGCAGTTGTTCCGTCATATCGAGCGGCATCCAGCCCTCGATGCTCGAACTGCCCCAGCAGGTTTGAATGACCGCGACCGGGACATCGAGTTGCTGTTGCAGATAATAGCTGAAGCCGAACGCGACCGCTGAACTCGCCGGCTTGGTCGACCACGCACCGCGCACGTTTTTCTGCGGTTCAAACGCGACGAAGGTGGTCACGGCAAAATGCCGGATCGGCAGCTTCTCGGCGGCGGGGAGGAGCTTCTTGAGTTCGGGGATGCCTTGGTAGCCCATCTGCATGTTGGACTGACCCGAACAGATCCACACTTCGCCGACCAACACGTCGGTGAAGGTGATCGTCTTGGCGACCGGGCTGTCGGTGGGCGCGGTTGTCGTGTCGGTGGCGATGGTGAACCTGCGGCCGTTGGCCGAGGCCTTGAGCGGGTCGAGCGTGACCCGCCACGCGCCGTCGTCATCGGCCTTGGTCGACTTGCTTTGGCCGGCGAAGCTCACGGTGATTTGTTCGCCAGCGGTGGCGGTTCCCCAGACTGGCACGGGTTGTTCGCGTTGCAGCACCATGCCGTCGCCGAACATGGTTGATGGCACGAGTTCGGCGAAGCCTGTGAGTGGCAGGAGGCAGAGGAGAACGGCGAAGAAGCGAGGGAGCAGGGGCATACTTCGTTTTAATGCTGCCGCTGGCGTGAGCAATGAAGAAAAAAACGGACTCGGCTTCTGCTATCAGGCTTAAGGCCGTTGAGTTCAGTTCGGGGAAACGATTGAGAAGGGAATCAAGTGCAGCACGCGAGATTCCTATTCTGTCTTCCGGACTCGTCCCAGGATCGTTCTTACTTTGGACGAGTGCGTCGCTCATCACGTTGAGTGCAGCGCTCTGTTCTCGCTCCAAATAATCTAGGAAAGACCGCTCCAACGCTTCGTCCTGAAGACGTTCTACCAGTCTAGGTTCCTTCGGTGCAATTCTTCACCAGTAAGACTCATCCGTGTGCGGATGATGGTGTTCGTGGATCGGCGCAAGACTGGCTTAGACCGAAACCAAGATGCCTTTCTTCTTCTTCCCCGAACGCGCTGTAGCGGCAATACCTAAGCCTGTGATCAGCACCATTTCGACGACGAAGAAAATCAGCAGCATGGTCGCCAGTCCGGAGGTGAAACCGTAGCTGTGCAGGCCGACGCCGAGCTGGTTGAGTCCGAGCCAGGCGGCCATCACGATCACGCAACCGATGGCGGTCATCACCGCCATGCCGACGTCTTTGATCAGGCCGGCGAGGCGGGCGTGGTAGGACAGGGCGCACCAGATGACGATCAGCAAAGCGCCGTTTTCTTTTGGGTCCCAGCCCCAGAACCGGCCCCAACTTTGGTCGGCCCAAACGCCGCCGAGCATGGTGCCAAGAAAGCTGAAGATCAGGCCGAACGCGACCACGCCAAGCATCACGCGGTATAGGGCCTTGAGCCCCTTCTTGTCGAGCTTGAGAATTTTCGCGCCCAGATAAATGTGCGCGATCACTCCCGCGAAGAACACGCCCATGTAACCGAACAAAATGCAGATCACGTGGGTCGACAGCCAGAACTGCGAGGCCAGCACTGGCACCACGTTGCCCATCGTATCGTCACCATCGGTGGTGAACATGCCGGTCATCAGCAACAGCGTCCAGCCGGTCAGCGCGCCGCACAAAATGCCGACGCCGTTGCGCAGGAAGAACTCAACCGCGATCGACAGCAGCACGCAACCGAAGGCGACAAAGGGAAAGGTCGAGTAGAGGTTGGTCGCCGGCGGGCGGGCGGTGATGAACATGCGGAGTTCGATCCCGGCGGCTTGAAAGACGAGTCCAAGGCCCAGCATGAACCCGGCCACCAGCAACACCCTTTTCGAGCGGGTCACCAGACCGGCGAAGGCTGCAAGGAAGGCGATGATGTACAGGTAGAGCGTGTAGGTGAACGGGCGCATCTGGTTGTTGGTCGACTCGAACGCGGCAAGAAACGTCGGTCCGAGATCCCAGTGTCCGACGAGTGTGACCACCGTGACCGCCACCGCGCCGAACGCGGCTAGGCCAGCCACCAACCAACCGAAGCCACGCCAGAACCCGCGGAAGCGGAATACAAAGACGAGCCCGGTTATGATCGTCGCCGCGAGGGAACTGCCAAGGATCCAAAGTCCCGTGTTACTCATGTAGCTCAGGTTCCCTTTGCCATCGGCGACCCTGTTGAGGAGCTCGGCACCGCCGTACAGGCGTACCGCTATGGGTAGCAGGGTGACCGCGAGCAGGCCAAGAAGGATCGCGCTACCGAGGCGCCTCATGCCGCGGACCTTGGGCAAAAACGTAATCAACACCACGCCAAGGGCGCCGAGCAATATCGTGGCGAAATAGCCGAGTTTGAGTTTACGGACCGTGCTGACCATGGCCTCGGCTTTGGCTGACTCGATCTTTTCGAGTTCGATGCGGCGAGCCACAAAAGACAGGTGTTTGTCGACGGCGGCTTGGAACTCGGGGTTGTTGTTGCGGCTGTAGGCGGACTGCATGGCGATCCAGGCGTCGATCGAATTTTGCAGTTCTGGATCACCTTCACGGGAGAGTTGGCGGGCTTGATCGAGCGCGTTGGCAGGGGAGGACCAGGTCTCGCTGTTCAAGTGCGGGTCCAAGGGCACCACGTTGAACGGGAAGGGCACGCGTTCGAGCATCTCGCTAACGCGTTGCAGTTGGGAGATGACGGCGATGCCCGCGCGGTCGTCTTCGGTGAGGTCGGTTTTACTCATCAGCGACAAACCGAACTCGCGCAGGGCCGGGCTGGCCTGAAGTTCGTAGTAGCTGATTTTGTTGTCGCGATCGGACAGGTCGAGTTCGAGTTTTTCCTGCAGGAATACTGGCACCTCGATGGTGTCTTGGGCGAACTCCAAGCTACTGCGCAGATACTGATAGCCGAGAATCGCGCGGGTGAAGCGGATGGTTTCTTTTTCCTGATGGGTGCGGAAATCAAAGTCGATGTCCTCGGCTGCCTGGGAGCGTTCGATGAGGTGGGGCAGAGCCTCGGCAACATCGGTGTAGCTGTAGCGTCGGTGGCTGGCCTCGGCGGTGATGCCTGCGTCTTCGGCGATATCCGGACTGTCGAGCACGAACAGGCTGTCGTCTTCGGTCGAGGCGGGCGCGAACATCACGCGTGCCAACCAGTCGATTGGTTCCTCGCCGTGCGGTTTCTTGCTGCGCATGATCAGCGACTGCTGTTCGGCGAAGGAGTCCATCGGCATTTTACGACCGCCGTGCAGTATCGGAATCAGGCGGAAGCTGGATAGGTCGATCTCGCTGCCCGGACGCGGCTCTTCGGCCCCCTTTTTCGGGTTGTCGCCATCCCCCGATTTTGCGAACGCGGTCGGGCTGGCGCAGAGAAAGGCGAAGGCCAACAGGACGCGGCCGAGCACGGTAAAAGGGGACGGTTTCATTTGGCGGATTCCAGTTCGCGGGCGAGGCGTTTGCTGTTGTCGGAAAGCACGAGGAGAAAGTGGATGGCGAGCCCGAGGAAGACGACGATGGTCGAGATGTAAGGGAGGATGCGTCCGGTGGTATAGCGGGCGGTGAGTTGGGTGTAGTCGGGCAACGCTTGGTTGAACGAACTTTGATAAAAGGTCCAACCGCGGTGGCGGTAGGGCTTGTTCATCTCGACCGAGGCGTCTTGTTCGAAGCCCTCATTTTCGCCAAGTCCGCGCACGGTGATGCGGGCGATGTACTCTTTGTCCATGGCGCTGTTGGGGTGCTCGGTGCGGATGAAATCGTTGAGCTGAACCAGCAGCGGCAGTTGATAGTGTTTCTTCTGCAGGCGGAACCAGTTGGTGGTCGAGCCCGACACCACATAGGGATCGAGCGCGGTCTGGCCGTACACGCCGTAGCCGCCGTCGAGAATTAAGTCATGCGGCTCCTCCTCCCCGTCGATGCGCACCTCGGCGATCAGGCCGGGAATCCGCGCCTCGGGCGTCGCATTCAGCGCTTGGGACTGGATGCGCTGTTCCCACGTGTTCTCGATTTTTTCGATCGCATTGTAGCGCTTGTCGCGCTTGCCGAGAATGTTCTGAAGCGCCAGAACGAAGCGTGACGGGCGCCTCCAGCCATTGTCGTTCAGTGCGTCAGAGAGTTCTTTTTCACGGAGCGGATTGAGTTCTTTTAGCACTGTCCGACGACTCGGTTTCGTTTCGAACGCGGCGATGTCGTAGGGCGGTTCCGTGAGTTCGGCCACGACTTGGATGAACGGGATCTCACCGGTCTCGCGCACCTGACGCAGCATCTCGTCCATCACCGGCTGCGGCGCTCCGGAACGAAGCAAGACCACCAACATCTGCTGCTTTTCGATGCCGTCGATCAGAAAACGAACATCGTCAGGCCGGACTTCGTCGGTGAGTGGATTGGTTTTTTCGGCGAGAGTCGGCCGAGTGGCGAGGAAGGCTTTTACTTCCGGACTGTCCTCGGCGACCACCACGTCGCACTCCTTCAGCAACTGATCACGCAGCGCGGTGGCGTCCGGGTCGAGGTTGTCGATGTTCAAGGCGAGGTCGGCGATCAGGGATTCGCCACGACCGCTCTGGCGCATGCGCGCGAACCGGCCCGGGGTCTTGAGCCAGCGGCGCAGGTCGACCCCTTGCAAGTGTTGTCCGGCGGTCGCCAGCCGGTCGCCAGCAACGAAATCGGTGGTGCCCTTGAACTTCACCCGGCTGTCTTCGTGGTATTGTTTAACCGTCACCGTGAGCCCGAGGTCTTCGAAGCGGATCTCCTGGTCGGGTTTGAGATTGTCGGTGTCGAAGGCGTGGACGGTGCGCACGGTGTCGTCCGAGGTGGAGGCGGCGAGTTCCCAAGTTTTATGGTGTTCGCTCAAATTGGTGGCCTGACCCTCGCGCAGCGCCAGCACCGATTCCTTACTGGAGTAGTAGATGAACACGCCGCCGATCATCATCAGCAGCAAACCGCAGTGTACCGTGATCAGTCCGGCCATGCGCCAGCCGAAGCGGAAGTGCACGATCAGCGAGGCCATCAGGTTGACCGTGAGCAGCGCCATCGTGGTCATGCCGCCGGGAAAGCAGGGTTTCAGAAACCATGAGAAAAAGAAGACCTTCTGCGAGGCGTCGAGTCCGTAATCGTTTTGGTAGAGCGTGCCGACGACAATCAGAACGGCGAGCCAAGCGAGGCAGACGACGGTGGTCTTGAGCGAGATGAAGATTTTAAGAAAGCGAAGCATGGGAACGGAGTGCAAACTATTGGGTAATCGGTCGGTGTGGAACGATCGTCCTTACCGGCGGTCTTAGGCGGTCTTGATCTCGGGTTATTTGATGGACTCGCAGAGGCGTTCGAAGGCCTCTTTCTGGCTGGCGAGTAGCCTGCGGGAGCCGGTCATTTTGGCGTACAGGACACGGTCGTCGGGGAGGGTGATGGTGCCGGTGAGCATGGACTGGGCTGACGGCTCGTCGGGGACGAAGGTGGCGAGATCGGCGTACATCCCGGATTGGCCACCTTTGGTGGTGAACAACTCGACTTCGGAATCGAGAAAATCCTGCTTTTCGGCCGGCGTGGGCGAGGCGAGCAGTTGGCCGAGCCAGCGGTCGAGGTTGCCGGCCATCCCGCCAGCGGTCGGAAACGCGACCAAGGTGATCTGTGCCTCGTCATCGGCATCGTCCTCCGCGCTGACCGTAAAGGTGGCGATGCGGTCGATTTGAATGCCGCCGCGCGATGCTTTTTGCTTTGGCATCTGGCTCCAACCCTCCGGTTTGGTCCAAACGATGCCAGCCCCGCGGCCTTCCTTCTCCGTGGGCCGTTCGGCGGTTTGCTGGATTTCCGTGTAGGTTCGGACCTCTGTGGGGCCGCCGCAACCGGAAAGCCAAGCGATAGCGCACATCGCACCAATGAATAGGTTGATCATATTCCCGAATGTCTTCATCTGCGGCATGGGTTAACGTTACGTTTTCGGAATGCGATTCTTTACGAAACAAAATCGGCAGGGAGGCCGCGTGGGCTAAATGTTGAAATTTGAGAGGCGAGATTTTCAATTTCGGCAGGGCTGAGCCCAAACGACTGGCTAGATCCTTGCTTTGTCGATTCGTGAATAAATGAGTCAAACTTTCTTTGGCTCCGCGGTGCTTGGTTGCTTGGCGGCTCCGCGCCTGACCACAAAACCCTAATCGCTGCCGTCGGCTTCGGACGCTCATTGAGTTCTCTGATCGTCTCTGATACCGATTCACCATGAAGTGGTTCGTTGCAATGTGTTCGTGTATTCTCCTAGTCGTCTCGGTGACGCCAGCCGGTGAGATCATCTCCCCGCCTGACGGCAGCGTCATCACCAGCGCCTCTGTCACCTTCGTCTGGCCCGCCGGACCCGGGCGCAGCATTCTCGAAATCGGCACCACCGGGCCGGGTTCGGAGGACCTGCTCCGCTCCGGCTTTCTGGCTCTCGGCGTGACCGAGTACACCGCCTCGAACCTGCCGACCAACCAGACCTTCTACGTCCGGCTGCTTTGCGAGACGGCGGCGAACTCTGGTTCCTTTCGGTTCGACGACGCGGTGTACAACGCCGACGCCGATCAGGATGGCATTGGCGACGAAATCGATGCCAACCCAGGATCCCCCGATCCTAAAGTGGTCATGTTAGGAAGCAATTATGTGTTCACCATTTTGGGTTCGGGTCGGGTGGCCTCCTTGGAATCGCCAAGCCTTTTTGAAGCCACGCGAAACTCGGCCGACACCACACAGGTAAGGGCCATCACCTCGCTGCTGTACCAGCATGTCGGCGACGTGTTCGATTTCATCTTGTTGACCAACAACCAGAACGAATCAGATTCTTATGCGGGTCGTTTTTACAACGCCAAAAACGAGACCGAGGGAATCGGCCGCTCCCTGTTTGATGGCACCGAGTTTTTTGGTTCGTCGGGCACCTTGCAAGGCGCCATCCATCTGCCCACGCTCAGTGCCCTACGCGGCGGGCCCAGCTTGCACGAACTCTGCCATAACTGGGGCAATTCCATGAGTTCGATCCCTAGCGTCCGTTCGGGGCATTGGGGGTACAGCAGTGTCGGTGGCCAGCTCGGCGGATTCAAGGCGGGCTCGCTGGTCGACATGGGTAACGGAACCTACCAAGTCTCCAATCCGCGCACCGGCCAACCCGGAAGTTTCGGTACCATCGCCAACGGTGGCAACGGACTGCCCTACAGTGAGTTCGAACTGTATCTGATGGGCATGGTCCCGCCCGCCGAGGTGCAATTTCCGATCGAGATCATCAACGATTTCAACTGGATCGACAGTTCGCAAGGCCTGCTCTCCTCCACCAGCATCACCACCCGCACCATGGCCGATATCGTCCAACTCGACGGGGCCCGGGTCCCGGTCGCGGCCGTCGCGCAGAAAGACTTCCGGCTGTTGTATGTCGTGATCACCTCCAATGCGCTCAGCAATGCCGAGTGGGCCCGTGTGGATCAGGATGTGTACGATTTCGATCTGGACGGGGACAACGGCATCTCCTCGTACAACTTCTGGGAAGCCACCGGTGGACGCGGCACCGTGAAGATGGACGACTTGCTCACCACCGTCCGTCCCGGCATCGAAGCGATTGCCATGGTGACCACGAATGGTTCGGTTGCGGCGGACATTTTCATTCCGTCGGTTCCCGGATTCTCCTACGATCTGCAGCGTTCGGGATGGCTCGACGGCACCTGGACCAACGCCACCACCCTCATCGGGACCGGCAGCGACTTGACCTTCTCGGTCCTCGAACCTCCCTCCGTCGATCGCATGTTCTACCGCGTCGGGCAGAGTCCGTTGCAACGACGTTCGGGTGCTGGCGACAAGGTCTGCGACTGCATCGAGTGCGGCACGGCCCATGCAGATTTCTTTCTGCCGACGGAAACGCCGTGATAGCCGCGGGCTGAGCCCAACGCAGGCGAACACTAGAATTCGTCCGAGTACCAGTCGGTCACCTGATCATAAAATTGTGCAAAAGACGTGGACCGAGTCGCGAGATTTGCCGCGTCCATTTCCGCCGCGACCCGCATCAGGAACTCGTCACGTCCCAAGCCGCTTTTGGTCCGAAAATCACGGACGATATCTTTGAGCTGAGGAGGCGGGTTGCCGTTGTAAAACTCAATGGCCGCCTGCTTCGATTGTTCAGG
>ENA-ORXR01001654-ORXR01001654.1-marine-metagenome-genome-assembly--contig:-NODE-1654-length-23110-cov-3.557808_pt1 | contig 23110 bp, 19 predicted proteins | sample MGYA00237866_ERZ511479 | MGnify/ENA metagenome assembly ERZ511479 | reverse complement strand
GACACACCGCCATTCCAGCTTGATGATAATGTTGGAGAAGATGTTCGCCTGAAATACCGTTACGTCGACTTGCGCCGCACTGAAATGCAAGAACGCATGCGCACGCGTGCCAAGATGACCTCAGTGATTCGTCATTACTTAGAAGATAATGATTTCTTAGAAATCGAAACACCGATGCTAACCAAAGCAACACCAGAAGGTGCACGTGACTATCTTGTGCCTAGCCGAACGCATCCGGGTAACTTCTTCGCGCTGCCTCAATCACCTCAGTTATTTAAGCAATTGCTGATGATGGGTGGTATGGATCGTTATTACCAAATCGTACGCTGCTTTCGTGATGAAGATTTGCGGGCAGATCGCCAGCCTGAATTTACACAGGTGGATGTCGAGATGTCGTTTGTGAAAACAGATGACGTCATGAATATGATGGAAGAAATGATCCGTAAGTTATTCAAGGAAACGCTGAATGTCGACTTCCCTGAAAAGCTTCCACAGATGGATTATGCAGAAGCGATGCGCCGTTTTGGTTCTGATAAGCCAGATATGCGTAACCCACTAGAGCTCGTCGATGTTGCTGACTTAATGAAAGATGTTGAGTTTAAAGTATTCTCCGCGCCTGCGAATGACCCTAAATGTCGCGTTGCAGCAATGCGCTTGCCAAAAGGTAACGATCTGAGTCGTAAAGACATTGATGCTTATACTAAATTCGTTAGCCGCTATGGCGCACGTGGGCTAGCCTATATAAAAGTGAACGCAATCGCTGATGGTGTTGCAGGCCTTCAGTCCCCTATCCTCAAATTCTTACCAGACGATGTGGCGCTTAGCATTATGCAGCGTGTCGGTGCAGAAGATGGCGATCTAGTATTCTTCGGGGCAGATAAAGCAAAAATTGTTAACGATGCACTCGGTGCGCTTCGTGAGCAACTGGCTAAAGACCTTGGACTACTTAAAGGTGATTGGGCACCACTATGGATTGTTAAATTCCCAATGTTTGAATGGGATGAGAAAACTGAGCGCTATCAGGCACTGCATCACCCATTCACCGCACCAAGCTGTTCTGCTGAAGAGCTCAAAGCGAATCCTGGCGAAGCACTATCAGATGCTTACGACATGGTTATTAATGGCTATGAAGTCGGTGGCGGTTCGATTCGTATTAATGATCCGGTTATGCAGTCTACCGTATTTGAAGTGCTTGGCATTGGTGAAGAAGAAGCGACAAGCAAGTTTGGCTTCTTGTTGGACGCACTGAAGTTTGGTTGCCCTCCGCTAGGTGGATTGGCATTTGGTTTGGATCGTTTGGTAATGTTGATTACAGGGACGGAGAATATTCGTGATGTCATTGCTTTTCCTAAAACGCAGACAGCGGCCTGTCCTTTGACGGATGCACCAGCTGAGGTTTCACGAGCGCAGTTACGGGATTTGAGCATTCAGGTTAAGTTGCCTGAATGATTATTTCCGGCATTGGTTACATCAAATTTTGATATAGCCAATGCCTATTTTTGGCGGATGCAGGTTCTGGATAGCTTCAATAAACCAACCTCCCATTGTCCAGCCGCTTCATACCACGACCGATAATCTGCCCCAACCCCAACAGCAACCCCCGCTCTACCTGCTGAAACCGCTGCGCTTCACTCAGATTTGACAGAACCCGCTCACAGCCGTTAATTTTTGGAAATAACTGCGTTGGCCAGTATCGACCATTTCGGTAAGACCAACTTATCGAACCATAGCCACAAGCCTGTTGACTACCTGGATTCAGGTGAAACGGATAAAGACGAGTTCTCAATTGTTTATAGCCACTAGCTGGCTCATCAATCACCTGAATCAATCCAGCTGACTCCATCATCATCTGATAACGTCCCTGAGCATTTTGCTGTAATAACCACACATGCGAACCCGGTTCTCGTGAGCGTTGATACCCCCCCGTTAAGCAAATCTTTAACGGTGCAGAGATCAGCCATTCGCGCGATTGACTGTCCTTATTTAATGGCAGCTCAACACCAACAAAGGGACAATTATTTAACTGACCTTGTTGATGCGCAAGCTGCACATCGCTGAACACCTCGCGAAAAGGATTCACCGTCTGATCAGAAAACAGCGCCGTTTTTAGATAGGCAGGAATAGGCTTGAAAACGTCTCTGAGCGTCTGACCCGATACCGTTTGCTTACTAGCATATAAACTCACCCTGTCGCGATAGCTATTATTGCTGCGAAAAGACACAGAGGCGCTCATCTTGTACCAGTTACTTCCAAGATCATACAATGGACTTGCTGATGTCACTGCGGGGGCGCTCAATAACAAAAGCGCTATTAAAGCAAATAAACGGCTAAATGGGTAAATCTTTATCATGCTTTTGTACCCACCTGCTGCATCATATTGTCCCATGCCCGCGGAATTTCATGAGGCCATTGACCGAGACGTTGCACCTGCCGATAGGTTGTCGGGTAGAGCTGCTGCAGTTTAGGCAGATCCACATCGTGCCAATATGTTGCTGTTCCCCGATTACTAACAGGTCTGACACTGCGTAAGTCCACAATATCCTGATCACCTTCAATCGCCTCATACTCGTAGTAGTTATCATCCCCTGGACTTATTCCGGCTTGATTAGAAAAACTAAGAATCTTTATATTAGCGCCGCCGCCAATTCTTAGGGGATACAGTGTTGCTTTAGAGGTCGCTGCCCCATGTGCTCCTCTAATGATATTACCGCTGATCTTCCCACTCAGCATGCCAGCGATTGCAATACTGTGCTTACCCGCTGTGCGAATCCGATTATGCAGGATATGCAGGTTGCGGAAAGCTCCGTCACTAGCAAAGATCCCCTGCAATGCACCTTCAGACTCAATGGTATTACCCCGCACTGACACATGACTCATGGTCGCACCCATGAATTGATTCACCGAGCCAGCATTTGGAATCAGCTGTAAACCATCACGATGTGCCAACTGATGAAATTCATATACATCGATAGGTGAATCCGGATTTTGATCGTTAATTTCTTGAACCAGAAGATCAAATTCATCCGAGAAATCAGAGCCAATTGCCCCATCGCGAATGCTAATACCTTTTAGCGTAAGAGGATCTCTGGCACTCTCACCACCTTGCGTATGTAACATCAGGAAATCCCGAATAAAGAAATCGCTATTCTTAACCTTTCTTAAGTCAGTCGACTTTCTGAGGTGATACAGTGGGTGGTTCAAGCCACGCGTAATCGCTTCATAGGCAGGTACGTGATCATCCTGAGTGGTTTCTCGCGACTTCAGCAGGTAACTCAGAATCGCATTATGAGCATGATCCTGATTTTGATTCGATTTAAATCTCGTGGCGACCGATAGGATCAAATCATCTCGTTCCTGTAAGTCGAACTGGAACGTATCAATGTTTGTGATTGCTTCAGGTTCAGCAACTTCGACCAGCTCAGCAGTCGTGTTATCAGCTTCGAGATAGCGACTTTGACCTTTGTGTGTCACTGTCAGGCGCACCCGGAAGTTGGTACCATCCCATGGGCTGATATCAATTTGAGGTCGATTTAACCCTCTTACTTTAATAGGAAAGGTGTCGTTAAATTCTATCTGCCAGTAGAAATAAGCTTTGTGCATTCCTTTGAATTCACAGATAGAATACAACTTAGAACCACTTCTTATCATGTTGATTAAAGAATTATCTACCGTTGGTAGATCGATTGATGTTTCGATGAAACGCGCCATTTTAACCCCCAAGTTTCATATCTTCGATATCTGGTATCGAAAGGTTTCGGCTAACTTATTTGCTTTATAAATAATACTAATTGCTAGCCTTGAGAACCATTAGAGGCCGATGGCTCATGTGATACAAGCAAATCGCTGTGTTATTAGATAAGTGGTGTGAAAACAAACACTGTGATCCAATCAGATTAAAGTTTATGAGACCCTGTCATGAAATAAAATTTAACGATTGGGAGGTGTTACTGAATAACACGGGCAGACTATATGCTTGAAAAATAAAACATTAGTACTGCTAGTCCAAACGAACCACCTGCTCTGATTTCGCTGCTTCCAGAATTGCCTCGGTAACCCGTAGGTTTTGCAAACCATCACGCACACTGACTAACGGATTAACTTCTCCACGAATGACCTGACAAAAATGTTGCAGCTGAACCGTCAACGGATCTTCACGTGCTAACTCAATAACTTCACTCTGCATCGGCTCATACCAGGAACGAACTTCTGCGCTTTTGAACTGCTTAAGACGCATAGTAGGAACCGACAGCGAACCCATGGTTCCGGCGATGTGGTAGCAGTCTTCGTCTGGATAAGTTGAGTAAAGTTTGTTTTCCTGTGCAGTTTGCTCCCAGCTGCGCGCGGAGGCGGTAGTGTCAGAGAGGATAAAGGTACCGACGACTCCGTTTTCAAACCGCAGCAAAATACCGACCGTATCTTCAACCGCATAACCCCGCTGTTTGTTTGAAGTAATGGCTTGTACCGCACAAATCTCACCACACAAATAACGCAAATTGCCAATCTCATGCACCATATTAATCAGGATCGGGCCACCGCCTAACTGAGTTCGCCAAGGCCCTGCTTCAAAATAATCAGCGGGTTTGTAAAACATCGCACTGCCAGTCACGGCCACCAAATCGCCCAAAGCACCAGAGTCAATCGCTTGGCGTGCTTTAGTCATGATGGGGCTGTACGTACGGTGGTGCCCCACCATCAATGGAGTATCGCAATTTTCTGCAATAGACAGTAGCCGCTTTCCTTCTTCGAGCGTGTGTGCGACCGGTTTCTCAATCAGTGTTGGGACACCCGCTGCAATACATTGCTGGGTTTGCATGGAGTGAAGGTTATTGGGCGTTGCCAGAATAACGCCATCAATGTTGCCCGCCCCTAAAAGCTCGTTTAAGGTGGCAAACCACGGGACTTTGCGAGCTTCAGCGTAGGCTTTACCGCTTTCAGTGGGGTCTGCAATGGCAGCCACTGTGCATTCTGGATTAGCCTCGATTTGGGCTATATGTACCTTACCAATCAGCCCGACGCCGATGACCGCAATTCTCAAAGGACCTCTCCGGAGATTCTATTAACGCAGCCCACTCTAGTCACGAAAGGCATTAGACATCTACAGCATCCAGTGTTCTTTTTGCATGCTCTTTCTCTTCTTTTTGCACTTCGCCGACTTCAGTTCCATCTAGTTTAAAACGCGGGCCACCACGCATTACATTCTGTAGATAGTTTTTATTATTGGTATGGCGATGTAATAGCTTTTTAATAGCACGTTTACTGATCTCTAGTTTTTCAGACACTAAAAATTCAGAGATTTGCTCATCGATCCCAATGGCCAAAGGTCGGCGGCGACGCCATACTGAAAATGACTCGGCTAATAACCGTTTCAATTGCCTCGATTGACGCTCTGAAGGGGAAAGCAAGCTATCTTTTTGAGCTTTCTTTTGAGCCATCGATTGCATTTTGATAACTCGCTTACGACCGCGCGTGAATTCTTTAACCTCACCGCTGTCTTGCTCAGACTGTTTACCCTGCCCAATGGTGCTTTTCTTATCAACTGAATTAGCCGCTTCTGGTTTCACTTTACGTTTTAGCGAGAGTGTCTTACGCGGTTTATCGTCCGTCATCTTTGTATTCCTGAATCATTGATTCCAATACTTAATAGTTGAGTTTACCAAATTTTTTGTTCACTTCATCCGATAGATCGTTAATTTTAAGAGATAAATGGATCCAAAAAATACATTTTGAACCTAGTTCATTGAAATAACGAAGGAATCTGTGGGGGAAGATGTCCTTAAGAAGGGAATCGAACTCAAAGCAGGTCACAGGCATAACACCCTATAAACCATAATAAATTGGCGGAGAAAGAGGGATTCGAACCCTCGATAGGCTATTAACCTATACACGCTTTCCAAGCGTGCTCCTTAAGCCACTCGGACACTTCTCCGTAAAGTCGCGCAGATTACCGCAAATCTACCCTTTTGACAAGCCAATCTCTTGAGCGGTCAGCTCTCTCCATTGACCAACTTCTAATGCATCATCTAATTCGATATGAGCGATTGATTCACGGTGCAAAGCAATCACTTCATTACCCACTGCTTCAAGCATTCGTTTGACCTGATGATACCTGCCCTCGTGAATACTTAAGTAAATAAGATTTGGCTTTAAAACTTCGACCACAGCGGGCTTGGTAATCTTTTTCTCGCCTTCAAGCATGAGGCCCTGTTCGAGTTTTTGGCGTGCATCAGCGGTAATTGGCTCAGCTAAAGTCACACGGTAGCGCTTGGTATGCTTATGTTTTGGAGAGGTCAGGCGGTGCGACCATTGGCCATCATCCGTCGCAAGAATAAGTCCGGTAGTATCTTTATCCAAGCGTCCAACCACATGCAACTGATCTCGTCTTGGTACTGTTAAATGATCAAACACCGTTAATGAATTCTTATCTTTATTCGCACTAACACAGCCCACCGGTTTATTTAGCATGTAATAGCGGGGTTTGGGTTCGCTAACCGCAATACCTAGATACGTCACCTGATTTGCATCAGTAACCTTTTCAGCACCTTTTGTGGCCATAACGCCATCAACAGATACATCGCCCTGACGAATTGCTTTTACTGCCTGAGAACGCGTCAGGTTCGACGCATTGCTTAGTAATTTATCCAGACGCATCTTTAGTTACAATCAGCTGTCGTAAGGATTACGCACGATCATCGTATGATCGCGATCAGGGCCAGTTGAAATGATATCTACCGGCGTTTCCAGTAACTCCGCCATTCTAGTTAAATAGCGCTGAGCATTTTCCGGTAGCTCATCATAAGACGTCGCGCCGAAGGTATTACTTTGCCAGCCGGGCATTGTTTCATAAATTGGCTTACAGCGAGCGAAAGCGGCAGCTCCCGCGGGGGGTACTTTGACGATTTCACCATCAAGCTCATAGGCTGTACAGATATTAAGCGACTCTAGCTCATCCAAAACATCCAGCTTGGTTACACACAAACCACTGATGCTGTTGATACGCATTGCGCTTGAAAGCGCTACGACATCTAACCAGCCACAGCGGCGTGCACGACCCGTAGTTGCACCAAACTCCTGTCCCTTAGCCGCAATACCCGCCCCAACATCATCAAATAACTCAGTCGGAAATGGTCCGGCGCCAACACGCGTGGTGTAGGCTTTGGTAATACCCAGAATATAATCAAGATCTCTAGGGCCAACACCACTGCCGGTCGATGCACCACCGGCTGTTGTATTTGATGAAGTCACATAAGGATAGGTACCGTGATCAATATCCAGAAGCGATCCCTGTGCCCCTTCAAACATGACGTTATTGCCATTGCGGCGCAGTTCATGCAATCGGGTCGGGATATCTGCCATCATCGGCTTCAGACGTTCTACATAAGCAAGGGTATCTGCCAAAACTGACTCGTAATCTACAGTATCAGCCTTGTATAAATGCTCTAAAGCAAAGTTATGATATTCCATCACTGTTTTTAGCTTTTCAGCGAACATTGCTTCATCCAACAAATCACCTAGACGAATACCTCGTCTTGCCGCTTTGTCTTCATAGGCAGGACCAATACCACGACCGGTCGTTCCAATAGCCTTACTGCCACGAGCCGCTTCACGCGCCGCATCAAGCGAGGCGTGATAAGGCAAAATTAGTTGGCAAGCGACCGATAGTTTTAGACGTTCAGCAACAGGAACCCCTTCAGCTTCCAGCATGTCGATTTCTTTAAGCAATGCTTTAGGCGATAAAACGACACCGTTACCGATCATGCATTCTACATTTTCGCGCAAAATCCCCGAAGGAATCAGATGCAAGACGGTCTTTTCGCCTTTGATCACCAAGGTATGGCCTGCATTGTGACCGCCTTGAAAACGCACCACGCCGCTGGCTTTTTCCGTTAACAGATCGACAATCTTCCCTTTACCCTCATCGCCCCATTGAGTACCCAGTATTACGACAAACTTACCCATCTCAACTCTCTCTAAGCCAAACTAACATTCTGTTTATACTAAGTCGCAGCCACGACCTGCCATGTGCCAGAACTGTTCTCGATTAAACGGTTACAGCCTTGCGTATTTGCGGAAACCTGATCCAGCGTTACCAGCTGGCGAATTACAATTTCACCGTTTGCTCTCAACTTATTAATAAGTACCAGCAGCTCCGCATCATCACTCACTGGCGCTAATATACCCATATTCGCAGGGGATTCCGGCTGATTAGTCAAAGCACTGAGCGCCAAGAGGTTTCTTAGATTGCAACTAAACCCAGTCGCTGGGCGGGAATTACCAAAATTCTCACCAATACCATCGTATCGCCCGCCTCTGGCAATCTCGCGGCCGTTTTCAGGAATATAAGCCGCATAAACGATACCTGTGTGATAGGCGTATCCACGCATTTCAGCTAAATCAAGATTAATACCTAAGCTTGGGTAGGTTTGCTGCAATTTACTGATCAACTGTTTAAGATAATCCAGCGCCAGCAGCACTTCTGTACCGCCGCCCGCAGCTAGTTTTTTTGCAGCATCACTATCTAATAAACTGGCATCGCCATGGAGCTCTGGCAAGCCAGACAATAAGTCACGAGTAGCGTCGTCAAAAGAGGATGCTGCCAACCAACTCTTAACCTCAGGCAGTGATTTACGCTCAAGCTGATCCAGATAAGTAGCTTCTTGCTTAGCCGACAAACCGACTTTTGAAACTAAGGCTCTCAGGATTCCTACATGACCTAAATCTAAGACAATTTTTTTCGAACCAGCAAGCTGCAGCGTCTCAATCATCAGTGCAATGACTTCAAAATCACTCTCAATACCTGCATGGCCAAATAGCTCTGCGCCAGCCTGAATCGGTGAACGTGAGCCACCTGCAACCTCGCTATGAGTCCGCAGCACAGAGCCTATGTAACAGAGACGATTAGGTTGATCCGGGAGTAGCGACATTCGATGAGAATCGATACGGGCAACTTGCGGGGTAATGTCCGCCCTCACCCCCATCATTCGACCATTGCTTTGATCGGTTATTTTGAAGGTTTGAAGGTCTAACTGTGAACCCATGGCAATACTTAAGGATTCAAGGTACTCCACCAGAGGCGGCATTACGAAGCGGTATCCCCATCCACGATAGAGATCGAGTAGCTTTCTACGCATCGCCTCAAGCGACTCTGCTTCATCAGGGAGTGATTCGTTAATTCCGTCGGGAAGTAACCAATATTTCATGTCAGACGACTCTTGAGTGGCATTAAATCAAAAACAGCAAAATTAGCCCTACAACCATACTGCCGAAACCCATCTGACGTAAAGACTTCTCCGGCATTTCTTGCACAGACTGATACACTTCTTTTAATTTAGCAGGGGCTAGGAAGGGCAAAATGCCTTCTATGATGAGCACCAAAGCAAGTGCCGTTAAAAGATCGTTCCAATTTAAATTCACTTTTAACGGCTCTTGATGTGTGCTTTAGATAGCATTCAGATAGTGATAAAGATTACTGAGCTTTCTGCTTGAAGTAGCGGAAGAACTCAGAATCAGGATCCATCACCATTACATCGCTAGACTTACCCATCGACTTTCTGTAGGCCTCAAGGCTGCGGTGAAATGAGTAGAACTCTGAGTCTTTAGTGTAGGCTTCTGCATAAATATCAGTTGCCTGCGCATCACCCTGACCGCGAATCTTTTCAGAGGCGCTATAGGCATCCGCTTCGATAATGACTGCATCACGGTCAGCTGCTGCTCTAATTCTTTCAGCCTCTTCTCGTCCACGCGCACGAAAGTCCTGTGCTACTCGCTCACGCTCAGAACGCATCCGATTAAACACCGATTCACTAACTGACTTTGTGAAGTCTATGGCACTTACACGAACATCAACAATTTCAACACCTAGTTGGTTTGCCGCTTCATTGGACTTAGTTTGCAGCCCTTCCATGATTTGATCACGCTCACCCGAAATAGCTTCCTGAATGGTTCTTTTTGAGAATTCATTCCTTAAGCCATCTTTCATGATGCTTTCCAGGCGGTTTTGTGCACGGCGGATGTCACCGCCGGTTGAGCGGTAAAACTTACCGGTCTCTGAAATACGCCATTTCACGAAGAAATCTACCTGCACGTATTTCTTTTCATTGGTTAGGAATCTTTCTGGCTGAGCGTCCAAATTCAAAATCTGTGAAGAAAAGGTTTCTACGCGGTTCCAGAATGGAATCTTAAAATGCAATCCTGGCCCAATATTTTCTTCAACAATCTCACCAAAACGGAACTTTATCGCTGTCTCACGCTGATCTACAATATAAGCCGAACTCAGAATCAGAATGACTATCGCCAATATGGCAAACAATATAGGATTTTTCATTATCTACTCTCCCTTGATGAATCACGGAGGGTTCTGGTGGGCATATTATTCGCACGATCCGCTGCATTACTCATCGCACTAGCAACCGCGCCTCTCACTTCAGCGCTGTCGCTTCCGGCACTACCTGAACCTTGCAGTTTATCAAGTGGCAGATACAACATGTTATTTCCCGATTTAGAATCAATCATCACTTTGGAACTGCCTTCTAGCACCTGTTCCATCGTTTCAAGGTAAAGTCGTTCACGCGTCACGTCTGGCGCCTTGCTATAGGAAGTCGAAAGCTGTTCGAAGCGAGAAGACTCACCCTGAGCTTTTGAAATGGCACGGCTTCGGTAAGCGGTAGCGTCCTCTATAATCCGAGCCGCTTTACCGCGAGCACTAGGAACGACCTGTTTAGCGTAAGTTTCCGCTTGGTTCTTATAGCGATTTTGATCCTCACGTGCACGAATAGCGTCATCGAAAGCATCTTTAACTTCTTTAGGAGCCTCAGCATCGGTCACGTTGACTTTCATAATATCGATACCCGACTTATAGTCATCAAGCACCCGTTGCATGATTAGTTGGATATCCGGTGCCATTTTTTCACGATCTGCACCGATAATTGAGTCCATCGTCGTGCGACCCACCACTTCACGCACCGCACTGCGCATCACGTTGTAAACAGTCGCAATCAACTGATTACTTTCGTAGTCCGGCAAAAAGACATTGAATAGGTAATTTTCAGGATTTTTGATTCTATATTGAACGTTCACTGCAATAGAGATGATATTTTCATCTTTGGTCAGCATGTGTGTGCTACCACTGGCATCACGCGCAGTACGACTGCGGTCAACGTCGACCTTTTCAACTCTGTCGATGGGATATGGTAAGTGCCAATGCAAACCCGGCATGGTTGTCTGATGATATTTACCAAAACGAAGTTCGACGCCGCGTTCAGCAGAATCCACCGTGTAAATACCGGTAGCCAGCCATGCAAGAAAGGCAATTGCGCCCAAGCCAATGACGACACTTTTATTGAGTCCGCCACCGCCATCTGATTCAGAACCACCGCCGGAGCCATTACCTGAAGATCGACCACCGAACAGCTGTCCTAGTTTATCGTTCATTTTTTGAATGGCGTCTTCGATTCCATCGGATGAATTTCCGCGTGAAGGCTTATTGCTCCACGGATCTTTATCTTTATTTCCACCTGGTTCATTCCAAGGCATGTAGTAACTCCGTCTATTGCTTGAGCAGGCTAGCGCCTGTTTTCAACTATATGGGCAAAATTCAAAAAATCAAAGCGGGCAATTGTAAGCTGCCGGCCATTTTCAGGCAACGACTTAAGTCAATTACTTGATAGATGACCATGCAGGATGGCTGCCTAACTTATCTAAAGCTTCCTTAAGTAGTAAAGACCCCGGCTCTCTTTGGTGCCAGGTAGACGCACCCGATGGGTGAGGCAGTGGAATCAGGCTGCACATATTACCAGTAATTTCCTTTTCAAACTGCTGCCCAATAACATCCGTTAATTTATTCACTGTTAAGAACTGCGAAATTGCTAGCTTGCCAACTAAAATGATTAGCTTAGGTTGCAACAATTTAAACTCTGCCTGCATCCATTGTTGACAGTTTGCTATCTCACTTTTGTCTGGCACACGATCTCCACCTTTTGGCTTTTTCCCGGGAAAACAGCGACAAACTGAAGCGATATAAACCGAACGCCTGAACGCCTCTTCAGTTGCGCCCTGGCTACCAAACCATTTAAATAAGGTTTTGCCTGCAGTCCAGCCAAACGGCTTTCCTATGACGCCCTCACGATCTCCCGGTGCTTGTCCCACCAGAACGATATCAGAAACAACAGGTTCACAAGTAATCACCGGCCCAATCATGTTTGGACAAGCCTGACAGTTACGCAACGCCTGCTGATGTGAGATGAGTGCTTGCTCGTTGTCTTGTCTATTCACGAGAGCTAGTATAAAACAACATCGATCAAACGGCTGCAATTAATAATTCAAGCAGAGGATTACTTAAATTTATAAATTCAAAATTACTGTACAAGCATTAAACAAGCATGCCCTTTTGTCACCAAAGCGTCATCGTTAACGATAATTTAAGAAGTTATAAGCTATTGATTCTACTATTCTCATTCCAATAGTCGCCTATAGAATCTTGACAGTATGTTTACCAAAAACAAGCAAAGCCCAACTCAGATACCAACAAATATTCTTCTCTCAGCTGATGGGCAATCACCTGCATTCTACCTTATAAATATTGAGTATTATCTGCTTTATCATGGGATTAAACATTCAGAGGCTAAACAAGCGATACACCAAGGTCTATACAACAACTTCGTCAACCGCACTGCTAACCTTCAGCGTAAAGCGGCTCAGTGGAAAACCGAACACAACCTCGTTGTGAGTGGCTTAGCGTTGAACCTAACGTTAGAGATGGAGCGGCGTCAAAAGCAGTTACCCATAGCCGCGTTAAAACGTTTACCCCTCGATATAAAGGGTGTCCAACAGATATTAACTAAAACGCCAAATGACCACCTCTGCCACTTTCATTTGGGATGGTTATATAGCATTGCAAAAAATTACACCTTGGCTGAAAGGCATTTCAACGTAGCGGCACTACAAAGCCAGTCCATCAACCCTTCATTTTCTTGCTTTGCTTACCGACATCTTGCGCATGCCCATTTCAAGAACAATAAATATTCCCAAGCCCTATTGGCGATTGAAGCCGCCAGCGGGCTAAACCACAGTTATCATCCTGAGTTGCAATTTGAGCGTATTCGATTCTTATCGCGCGCTCAGAGAACGACTCAAGCAATGCCACATTTATCAGTTCTGATAAATAAAGCTCCGCATTATGAAACTCTCGCCTTGCATGACAAAGGGATTCAAGAAAACCCATCCTTACAACGCTACTTCAAGCAGGCAACAGAAAAACATATTTCAAATATACAGCGTCAACTTGATGAACACTGGAAAAATGATCCGCTTCTTCTTTTGAATCTGGATAGAGAGCTAGGACAAGAGAACAGTATCAGGATACTTCAAAGCAAACAGCGTGAAATGTTATTAAAGCTTTCACCTCTATTGTTATTCAACGAAGAGATAAGCAGTAATCTCATTCAAAAACGTAGCCGCTCAACTGTCATTCGTTCTTTAAACAGGCGAAAACAGCAATACATACACAGTATTGAGGGGCATCAAGAGCGTGCCGGTAAAGTCCATCAAACCGGTCAGTGGATGCTGTATGCGGCCGTGATTAGTCTCATTGCGCTTGGCTTGAGCTATGCTATAAGTACCATAGCCCTCCAGTTCAACTATTACTGGCCGATCAACCTTGTCGTTCAATCGATTGTTCTAGGTAGCGTAGCAGTACTCGTCATTTTTGGGGCTATTCTATTGCACTTTACGCCTCGCAAGCTTAGTGATCTGCTAAAACAAAAACAAAAACTTGATGACCTGAGTTCACGACTAGGTGTCTCAGCGGGATAGTTGTTTCACCCACATGGATGTGGCACCGGATACCGCTACGGGCATCGCCAGAAAGTTTAAACCTGGAATAATGGTAATGAGCGTTGTGGCTGCGCCAAAGCCCAAGGCATGTCCACGGTTCTTGCGTAGGATTGGCAACTCATCCTTCATGAATAGATTATGATTACCCATAGGATAGTCCGCATATTGCAATGAGTACATCCAAGCCCCGTAAATCAGCCATGCAAATGGTGAGATAATATTGAGGCCAGGGATAACAGTAATCAGAATCAGAACGGGCATCCACTTCAGCATATAGAGTACTTTCTTTATTTCACTGCCTAGAGTTTTCCCGATATTACTCATTAATGATGTCTCTGAAACATCGAGAGCCGTTATTCCTCTTAGTTTTTGTTCTACTCGCTCCGCTAGAAGTGCGTTAAAAGGAGCTGCCACAAAGTTGGCAATAATACTAAACGTGTAGTAGATGACCAGCATGATCAGAAGCCAAAAAAATGGCTTTAATAACCATTCAACCCAGGATAGCCATGAAGGTAGCCATGCTAACAATTGTCCCATCAGCTGTTGGTATTGGGCATTAGCCAACCAAACGGCTCCGCTAAAAATCACAATATTAATCAACAGAGGAATTAGTACGAAGCCTCGAATACCTTTTTGGAAAATCAGAGTAAACCCCTGAAACAGAAAGCCGATGCCCTGCAAAAAACCTGTAATCATCTTGTGCTACTCCTAATTGCAGCGATCTGGAATTATTCTCGAATAGGTAATTTTACAGACTTAACTCAAAAAAAACGACCTACTCCTTTCAGAGCAGATCGCTGAGTATCATTTGCACCTTATCAGTGGCGCTTTATTATGATGAGGAGAGATTTTTTATTATTGAGTAATTCGTTCAAACCTAATTTATCTTCCTCTAAGTAGCCTGAGCTAGAGATAGGTTCATGTTTTGTTTAGGTACGTAATTTACAATGCGCTGCGTTTATACAAGTTCAATTACTGATGAAATCCTGCTGCCTTTATGCAAGATGGCTTTCTTTGAGTAATGCATAAATATCACTCAAAACAAATGAACTATATAAATTATCAGCACCACTCACGGGGGTGCGGCAGAGCAACACAGCTAATATAACGTTGCGTGCCTCTACTACCTTTATATCAATTAAAATTAAACGGAATTTTATTCTATGCATTTACATAACAGACTTTTCGCTGAGTTTTTTGGAACACTATGGTTAGTACTAGGCGGTGTTGGTAGCGCTAAATTAGCAGCTGCTTTCCCAGACGTTGGTATCGGCTTAGTGGGTGTTTCTTTCGCATTCGGTTTAACTGTTCTTACAATGGCCTACGCTGTTGGCCACATTTCTGGTGGACACTTTAACCCTGCAATCTCAATCGGTTTATGGTTTGGCGGTCGTTTCTCTTTTGCTGAGCTTATTCCTTATATTATTGCTCAGGTTGCTGGTGCATGTGCTGCTGCGGCAATCCTTGCATTGATTTTAGCCAACGGGCCAGAAGGGAGCGCCGCAATAGGCAACCTAGCGTCCAATGGTTTTGGTGAAGCATCTCCTGGTAAATTCAACCTAATCGCCGTTATCATTACTGAAGTTGTTATGACAGCTGCCTTCCTGATGGTAATCATGGGTGCAACTGACAAGCGCGCACCTGCTGGTTTTGCTCCACTGGCGATCGGTATGTGTTTAACACTAATTCACTTGATCTCAATCCCAGTATCTAACACGTCTGTAAACCCAGCGCGTAGTACAGGTCCTGCATTGATTTCTATGGATGCTACTGCAATGACCCAACTATGGGTATTCTGGGCAGCTCCAATCGCCGGTGCGATTATTGGTGCTCTAGCTTACCGTGCATTGATGGGCAGCAAGCAGGAAGATTAATTCCTAAATGCCAGCCTAGATACTTAGGCAACAAAAATGCCCGGACTTGATCCGGGCATTTTTGGTTTTGGTACTTAACGAATCGATTAAACGATTAGATCTTTCTCCAACGCCTTCCTGATCTTGCCATCATTTCTACTGACGCCGTTGGGCCTTCACTATTACTGTCATAACCTTCAGGTCTGGTACCTGACTTGTCCCAGCTTTCCATTATTGGATCTATCCACTGCCAAGCCGCTTCAACCTCATCCCCACGCATAAACAAGGTCTGATCTCCCCTCACCACATCCATAAGCAAGCGCTCATAGGCATCTGGCATTCGATTGGCTTGATGTTCTTCAGCAAAGGCCACGTCCAGTGGCGTTGAATGCAAACGGAAGCCACCGGGACCTGGTTCTTTAGTCATCAACTCCAGCTCCAAGCCTTCATCTGGCTGCAGGCGAATGCTTAAGACATTATTTGATATGGGTGTCGATAAATTGCCAAACACCAGATGCGGTGGTTTTTTAAATACAATGGCAATCTCAGTGACTTGAGAACGCAGTTTCTTACCGGTTCTTAAGTAAAATGGCACACCTGCCCAGCGCCAATTTTCAATTTCTGCCTGAATCGCGACATAACACTCAGTTGTGCTGGATGGATTCTTAGCCTCATCAACATAAGAGGGTGAATCTGACCCAGCCAGGTACTGACCTCTGACCGTTTTCTCCAATGCTTCAAGCCCTCTCAATGGTCGAAGTGCCCTTAATACTTTAAGTTTCTCATCCCGGACAGCATTCGCATTGAAATCATGCGGTGGCTCCATCGCAATTAAACAAATCAACTGCATCAGGTGGTTCTGCACCATATCTCGCATCGCACCTGAGGTATCGTAATATCCCCCTCGCGTCCCTACACCCAGCGATTCCGCCGCTGTGATTTGCACGTGATCGATGGATTGAGCGTTCCATATGGGCTCGAACAATGCATTGGCAAATCGCAATGCCATAAGATTCTGCACGGTCTCCTTGCCCAAGTAATGATCGATACGATAAATACAGTGCTCCTTAAACACCGAGCCAATTTCTGAATTAAGTTGCTTCGCACTTTTTAGGTCGTGCCCTAAAGGCTTTTCAACAACCAAACGTGCTTTACCATCTGACAAGCCAGCGTTCGACAGACCATGCGCAATAACGCCAAAAAAGCTCGGACTCACGGCCAAATAATAGACGCGTATCCTGTCTGGAAACTGCCCAAGCATATCGACTAATTCTGTCCAGCCACTCGGGTCGGTGACATCATTTGGAATATAATGAACCCGTTCCAAAAAGCTTTTTAATAGATCATCGTCAAGCTCATCTTCCGGAATATGCTTATTTAAAGCCTCCGTTGCTAACTCGCGATACTTTTTGGTGCTATGTTTACTCAGAGACAAGCCGATAATTCTTGCTTCTTCCGGAATCTGAGCAACAGCGTGGCGACGAAACAGTGCGGGTAGTAACTTCCGCATGGCGAGATCACCCGTCGCACCGAAGATAACAAGGTCGAAAGGGTTAACTGGGATTACTACACTGGTCATGAGGTGTCCTAATGAAGTCGACAAAAAAGCGGGAATTGTAACATCCGCTATACTTGCTTCACAGTGTTCAAATAACCACTGTAATACAGACTAAGCACTGCCCCAGCAAACTGAACGCGTAACATTGCACTCTTGAGGGTTACAAATGACAACGATGGCAATATTATTTGCTGCCGTGCAACTACTGGGCATTATCACCTCCATCTTTGCACTGCTATCGACGCGTACCTCTCAAGGTACAATTGCGTGGGTAGTAACTTTGATTGCATTTCCCTGGCTAGGTGTGCCTGCCTATCTTTATTTTGGCCGCACGCGGTTTAATGGCTATGTTTCAGCACGAGTAGATGATGAGAAGGATTTTCGAAACAAATTAGGTCTGTTCAGCAAAGACATTGATCCCTTCTTAATCAGCGACTCAAAGCAAAATAAAGCACTAGAAGCTTTTGAAGTCTTAGCTAAGCTACCTTTCTCCCAAGCTAATAAAACCCGCCTTTTGATCAATGGACGAGAAACATTCGAAGATATTTTCCAAGGAATATCCGAGGCTAAAGACTATATTTTAATTCAGTCTTATATCATCAATGACGACCAGCTAGGCAATCAGCTGCTGGATCTACTAGTCAAAGCTGTTAAGAAAAACATACGCGTCATGCTGCTATACGACGACATTGGCTGCTACCACCTTAGCGAGAGCTATCTGAACAGGCTCATACAAGCTGGCGTTACGACGAATTCATTTCATTCCACACGCAATGTTCAGAACCGATTCCAGCTCAATTTCCGCAACCACCGAAAAATAGTAATCGTTGATGGGAAAACGGCTTGGCTTGGCGGTCACAACATCGGCGATGAATATTTGGGAAGAAACCCCAAATACCCAAATTGGCGGGATACCCATATTCGACTGGATGGCCCTTCAGCGCTGGGCGCACAACTGTCATTCGTTGAGGACTGGCACTGGGCGACAGATGAAGCTTTATTGCTTAACTGGACGCCTAACCCAGTTAAGCAAGGAGATCAACGTGTCTTGATACTACCGTCCGGCCCATCCGATCCATTTGAAACCGCTAGTTTGATGATGCAACACGCCATGCACGTTGCGAAAGATCGTATTTGGATTGCTAGCCCCTATTTCGTACCTGACGAAGGGGTTCAGCAAGCGCTCCGGCTGGCAGCACTGCGTGGTGTAGACGTCACTATTTTAATTCCAGAAAAGCCGGACAACTTGCTTATTTACCTATCCGCTTATTCCTTTGTTGCAGGAATACTCAAAGCTGGCGTCAAAATAATGCGTTATCAACGAGGCTTCCTACATCAGAAAGTATTTCTGGTAGACGACTATTTAGCTGCTGTCGGCACGGCGAATATGGATAACCGTTCGTTCCGCTTAAATTTTGAAATTACCGCCATAGTGGACAATAAGGAATTTGCCAAGCAAGTTGAAACGATGCTATTGAATGACTTTTCTCAATCCAATGAAATGCTGATTGAAGAAATCGAAGCAAAGCCACTTTGGTTTACTATACTAAGTCGCGCCGCTTACTTATCAGCACCCGTGCAGTGAGCGCCTGCCTGAACCAACCATACATGAGCTAACCTCTCAAGGCATAGCGAATCGAATCTAGCTTTCGCAGGGTCAGATCATAACCTGCCTGTATACTCTCCTCTGCACGATAAAACTCTAACAAACTTATATGCGCCAGACGCGGCGACAGCAAGACATCCGGTGGATCACCTGCCATGCGACTACGAGTGATGCGATCCTGCATAATATTAACCGACCCCGCGATCGTTTCAAACATCCCCGGCATCTGAGGCTCCTGCTCCTTTTGCAGATTTGGAAATAACTGCGCAGAATAATCAACGATCGCGCTGCGCCAATTACTCAAGCTTATGTCGCTCTCAGCTTCCTCTTTCGCCTCTTTTTTTGCCTCGGTTTTATATTTATCTTTGATTAACTTATTCATTGTTGAGGAATTAGCGGAGTCATCCACGGCTTTTCTACTGTGTTTTCCGATGATATCCGCATTCAGATCGACCGCAATCACCACATCGGCTCCCAACGACCGACACATAGAAACAGGCACAGGGTTAACCAAGCCCCCATCGACCAGCCATTTGTCTTCAAACGGAATAGGAGCGAACAATCCCGGTAATGCAATAGAGGCCCAGATAGCGGTTAATGCATTGCCTTGGGTAAACCAAACTTCCCTGCCTGTATGTAGATCGGTTGCAACACTGCCAAATGCCTTATCAAAGCTTTCTATTTTGGTGCCTTCACTACAAATGTTATTAACAAAACCTTCATTGAGGCGCTCTCTGTCGATTAGACCTGATCGAAAACTGAGTTCTGCGTATTTTGCTAATTCAAGACGGTTTAGTGAGGTCACCCAGTCCTCCAGTCGATCCAGACTAGAAGCCGCATACGCCGCACCAACAACTGCACCGATAGAACAACCGCAGACAATATCTGGCTCAATTCCATATTTTTGCAAGGCTCTGATGACACCAATGTGGGCCCAACCTCTGGCAGCTCCACTGCCTAACGCTAAACCAATTTTTAATGCCATTTTTATTTTCCTTTATTGACTCAAATCAGGTTTTAAATTGGGAAAAGGCTCTTATCGCAAAGTGAGATCGAAACTATGCAGTTAAGCGACCAAACGTCTCACACCTAAGCTAGACATATACTCTTCATAGGTTCCTTGATAATCCACCAGCACATTGTCTTTAATCTCAATCACCCGTGTTGCTAGCGAAGATACAAACTCTCTATCATGGCTGACAAAAATCAGAGTACCTTCAAATTTTTCCAGCGCAATATTCAAAGCCTCGATCGCTTCGATATCCATGTGATTCGTCGGCTCATCCATTATGAGCACGTTGATATCCATCATCATAAGCTTACCAAAGATCAGGCGATTTTTCTCACCACCTGAACAGACTCGCGCCCGTTTATTGACATCATCTTCAGTGAATAATAAGCGCCCCAACATGCCACGAACCGTTAAATCATTGTGCTTGGGGGTGCGCCATTGCGACATCCATTCAAAGATTGTTAAATCCGTATCAAACTCTGCGCCAGTATCTTGCGGACAATATCCAATGGTTGCATTTTCTGACCACTTAACCTCACCTTGATTGGCTTGCAGGTCATTCATAAGGCAGCGCAGGAATGTCGTTTTACCAGCGCCGTTCTCACCAATGACGGCGAGCTTAGTTCCGGCATCTAAAATAACGTTACCATTACTAAACAAAGTTTCACCGTCATAACCATGACCCAGCTTTTCTAACACTAAGGCCTGGCGATGCAGTCTACGACTTTGAGCAAAGCTTAAACTTGGTGATTGGCGACTAGACGTTTTAACTTCATCAAGTGAGATTTTCTCCATTTTTCTAGCGCGTGAACTGGCTTGTTTAGCCTTGGATGCGTTTGCTGAGAAGCGATTGACGAAGGACTGGAGCTCATCGATTTCAGCGCTCTTCTTAGCATTCTCACCAAGCAACTGCTCGCGAATCAGCGTTGAAGCCGCGATAAAATATTCATAGTTACCCGGATAAATACGTAGCTCACCGTAGTCGATATCCGCCATGTGAGTGCATACTGAATTCAGGAAGTGTCGATCATGCGAGATGATGATCATGGTGCATTTGCGCTCATTCAATACTTTAGCCAACCATTCGATGGTATGGATATCCAGGTTATTGGTTGGCTCGTCAAGTAACAAAATATCCGGATCGGCAAATAAGGCTTGTGCTAATAACACGCGAATTTTATAGCCCGGCGCAATTTCCGCCATTGAGCCAAAGTGCAACTCCTCAGCGATACCTGCTTCCAACAAAATATCACCTGCGCGACTTTCCGCGCTGTAACCATCCATTTCGGCGAACTCAACTTCGAGATTGGCGACCTTCATACCATCGTCTTCACTCATCTCTGGCAAGGCGTAGATGCGCTCACGTTCCTGCTTGATTTCCCAAAGCTTGGTATCACCCATAATCACCGCGTCAACCACGCTGTACGCTTCAAAAGCAAACTGATCCTGACTGAGCGTGCCAACCTTAGCGTTTGGGTCGATTGATACATTACCTGAGGTTGGTGCAAGCTCACCGCTCAAGATCTTCATAAAGGTGGACTTACCACACCCATTGGCACCGATTAGACCGTAGCGATTGCCACTGTCAAATTTGGCAGAAATGTTCTCGAACAGCGGCTCAGCGCCAAACTGCATGGTGATATTTGCGGTAGTAATCAATTGGAGTGTCCAGAAAAAGAAAACAGTCGGGCAAAACGCCGTTTGCCATCGAATGGCGCGAACTATAATGAGTTTGCATCGTATTGTCGAGATACTGCGGTAACCCTTCAGGGAGCTACCACAAACCACTTTACTAAATGGCTTGTTTTATATGTCTTTTACATTTAAGAAAACGCAAATTAAAAATAAGTAATTACCATTAACAGTTAATTCCTGCCAGCTATTTAAAACCCTACGCAGAACGATATTGAACACACACAACATTAAACTCCGTTAGTACCTGACAAAAGGTGTTGCAATATGCGAATTATTAATTTAAAGTTTGCAGCATGATTACTTTAACTCACATAAAGACGAATAACTTGAATTGGCATAAACACGCCAAGGACGACACGTGCGAGTGATTTAAGTAGATAGTATTACTAAAAAAGCCGCACATTGTTGCGGCTTTTTTTATGGGCAGAATATTTAGGTGTGACTATAGCTTAACGGTAAAGTCGCTGGTTGTGATCCAGTTGGATTCGGGTTCGAGTCCCGATAGTCACCCCTAAGTGTTTTGCTTACGACGGATTAGTTCAGTGGTAGAGCATGAGATTCCAAACCTCAGAACGTGGGTTCGATTCCTACATCCGTTGCCAAGCCTTGTAAGCATTGATGGCGATGCGCCGCACTTGTAATGCGGAAACTTCAGTTCGATTCTGAAACAAGGCTCCATTTATTGGTATGTAACTCAGATTGGTAAGAGTGCCCGGCTGTTAACCGGGAGGTCGCGGGTTCGAGTCCTGCCATACCAGCCATGGGTGTGTAACTCAATTGGTAGAGTAACCGGCTTTTAACCGGTAAGTTGTGAGTTCGAGCCTCACCACACCCACCATTATTTTAGGGAATAAATTATTGAGATATTAACAATGGTTACGAATAAAAAATAATATATAAAATTCTTTTCAGCACATTTGAAAGGAAACGGCTTTCTATTGTTAAATTATTATTTAATACACTATTATGAATAATCTATTCTAGATTTAATTTTCGCCCTATACTTTAATCTGCTTATTAAGGATATTTAATAGCAATTTTTTAGGCTTAAACGTTACGCTATTTTCAAGCCACTTATCACTACTTACTCACTTTGAAAAATGACACATTGGGTCAAGGATCTAAACGACAAACGGTACCCCTTAATATCGAATAATGATAAAGTACACAATCACTCAATCAGGCTCCCTCATGGACAACAACGACGTACTACGCCGCCTCCGCTACAGCTTCGAACTAGACGACTCTGCAATGATCAAATTATTCGAGCATTGTGAAAAAGCTGTGACAAGAACCGAAATTAGTGCGTGGCTGAAGCGTGATGATGACCCTGATTTTGTAGCCATCAACAATGCGGATATGGCTACCTTTCTGAACGGATTCATTGTTTCTAAGCGTGGCAAACAAAATGGTAAAACGCCTGCACCCGAGACAAAGCTAAACAACAACATTATTTTTGCGAAGCTTAAAATCGCATTGAATCTGCAATCACATGATATGTTAGCGTTGCTTACCGTTGCGGGACTGCCAATCAGTAAACATGAGCTAAGTGCGTTTTT
>ENA-ORXR01001653-ORXR01001653.1-marine-metagenome-genome-assembly--contig:-NODE-1653-length-23113-cov-5.825751_pt1 | contig 23113 bp, 14 predicted proteins | sample MGYA00237866_ERZ511479 | MGnify/ENA metagenome assembly ERZ511479 | reverse complement strand
ACGCCCATTTCAGCGCCTTGATTGATGAAAAAATATTTCGCCTTTTATCTCAATCTATTTAATCGCCATTCCTAAAGAAAGAAATATAATCTTTAAATATTCCTTTTTACAAACTATTTTTAACGCAAAATGTTTTAAATTTGTCGCGTTAAGTGTTTTTTAGAAAAAAGCGCTGCGTTCTCTTTTATAGACACAATTATGCTGCCACTCCCCTATTTTGACTGATAATATATTTAAAAGTTACAGCGTGCTGGAATAAAAATCTATTTTTTACTATTGGCAAGGATCTGCCCGTAGAATTCGAACATAATATACTATGCCTGTAAAAAAATCTTCTACTAAGAAAAAAGCAACCTCTGGAATTCTTTCTAAACCCAGAAGACAAAAGATAAGTCAGTTTATTGAAATTAAAGGTGCCAATGGAAACAACCTTAAAAATGTCTCCCTGACCATACCTCGTAATAAACTGGTTGTCGTAACCGGTGTTTCCGGATCTGGAAAATCCTCTATTACCATGGACACCCTCTACGCGGAAGGTCAGCGCCGCTACGTAGAAAGCCTTTCTTCTTACGCCCGACAGTTCCTTATGCGGATGAAAAAGCCGGAGGTCGATTATATAAAAGGTATTTGTCCTGCTATTGCCATTGAACAAAAAGTCAGCACTCGTAACGCTCGTTCTACCGTTGGATCATTGACGGAAATTTATGATTATCTGAGACTTTTGTACGCACGGATTGGAAAAACTTATTCTCCTGTTTCGGGAAATTTGGTAAAACGGCACGAAGTAGCCGATGTCGTGGACTATATCAATTCTTTTAAAAAAGGAACGAAGGTCCAACTCTTTATTCCTATTCAAAAAAAATATCTGGAACGTACTTTAAAAAAGGAACTGGAACTCCTCATGCAAAAAGGATTTACCAGAATTTTCTTCGATGATACGCTCCACCAGATTCAGGATGTTTTAGAAGAAAAAAAACTGGATTTAGCGCATTCCATCGAAAATTTTCAATCTAGAAAAATTCAGGTTTTAATTGATCGCTTTGTCGTCGATGCCAGCGAAGAGGAAAACAACAAAAGAATTGCCGATTCTGTACTGACCGCTTTTTACGAAAGTGAGGGAGATGCAATGGTTGATATTATGGGTAAAGAGAAAACAGCGTTTAACAATCGCTTTGAGCTGGACGGTATGTCTTTTTTAGACCCGACTCCGCAGTTATTCAATTTTAATAATTCCTTTGGGGCCTGTCGAACTTGCGAAGGTTTTGGCAGAGTCATGGGAATTGATGAAAATAAAGTGATTCCTAACGATTCCCTTTCCGTCTACGATGGTGCTGTCGCTTGCTGGCGCGGCGAAAAAGGAGGAATGTGGCTGAACCAATTATTACAGAATGCCCACCATTTTGATTTCCCGGTTCATACCGCTTACACCAAATTAACAAAAAATCAGCGTAAATTACTTTGGAAAGGAAATAAGTATTTTGATGGTATCCATGATTATTTTTCGGCGCTACAGGAAAAGATGTATAAAATTCAAAACCGGGTCATGCTCGCTCGCTACCGGGGACGTACGAATTGTACCGATTGTGAAGGTACCCGACTCCGTCCGGAAAGTACTTATATAAAAATTGAAGGTACGCCAATTACAGATTTAGTAGAATTACCGATCGACGAACTTCTTATTTTCTTTAAAGAATTAAAATTAAATGATCACGATAGTACGATCGCCAAACGCCTTCTGCTGGAAGTAAATAATCGACTGGCGTTTATGCAAAATGTAGGACTGAATTACTTGACGCTTAACCGGGTATCTGCTACTTTGAGTGGTGGCGAAACACAGCGGATAAATCTGACAAGAACGCTCGGTAGTAATCTAACCAGTAGTATGTATATTCTGGATGAACCGAGTGTTGGATTACATCCGCGCGATACCGATCGCCTGGTAACCGTGCTAAAAAGATTAAGAGATTTAGGCAATACGGTTATTGTTGTAGAACATGAGGAGGATATTATCAAAAATGCAGATTATCTCATTGACATGGGTCCGAAAGCGGGAATTCATGGTGGCGAAGTCGTTTTTGCGGGAGACTACGAACGTATTCATACGGAAGAACCAGATAGTCTTACCGCCGCATATATGAGCAACCGGATGCAGATTCCTGTTCCAGAAAAAAGACGAAAGGGAAATGGAAAAATTGAAATAAAAGGTGCGCGTCAGCACAACTTGAAAGATATTGATGTCACTTTTCCACTAAATACTTTGACGGTGGTCAGTGGTGTTTCCGGTAGCGGAAAGACCACTTTGGTCAAGAGCATTTTATTCCCTGGTTTGAAAAAAATATTGGGAGAACCTTACACAACTGCTCCCGGAAATCACGACAAAATCATGGGCGATCTAAAAAAGATTACCAAGATTGAAATGATCAACCAAAATCCAATTGGAAAGTCTTCCCGCTCCAATCCGGTAACATACGTCAAAGCGTACGATGCGATCAGAAACTTGATGGCAACGCAGCAATTATCAAAAATCAGAGGGTATAAACCCAAGCATTTTTCTTTTAATGTAGAAGGTGGACGTTGTGAAACTTGTACGGGAGAAGGCGAACAGGTGGTAGAAATGCAGTTCCTGGCGGATGTTCGTTTGCAGTGCGAAGATTGTTATGGAAAGCGTTTTAAGTCAGAGGTTTTGGAGGTCAATTATAATGGAAAAAATATTTTCGAAATACTGGACTTGAGTATTGAAGAGGCGATTGATTTCTTTAAGGATAACAAAGAAATTATAAAAAAAATAACGCCTCTTCACAACGTGGGTCTTGGGTATATTAAACTTGGTCAGTCGTCGAGTACGCTCTCGGGTGGGGAAGCGCAAAGAGTGAAGTTGGCTTCTTTTTTAAATAAAGAAAATACCAAAGAAAAGATCGTTTTTATTTTTGATGAACCAACGACTGGTTTGCACTTTCATGATATACGAAGACTGCTTGATGCTTTAAACGCGTTGGTCGACAAAGGACATACGGTACTGGTAGTGGAACATAATATGGAGGTGATTAAGAATGCGGATTGGCTAATTGATTTGGGTCCGAATGGTGGTAAACTGGGGGGAAATCTCGTTTATCAAGGAACGGCGGAGGGTATTTTAAAGGTTAAAGAGTCTCATACTGGTTATTTTTTGAGGGAAAAGTTGGGGTAGTGTGATGGGTGGACGATGGGTGGACGATGGGCTTTTTTTCTCTTTTGACGTGTTTGGCTTTCGGTGGGCGGACGATGGGCTTTTTTCGCTTTTTACGTGTTTGGCTTTCGGTGGGCGGACGATGGGCTTTTTTCGCTTTTGGCGTGTTTGGCTTTCGGTGGGCGGACGATGGGCTTTTTTTCGCTTTTTACGTGTTTGGCTTTCGATGGGCGGACGATGGGCTTTTTTCGCTTTTGGCGTGTTTGGCTTTTGGTGGGTGGACGGTGGGCGGACGATGGGCTTTTTTCGCTTTTGGCGTGTTTGGCTTTTAGGGGGTGGATGATGGGCTTTTTTTCGCTTTTGGCGTGTTTGTCTTTTGGTGGGTGGACGATGGGCGGACGATGGGCTTTTTGTGACTTTTTGGCCTTCTTTTTCTTTCTTTGAAGTTGCTCTTTGGAGTTTAAGTCCATCTATTTTTTGTGTTCAACTGCCAATTGTCAAAAAAGCAAAGGCTGCCAGTATTCCACCAATAGTAGGACCGATCACTGGAATCCACGCGTATCCCCAGTCACTTTCTCCTTTATTTTTGATGGGCAAAATAGCGTGCATAATCCGTGGTCCCAAATCTCGAGCAGGATTGATCGCATAGCCAGTGGTACTTCCCAAAGACATACCGATAGCCAGTACGACCAGGGCGACGGGTAACGCGTCCAGCGCTCCCAACGAAGCGGGCGCATCGCCTACCGTGGCACCACTGATATAAAAAACGGCAAATACTAAAACAAAAGCACCTAATATTTCAGAAAATAAATTGTTTAACGTATTTCGTATAGCTGGTGAAGTACTGTGTACCGCCAAAATCAGACCTGGATCTTTGGTAATCGCAAAATGAGGTTGGTAAAATAACCAGACTAGTAAACTGCCTATAGCAGCTCCCAAAAATTGTGCACCAATATACACGGGAATCAAAGCCAGTTCTAATTTTCCCGCTACGGCCAAACCAATCGTTACCGCCGGATTAATATGTGCGCCACTGTAGGGAGCGACGATAAATACTGCAACAAATACCGCTACGGCCCACCCTATTGTGATCAACATCCAGCCTGTACCTTTTCCTTTGGTGCCTTCCAATACTTCGGTCGCAACGACACCATTTCCTAAAAAAATTAAAATAGCTGTTCCGATAAATTCAGCGACGAATATGGACATGGTTCAATTGTTTATGTTTTTGGCAAAATCGTGAGCGCAGGCATTATATTTGAATAAAGATAAAAAAATACTTTAAAAGGCGATACCATGCGTTGAAAGGACCGATTAACTAATCACTAATCACTAATCAACCGTTCTTAATGTCCAGAAAAAAATTAACAATTTGAAATACATACTAATTTAGTACCCGAACTACTAGTATCCATTTTTCAGCGCTTGATATGAGGACTTTTGTGGATTCCAGGGATCGCGGTAAGATGCCTTAAAGAAAATTTCTTTGAAGTAGGCCAGGGTACGACAAAATCGCAAAAAGAAAGCGACATAAAATACCATCAAAGGTACATACCACCAAAGTACCCGCTCATCTTCGGACCGTTCGGACCAAAGCGAAAGGGATAACTGTTGCATAAATCCGGCTACCATATAGAGGGCGAGATTCATTGGAATCAAAAACCAGATCCACGAGGAAAAATTGACCATCATATCGATAATGTAGATATACCATTTGATGTCTAAAACGAAATTATAGAATATATTTTCTACAAACCCAAGGAAAGTACTCCAGCGCCAGTTTTTGTCTGGAAGGAATACGTCAAGATGTTTTCTGAGTCGAAATCGTACCAGCGATCTACTCCAGCGCAAACGTTGCTTCCACAATACTTTAAACTTGGTAGGTACCGCAGTCAGACAAATAGCGGTTGGCTCAAAGTGAATTTTATACCCTGATTTTCGGAGTTTAACGGTGATGTCTCCATCCAGGCCGGGACCGATATCCCATACTCCGACCTTCTTGAGTGCATCCATTCGGAAAGCTCCGAAAGCACCAGAAATAATTCTATAGATTCCTAAGTACGAAGTTACAATCCGTCCCACCGAAATACTTTTTAAGTATTCGATAGATTGTAAGCGGGCGCAAAGACTTGCGTCGCCATTCCGGACTTTTACGTTCCCTCCTACTCCACCAATTTCAGGATCAAGATAGAATGGAATAATAATATTTTCTACCGCCGTTCGGTCAAAAGAACAATCGGCATCCAGATGTAAAAGGAATTTTCCACGGGAATATCGCCAGGCCAGATTGGCCGCAGAGGCTTTACCACCTCTCATATCGTTTCGAATAAACAGGTCAATCAAACCGTTCTTTTCCAGGTTACGTCCAATGATGGGTGTCTCATCATCCGAGCCGTCATCCACGATGATAATTTCGACGTTTTGGTAGGTTTGTTCGTTGAGCGATTTTACGAGTTTATAAATATTTTTCCCTTCGTTCTTTCCGGGTGCAATCAGAGAAATCAGAGGCATCTCATTATAAAGTGCCTGCTTGGCGACCTCCCAGTCTTCCGCTCTTTTTTTTCGGCTCAGCCAATAAACAAAGAGCACCCAAAATTCCAATACAATGTACCTGCCAAATTCAAAAAATATAAAATACCAAAAGATGCGGATTATTTTCCCCGCTCCTGCGTAATTCCAGTACTTAAAAAATTCTATAATAAAATCCATACAATATTATACTACAACTCAATTTTTTGATCGTGAAAAACTGCCTGTGTATCCACCGAAACAACTACCTGACTATCCTTTACATTACTTTTCACAAGTGCTTCCAGATTGAAAACAATTAATTCAGAAATTTTTTCCAGCTTTCCTTGATTGCACTCCAATTTTAAAAAATAAAATTCTCCTATGCTTACTGCCGTAACCATATCATAATCTTTAAGATAACTCTTGAGTTCGCCCGCTAACTCATCCCTTAGTATCATTTTTTCTTTCCAGCTAATGCTGTTCAACTGCACATCCACGATGGTTACTTTTCCAAAAAAAGTTCTGCCAGGGTTAAATGCTGTTCGTGCCTTTTCCTGTTTTAGAATATTCTTAAAAACACTCAACTCGTAAACTCCCGAAATTTCCTTACTACTACTTTTTGATTTATAATTTTTCTTAGGCAATCCACTCAGCACCAACTGCTTACCTTTGGCGGCAAGCGAAATACGTTTGATCAAATGCTCTTGTAGATGTCGGATGTCGCTTACCTTACCACAATCTATACAGTTAAAAGTAAAAACCGGATTTTGGAAGTGCTCGTTACAAGTATTGCAATTAAAAATATGGGACGGTTTGTCATAATCTACACCAATGTGTCGAAGTATTTTTTGACATTTTGGACAAACTAAATCATCGGTATATTCTTGCATAAAATCGGTTTCCGGTCCAATGTAGGCACACTGAAAATGATGGATTAAATCCTGTACTTTTAAGTCAATCCCATTACAGTGCAAACAGGTCTCCCGGATGTTGTGGTGTGCACTATGACAGGCATCACAAACGTGAATCTTATCCAGCACTTGTTCTTCCCGTAAAAAACCATCCCGTACACCTTGCTTTAAAATATCAAGTATTTTGTCTTGTTCCTCGTCTTCTAATTGTAAACTCACAAATGGATAAGTATAACTTAGCCGAGCGTGCCGATCTACAAAGGGCATAAGGTCGTGATTACGAGTGTATAAATATTGCATTGCTTTATAAAGCACCCCGAATTCGTTAGACGGGAATTTTTGTTGTAGAAATAATTTCTCAATATTCGTTTTAATTTCCCGAGTAGTCCTCGCGATTTTTTGATATTGTGTAACGTCCGTCAACCCATCACAACGCTCCATTATCTGTAATGGCAATCCTTCGTACTGTACACAAAAAATAGGCTTTAAATAAATCTCCGCATCGTAATGCGTTCGGGTAATCCTAAGTACTTTTTCAAACAATCTGGTTTGCGTAGAATTGATAATAATAGCATCTACGTAATATATTTTTTCACTGTCAAAGGCCTCCTCCTCTTCCACGTACATGAAGAGAAAATCCTCATATTCGATCAGGGCTTGTTTATTAATTTTATTTATTGACAGCATATTATTTTATTAAAGACACACGAGTAATCATCAATGGAGATTTGCGTATAGCATGGCTATACGTCAATGAGGGGGGAAGGGAATGGTGTTGGTTGTGTATTAAAAATTGGGTTATGCTGAATAACAGATATTACTTATATAAGTCAAAAGTCGTACCGATTGGTTTTTTTCTTGACCACCGTTACTGCCATTTTATAATATCCAATCCATAGGGCTGCCTCGTGCAAATTAAGTGGCAGTACATCCACCACGATTCTACGTTCTACGGGTTCGTAACGTTTTTGAAATTCTGCGGGTAACTCGTAAGTAGATACGTAGAAATTATTGATCACTCCACGACCGATTGTTCCATCAGGAAACTCAATCTCCACTTCTTCTCCCAGGTTAATTTCCTGGTATAAGCTCTGGTGGAAGTAAGCTTTTATTTTTAAATTTTCGAGCTGATGAATGACCATAACGTCTTTTGCTTTGTAGCAAACTTCATTCGGACTATTGTTAATTTGTCCGATTTCACCACTCACGGGAGAAGCATAATAATAGATAGAATTTCGGTATTCCATACTTTGATTCACCTTTGTTTTGAATTTTTCTTTGTCTTCGGCCGCAACGGCTTTCTGTTGCTTTCGTAATAAGTAAAGATGATTTTTTAGAATTTTTATTTCGCGTCTGCAGGCTTCTTGATCAGTCTCGAAACGGATAATATCCGAATCAATGGGTGGTAATTTATAGGCTACGTCAACACCAAGCAAGATTTGCTTTTCTTGTTGTCTACGTTCTAATTTTTTACTAGCTAATCTTACCCCAACTCCTTTTTGCTCACTTCGCTTGATCGCTATTTGCCTTTTGATATTTAGAATTTCCCGATCGTACCACTTTGTATTGTCACTTCCTGAATTGATATTTTGTGTAATACTCTTCATCTGATTTTCTACGTGCGCCTGATCTTCAAAAGTATACACAAAGAGGGTATCTCCATCAAAAATCTGATCTCCTTCTACTACACATATTTCTTCCAGTCGGATATCATCGGTAAAATTCACCGCCATCTTATCCAAAATTACCTGACCGTGTACTTTGATAAAGGTTACTTTATTGTAAACCCGATACCCAATATACATGATCATCAATGCCAACACGCACAAAAAGGAGAACCGGTCCCAGTTGAATTTCTTCTTAACCTTTGGTTCGTCCACAGTCTTTAAGACTGATTGCTGGTATTTGAATCCGGTAAAACTTTTCATATTATTTAGAGTTCGAGACTCTTTTAATTTTTTTTATTTTCGGATTAGCTTAGTTATACGCTTCCTTCGGTCGCTCCTGCCTGCGCTAATACCGAAAGAAAAATTAAAGCCGTCTCTCACCTTTAGAGTTCGAGACTCTTTTAATTTTTTTTATTTTCGGATTAGCTTAGTTATACGTTTCCTTCGGTCACTCCTGCCTGCGCTAATACCGAAAGAAAAATTAAAGCCGTCTCTCACGTTTTTAGTTCGAGACTCTTTTAATTTTTTTTATTCTCGGATTAGCTTAGTTATACGCTTCCTTCGGTCGCTCCTTCCTGCGCTAAGTTCGAGAGAAAAATTAGTGCCGCATCTCACGTTTTTAGTTCGAGCCTGTCTAGGCTACAAGCCTATGGACTCTACTAATTTTTTTTCACAAAATCTAAACTTAGATCATTGTAGGCCACCGATTAACCAATCCACTAATCAACCAATACACTGATTAACTGATCCAACAATTAACTTGCTTATCAATCCGCACATCCGCACATCCAAAAATCCACTAATCCACCCGCTTAATAATCGTCTTCGTATCAATCTCCAAAAAGTCATTTAAGCCATTGAGGGTGATATAATTTATTTGGTAAACATTTTTAACCATATCAATGTATGCTTCCAATTCTACGCGATCTCTAAAATTTTTCTTCTGGAGATCAATCCCCGTCTTGCTCATTCCGTTAAATCCATTATCACTTAAAACTTCAAAATAATCGAGTTGCTGTGGTTGATCTACCTTAAAACTGATCAGGTCTACGGTCTTGGCCAGCACATTTAAAAACTCAATTGGATAGCCGGGAGCGAGGGCAATTTGATAGCGGAAGGTCTCTTCGTTTGCGGCATTTCGATCACTGAACAATTCAAATTGATCAATTAAAAAGGTTTGTACTTCCATCCGTTGTTCGATGCTTTTATAATCCGAAAAATCAAGGACTACTCCATCAAAGTTTTCGGCAGACAAGGCGTAAGCAAGCGAGCCAGAAGGATTGGAATTTTTCAATAACTCTGCTCCGGAAAATTTTCGGGCCAGTTGAATTTTTCTACCACTTACTGCTTTTTTCAAATTGAGCACTTTCGTATTTTTCCCATCTAATCCCGGAGCTAACACAATTCTTCGAATACCATTAGTAGTCAAATAATCCCGGATAAATTCGGCATTATTGGCTTCCAAATCCTGTGAGGTAATGGCCATCAAACGATCGGCGGGTAGCCTTTGGTAAAAGTCATTGACGTCGAGGGGACGGACAAAATTCTGGATGGTTTCGTAGTGGGTCTTTCCGTATATTTTTAATAATAAGAGATACATCTGTTGCTTTAAATCCAGCATTTCGGCCTGAATATTCCGCATAATATCGAGGTGACGCAAGATGCGCAAGGAGCGATAGATATCGTGATAATTTTTTTGATTGACCGTTTCTACTCTAATCTTTTCGCGGTATAACATTTCCTTATGGATAAATTCCATGTAGGTTTTCATTTTGTAATTATACTCGTAGTAATAATTGATGATTTCCGAAGAGGTGTTGAGGGCTTCGTAATTATTAAAATGTTGTCGATTTTTTATTTTGGCGTAGGCCAGGTTATTTTTAGTTTTTTTATTAAATAAAAGTTCGAGTGGAACGCTGAGACCGACGCCAATGGAATTAAATTCTCGGGTGTTTCTTAGTTCGTCGTTGAAGTCACTTCGATTACGGTAGGCTTGTACCCGTAGGGCCACGTCGTTGATCGCGCGGCCTTCACCGAAAGCAATTTTTTGTTCTAGTTGCTGGATAGAATCAAGTAATACTTCTTTGGAATTTTCGTGGAGCAAGTAGTCCAGATTGACGTGTAAGACGGGTAACTCGGCGATGGCAAAGTCGGTGTCGATGTGATTTTCACCCAAGGTAGATTCAAACCACTCGTTATAGTCCCGATAATTTTTTAACTGAACTTTGACCTGTTCAATCCGGCTTTTGATGTCAATAATTTCTTCGTACAGTATTCCTTTTAGAAAATAAACCTGGTAAAGTAATTTCTGTTGTTCGATGAGTTGTGCTTCCCGGACAGAGAGCAGTTTTATTTTTTCTTCGTTGAATAAATAGATCATCAGATTAAAACGATAGTATAATTTGTTATCATTATTATCCAGCGCAAATTTTAAATTATCCAGCTTCCGTTGGTCATTTAGTCGCTTTGCTTTTTGCTGATTCCCTAACCAGCCTTCCCGCAGAATATTCCATTCGACGCCCACCCGTGTCCGGGAACCACTAAGATTTCCGTCCGTGGCATCTTCGGCATCAAAGCTTTGATCGTGGTTGATAAAGTATTGCGCTTTTAAATTGACCCCGATATCTTTTTTTAATTTTTTAATCCGATACTGATAAATTTGATCTTTACTGGACAGGTCGAGATTGGGTTCGGTGATATTACATAGGCGATCAGCTGGCTCAAGATTGGTGTTTACTACGCTAGCTGATTGACCATTGAGATTTTTTCTAATCAAAGAAAGGATGTCCTTGCTAATTCTTTCTACGACGGGATCATCCGTGGCTTGAGCGAACGACGAAAGTCCGACTCCACAGAGCAGTAACGACAAAAAGAGTCGTAAAAAGTAAGTATAAAAACCCAAATTTTTATTGTCGATACGCAGGGTATCGGGGGAATATTTACTCATAGTAACGGGACCGAACTAAAGTCGATCGTTTTTTATTAGTAGGTCATCCTGTTTTTACGGAACTGATTATCAGCAGTTTATCTATAAAACAGGAGTATTGAGGTACGAAAGTGGAGCTATTTCACATTAGATAAAGTCAAAATTTGTACCAAAGGGTGGATTAGTTTTTTGATCTTCAGTTTTCTACTACGATAGTGGGTTCATATTATTATAGAGGGAATAATGCGAATGTAGAGATCACTAACCGATCCATATTAAGAAAATGGACTCTCATTATACTTCTGCTTCACTTCTAGTACAAAATCGCTATATATTATCTGTAATATTAGTAGTACTTTTATAATTAAAAAAAATAGTACTATATTTCCTCACAGCAAGAGCAATCTTGTCTAAAACCTCTCTTTATGAATTTTAAAAATAACACGCATTTACGCATTTACGCAAAAGTATGCTAAACATTGCTTAGTCATATTATTCTTATCAGCTTCCTATTTCTCATCAAGTCAAATCATACAACCGGCAACTAGGTCAGATTCGCCGACTTTCAATGGTTTTAGAAATAATTTAGCTGCTTTCGAACAAGTAAGAGCTTACGCTGACACTATTTACCCAAAAGGAAGAATAATTCTAAACCCAGCAAATGCCGCCTCCCTGGAACTTAGTGATATTCCCGACCTACTATCAGCAGATCCAGAAAGTACTTTCAATCTTGTATCCGAGAGAATTAGTAAGCTTGATCCAAATAGGGTTTACTATAAATATCAACAGTACCATCAGGGGATACACGTTGATAACGGCGGTTATACGATTCTGGCTGCACCTCCTGGCACCTCAATAGGATGTGCCCAGTCGGCTATTTATGGAATCTCTCCAGCTATTGCTACTGAAATAGATATAAACACCTCTGCAAAAATTACATTTAAAGAAGCAACTGATATTGTTGGTAATGGCGTCACTAGTGTTTCTGGGCTATCAATAGTATGGGGACTCACCGAAGCACGCACTTATCATTTGACTTATAAAGTAAATTCTATTAGAGATGACGGCAGATCCTACAAGACGTGGGTAGATGCCCGTAGTGGATCTATTCTTAAAACGGCTGACGTTAGTATGCATTTGAATGCACCAACTTTTAACTATTGCGAACAAGATCTTGATGATTCTCCTAGCCCAAATGGTGGAACATGGCTAGAAACAGAAAATGGTACGATCAGAACATTCAATCTTCCAGATTTCTTAAATCCGTTACTTCCAGCCAATTATAACCAGCAATTCATTCCAACAATAAATGGAAATGAGTGGGATAATACTTTCAGACAAGATGTTTACCAAGCTCATTTTTCTGTTTCCAATATTGTTCCATTGTTTAACGAGCTAATTAACGACGCACCAAATGAATTTATGAATGTTAATGTTGGAGTTACTAATGATAATAACTTCCCTGGTGCAGGTGCCGCTGCTAATACTTTACCTCAAAACACTACAATATCGCTTGGTTATGCTAAACCTGATCAACAAGGTTTTATGGGTTTAAATGATGTCATTGCCCACGAATTAGGACATGTCTATGTGAATAATTTTTTAGCTTACGATGTTCTTGGAGCTCAATCTCTGCACGAAGGAGTTTCTGATATGTTTGGGGTCTATTTTGAGTCTTTGATCCAAAACAATGAAGGTATTAGCTGTACAGAAGATGGTTTAGATTGGGTAATGGGAGATGACGTCACTGAAGTTGAAGAGTTAGCTGATAGAGATTTAGAAAATCCTGATATTACGACTTGGCAGCAAGCGCAAGTGACCTTTCAGCGACATGAAAGATCTGTTGTTCTTAGTCACTGGTTTTATTTGATATCTCAAGGTGCACCTGGTGTACATAATGGTCCAAATTATCAACCAACTATTCCTAGATTAGGTATTGAAGGAGCTATTAATATAGTAATGGAAGCTTTACCCCTTTTACAGACTAGAAATGATGATTATCCTGACTTTATGGAAGCAGTAATAATGGCTGTAGACATGAACTGGGGACTTTGTTCGAAGGAATCTGCCGCAGTTCGCAGAGCCTTCACTCGAATTGGAATGGGTGACGGAGAAACGTGTGCCTACGTACACATAAAGCCTCGTTACTGTGAAAGCGGTTCAGGAATGATATTATGCATTGAAGAAGGTTTTTCTGATGACGCATATCGGTGGACTTTTCCATCTGAATGGACAGTACAAGGAGCTGGTGCTAATAATACTTATATTGGACACTGTTTAAAAGTAACAGATTGGTCAGAATATAGCTCTTATCCACGAAATCTAACGGTAAGACTTAGAAACATGGATAGTAATAGAAACGTAGATTATAACATAAGACTGGAAGATTGCGAAGGAGATGACCCAGCTTGTAATGATGTAGCGTCTAATGCAGTCCCTCCCTCAGCATCAATTTCGTCTTCTAATTTAAATGCTACTGCGCAAGAAAAATCCGAAAATATAATCGACACAGAAGTTTCTAAATTTGTTAGGGTGTACGATATCAACGGAAGAATGATTTACGGAGGCCAAAATTTTGACAAAGAATTTAAAGATTCAAACTCTAACAGCTTACTCATTTACTGTTATTATAATAAACAAGGAAGAATTATAAAAACAGAAAAAGTAATTATTCTTAAATAATTTAAATAACCTCTAGCGTGTAAGGACTAAAATCTTTACACGCTTAAATTATTAACTATGAAATTATACATTACCTTAATTTTTTTCTTTTTATCCCTCTCCCTCTCCGCCCAAACCCTCCTTGGCCCTACCTTCGGCTACGATTTTGCGACGCTCGAAACACAGCGTATTTTTAGGGAAGGTACGGTCGTCGATGGCTATTGGCAAGATCGAATGCTAATTGAGCGTAACGAAAAAGATAATGGCTCGGGACGTAGAAGTATCGTCCTTGGTTTTCAAGTGCAGAAAATATTATCCAGCCAATGGTCTCTTGCTTTTCGAGCCAATTACTCGAAGAAGAGTTACGTCGAAACGGTCGATAATTTTCTAGCAACATTTGCTCCCCAGGTTTATGAGCTGTCTTACCGACAAATTGGATTATCCGTTTTGATTAACCGTAAGATTAAAGATAAGTTGTCCATCGGTATCGGACCAAATCTTACGCATTTTACAGAGTGGCAAATGCGATGGTTAGAAAATATACCGCTTAGTATTAATAAGAGAGCTTACGGCTTAAACCTACAACTCGGCTATTATCTCGGACCCATATATTTTGCCGTAGATTATATGCGTACTTTAAAGATTTCGGATGTCAGCGATTACATGACGGGAGCGTCTAGTCTGGCAGTCACGGGTACCTACTTTTTTGAGTTGAAAAAACGAAAATAAGAAAGAAGGGAAAACAGTGGCTGAAAACCAAAAAAGATCAAAGACAATATCTCTAAAAAGGAAAATAGCAGTCAACCATATTCCTTATTAAAAAATTATTTAAAAAAAACCTCGGCCAAAGGCCGAGGTTTTTTTTAAATAATTTTTATCTCGCAAACGACACCGCCCGTTTCTCACGGATCACCGTCACTTTAATCTGACCCGGATATTGCATTTCATCCTGAATCTTTTCAGAAATCATAAAGGCCAAACTATCTGCGTATTCATCGCTTACTTTTTCGCTTTCGACCATGACGCGCAGTTCCCGACCGGCCTGCATCGCGTAGGCTTTTTGTACGCCGTCATGCGACATAGCAATGGTTTCCAACTCGCCGATTCGCTTCATATAGCTTTCCAGGATTTCACGACGCGCGCCTGGACGAGCACCCGAGATCGCGTCACAAGCCTGAACGATCGGAGACACCATATTGGTCATTTCGACTTCATCGTGGTGCGCACCTACTGCGTTGGAAACGATATCTGATTCATTGTGTTTTTCACAAAGCTTCATTCCCAGAATTGCGTGGGAAAGTTCGGTTTCTTCCTCTGCTACTTTTCCGATATCGTGGAGTAGACCGGCTCGCTTTGCCAGTTTAGCATCTTTATTGGACAGCCCCAATTCGGCAGCCATGATGCCACAAAGGTTGGCCGTTTCGATGGAGTGTTTGAGGAGGTTTTGTCCGTAAGAAGAACGGAAACGCATTCGTCCGACCATTTTTACCAAGTAAGGATTCAGTCCGTGGATATCTAATTCGATCACGGTCCGTTCTCCTATTTCAACAATTTGCTCGTCGAGTTGCTTGCGGGTTTTGGCGACCACTTCTTCGATACGCGCTGGGTGAATTCTTCCGTCCGCCACCAATCGCTTGAGAGACAATCGACACACTTCTCGACGAATTGGGTCAAAACTGGAAATTACAATTGCTTCCGGTGTATCATCTACGACAATCTCGGCACCCGTAGCTGCTTCGATGGCTCGGATATTCCGACCTTCCCGACCGATGATTTGTCCTTTGAGATCATCTGATTCCAATGGAAAAACAGAAACCGTATTTTCAATGGTAAACTCCGCACACATTCGTTGGATAGACTGGATGACTACTTTCTTGGCATCTTTGTTTGCTGTTATATGAGCAGCCTGCACCACTTCTTTTCTAATGGACATTGCGTCCGTTTCTGCTTTTGCACGAACCGCTTCGAGAATTTGCTCCTTGGCTTCTGCCTCAGTTAGCTTGGCTACATTTTCGAGGAGTCGAATACGCTCTTCGTTGGCCTGATCCAGTTCTTCTTTTTTCTTGGCGACAATTTTTACCTGTTTATCGAGGTTGTCTCGAATCGCTTTGTTTTCAGAAGCTGTTTGCTCCAATTCTTTTTCACGATTTTTAAATTCCTTTTCCTGTGTACGAATGTTAACTTCCTTTTCTTTGAGTGCATTCTCTTTATCAACAACACTCTGCGCACGTTCTCTGAGTTCATTCTTGTGCTCTACTTTCTCTGCTTCGAACTTAGATTTAAAATCTGCAAATTTTTTCTTGGCTTCTTTTATCTTTCGCTGCTTTACTTCTTCGTTTTTCTTTTCTGCTTTGGAAACGATTCCGTCCGCTTTGCGTTTGGCCTCTTCCGTGATTCGACTGGCAGATGCACGGGCATCCGCAAGGGTTTTGTCCGCCTGACCATTGAGGTCTTTGACACGGGCATCATTGTCTTTACCGACCATTGATTTGGCACCGAAGAAGGAGATAATTCCTCCGACAATGAAAGCAACAATTGCTATTACTATATCCATAATTATATTGAGTTTTGAGTAAGAAACTGATTTGGGAACGGAACGCTTTTTTATTCCATTCTATTATTTCCGTTTCTCTCTATTAAAAAAATATCCGGGCCGCGATCACTTGGATCTACGACTGGGCGAATTTTGTTTACTTCGAGAAAATAAAAATCAGAAAAAAGGCGGATAGATCGTTGTTCTAAAATGAAGAAGAGAAACTTTTTATCAATATGATTATTGTAATAAAAAGTCCAGTAGTTCGTCCAGTTGATCAACTTTTTTAGTAATCTCAACGTAAGACGCCTCCTGATTGCTGGTGGAGGTATCGGCAGGATTTGTTTTATGTAAATCTACGGCGTAAGTCAGTAAGGCCATGGATAAACAATCCTGTTTGTCCTTGCGGCTGTATGTCTTTTGGAAGGTTGTCACTTTACCATTAAGTTCTTCCACAATTCCCCGTATCTTATTAACATCTTCTTCCTTTACCTTAAGGGGATAAGAGCGTTCTGCGATGACGACTGTTATGTTGACTAATTCGTTCGTTTCCATATCAGTTATTTTGCAACCACATAATACACTTATCAATTTCCTTGAGGTACTGCTCGATCTCTTTCTTCATTTTTTTGGAACGCTTATCTGCTCCGGATTTATCATTGGCCCTATTGGAGGCAGTAGTCGCTACGCCCACGTTGGGTGGTTGACTGGCCTGTTGTTTATAGACGGCCAACCCTGATTTTAATTTTCGATTCTCCTCTTCTAATGCCAAATTATTCTTCTGCAACTGCTCCATCTTTTTGGCCAGTTGTTTTACCTTTTTTTCAATTCCGGTAAGCCTCTCGGCCAGAATCTGCTGTTGCATTTTTTTTTGGCTATTAGCTATTGGCTATTAGCTATTGGCTTCTCTTCTATCGTGTTAAAGTTAAGTCAATAACTATAGCCGTAGCTGTCATTTAACGTCTGATGACCGCGCCCAGTTCGCCTTCGTAGGTCGAAATGAGTCGCTGCATTATTTTGTCTATTTCTTTATCGTTAAGCGTTCGTGTAGGATCTTCGAAAATAAAACTCACCGCGTAGGACTTTTTACCTTTACCTAATTGGTCTTCATTCTCATATACATCGAACAAATTAACATCTTTCAGGATTTTTTTGCCGGTTTTACGGGCAATTCCTGTAATATCTTCAAATTTAACATTTTTTCCAATAACCAAGGCTAAATCACGTCTAACTCTCGGATATTTAGTGAGTTCCGCAAAGTCTATCTTATTTTTCTTTACCACTCCCAATAGACTTTTCACCCTGAAAACGGCGTAAAACACATCATGTTTGATGTCCATTTCCTGTGTCAACGTGGGTTTTACCTTCCCAAACTCTACAATTATCTGCGTACCTCGGTGATAGCGTAGTCCATACGTCATCGTATCTGAAGCACTATTTTCGTTTCCGTTCAGTACGGTTGTCTGATAATTACCTACTCCTATTCGATTCATGAGCTGCTCCACATAACCTTTTAAAGTATAATAGGTCATCGGTGCCTTTTTCGGATGATGCCAGCTTTCGGCCTCCCGGCGTCCAGTCAAAAATACCGTCAAAAACTCCTCTTCTTTAAATCCTTCGCCGTCGGGTCGATAGGTATATCCTTGTTCAAAAAATTTCAGATCTGCATTTTGCCGATTTTGATTATGAACAATAGCTTCCAGACCACTAAAGAGCATCGTAGGCCGCATCACGTCCAAATGGATATTAGAAGTATTATTAACGTATACTAATTCTTCCTCCGGTAGTTGCAACAAATCCCGAAAATAGCGCGACTGACTCAATGACAGCCCCATAATTTCATTAAATCCCTGAGCACTAAAATAACCTCCCAGTTTTTGTCGCAGTGTATGAACCGGCACACCATCGCCCTGCCCCATCGTACTTTTTATTTGACTTGGAACGGGTACCCGGTTGAATCCATATATTCTTAAAATTTCCTCAATCACATCTACTTCACGCGTCACCTCTACTTTATTAGTGGGAATAGCCACGGTCATTGTTTCGTCGGTCGTATTCACTATATCAATATTCATCGCAGTGAGAATATCTTTGATTTCCTGGGTAGGAATTTCGACACCAATCAAACGACGAACGTTGCGAAAACTAACTTCGACTTTGGTACGTGCTATCGGATTGGGATAAAAGTCGATTATCTCAGACGCAACTTTTCCTCCAGCCAATTCATTTATTAATAACACTGCTCGTTTGAGAGCATACTCCGTAATGTTGGGATCACTTCCTTTTTCAAAACAAACGGCTGCGTCGGTACGCAAAAGGTGGCGCGTACTCGTACGGCGCGTTCTGCGTGCATCAAAATGTGCGGATTCTAAAAAGATTGTTTTTGTTGTTTCGGTAACGCCCGATTTTATGCCCCCAAAGACCCCAGCCATACACATGCCGTTGCCCTGACCATCACAGATCATCAGATCTTCGTCACTCAGTTTGCGATCAACTTCGTCGAGCGAAGCAAAATTGGTTCCGGCAGGTAATGTCTGAACAATTATTTTTTTATCCGTGATTTGATCGTAATCGAAAGCGTGGAGTGGTTGTCCCAATTCGTGTAACACATAGTTGGTAATATCTACAATATTATTGATGGGCCGAACACCGATGGCGGTCAATCGTTTTTGCATCCACTCGGGAGAAGGCGCCACGGTGATGCCCGTCAGCACGATGCCTGTGTAACGTGGACAAGCTTCGACGTCTTTTACTTCGACAGAAATCGGGTGTGTAGTGGAGCCAGCAGAAAATCCACTAACGTCGGGCTTGTTCACTTTACCGTCGTGTTGATAATTTATTTTTAGGGCTGCCGCCAAATCCTGTGCTACGCCGAGGTGTGCCGTCGCATCGGAGCGATTGGGCGTCAAACCGATTTCGTAAACCGTTTCGGCAGAGATATTATAATGTTCACTCGCAGGCGTTCCGACGACGGTATCTTCGGGTAGCACGATAATTCCGTCGTGGTCTGTTCCAATGCCGAGTTCATCTTCCGCGCAGATCATCCCTTCGGACACCTGCCCGCGAATTTTTCCTTTTTTAATTTTTAGATCTTTTCCATCACTAAAATAAAGTTGCGTACCGATCGTGGCGACCATGACCTTTTGTCCTTCGGCTACGTTGGGTGCTCCACAGACAATGTGCAGGTCTTCCCCCCTTCCCACGTCAACGGTCGTTACGCGCAGGCGATCCGCGTCGGGATGCGGTCCACAGGTTTTGACGTGACCGACGACGACTCCTTTTAAGCCACCCTTGATATGTTCGACGGTTTCGATGCCTTCCACTTCCAGACCAATATCGGTCAGAATTTCGCCCGTCTTTTCTACGTCGTGCGGGATGTCAAGATAGTCTTTGAGCCAGTTGAGTGAGATCTTCATTTATGGTAAACTTTGTCTGTTTTTTAATAGAAGTTGTTTAAAAACTTCATGGAAATTTCTGTAAGCTGCTGGCCTGCAGAAATTTAGTCGGTAAAGATAATCAATTTGTAGGGGATGGAAGGTTTTTTGGAGAGAAGTTGGTGGGGAAGATCACCTGTTCAATAATAGATGACCGTGCTATAAGTTGCTCCTTTAAAATGTGATGCCCGACGGGATCGGTTCTTTTAGGAATGGCGATTAATATAGATTGAGATAAAAGGCGAAATATTTTTTCATCAATCCTTAGGATCAGGGATGAGAAATAAAAAAGGAAATGTGCGTATATGCGTGTGTCTGGTCGTCCGCACTCGGTCATGAAGCCTGCCTGGATAACCAGATCAGAAAGCCAAAGCGGGCAGACACAATTGAAGGACCATTCCCAAAGAAAGTAGCGTTATGAGTTTTTTTAATCTGCCAGGCTCTTTTCTTCTACCTGCACAATCTCCTTACTGTCCCCCGTTTGGTGTACCAGCACAATTACACTCATTTTAGCAGAATTCCAGCCGTCCGGTACGGTCATCTGATGTTCTTTTTCGATGACTACACCGACTGTAAAATTTTCGTCGATGGCTTCCCCGTCGAATGGTGTCATCATATCGCGCAGGACATGTTTGTGTTCATAATCATCTATTTCGCCCTCTGGCGTCAATTGTACATCTTTGATACCAGATTCAATCACCATAACCGAGTAGCGATAATCTCCCGTCAAGGTTTCGGCAGGTTGAATTTTGGTGGTTGCGGTAAGTTCCCGGGAAGCTTCATCAAAGTTTAGACTAAGGTCTAATACCAGGGGTGAAAGCTGCCCCTTCTCTTCTTGAATCAATCCGGCCCAGGCGCTTTGACTTAATTGTCGATCGTCCTGATTTTCAAATAGCTTACGGTCAATCACTGCGGTTGGGTATCCTAGAGGGCTATCCAGAAAACCTTCCAGAGCGGTTCCTTCGGGGATCGTATAATCTTCCTTGCTATTAGCATAAGGTGCAGAGAAAAAACCAGCATGGATAGAAACTGCGATTAACTGTTCTCCGTGGATATCCAGTAGATTTTCTATTTCTGCACTGCCCGCTGGACAATTTACACAACGTACACCCGTAAATTCTTCTACCAGTATTTTTTTATCCGTAGGCTCAATGGTCACTTCATCTCCTTCACAACTCAAACAAGGAATCGTAGGCGAGTTTTCGTCGCAACTCCAGAATCCAGCTAAACACAACAAAAGAAATAATTTGAATATATTTTTCATAACAATTATATTTTTTTAAATTAAAAACTAGAATTTACCGATAATCGTACCCCACTAAAAGAAGGTTCTAAACGACAAACACCACCAGCACAAACGATTCCTTGCACTTGTTTTACAAAACTAAGAGAGTATCGATTGGCACCACTCGTATAAAACACATCTACCCGTGGATAACTTAAGGCTACGCCATCCGTCCGTTTGGTTGGAGAAAAATTATACATTTCAGAAACGGTAAAAGACCAGTGTGGTGCGACATTAAATTCTACCAAACCAAATAACCAATTTCCAAAATCCTGATCAGTTAGCATTACTTGTGATTCTATGCGAATTGATTTTTTACGATTAAATTTATATAAGAACTCCGCAAAGGGAGTAAATGTTTTTACGATGGGTACACCAGGCTTTACTTCGTATACCTCCTGATTGTAATTTTGGACTTGCACCCCGGCAGAAAGCGTCCATTTACGTTTGTACTTATAAAAACCTTCGAAGTGATATTCCCGATATAACAATTCATTCGACAAATTATCAATACGCGAAACATTCACATTAAAACGTAATTTTCTACTAAAAGCATAAGTGATATCCGCCTGAAAAGCCAGTTCCCCCAATTCCTGAATCGCAGCGTTGTAATAGGCATTGAGTCGGTTGGTATTGATCCGGGTCAAGGCAGGTAAATAATTCATAAAGCCCTGTACCCCCGTTTGAAAAGGATCGACCCGAAAGGTAAATTTTTCGGTCCGTTTGGCATCCAGATTGATGCCCAGTCCGTTACCAGCGTAGCTCAGTGAGGTATATAAGATATTACCATCAGAAAACCCCAATTTACCCAAAGAAGTCGAACCATCCCGGTTGGTTTTTATAGCAAACGGATCAAAGTAGGCTTCTCCCGTTTTGTAGGCACCTTCTACGTACCAGCTAAAATCACCAGCGGTCAGGGTATTGTATAAAGTAAATGCGTAGGTATTGTAGCGAGCGCCGATACTGTCTACTACATCATAAGTAGCAATCGTATTGACCAAAGTGTTGACTGTTTGATCATCGAGTGTACGACCTACTATTCCAATACCGGGAGCAAGCGACCATCTGGCTTTTTCGTCTTTGGGTTGAATAAACCCTTCGGCAGAAAACCCTTTGATGACGGCCGCATAGGTATCGAACTGTCTTTTTTGTAAACCAGTAAATGCTTTGAGTTGCCAATTGGGTGTCAGATCGTACGTGGCGCGGGCACCATATAAAGCGTTGTCGATGGCCAAGCCACGGGCTTCGTAGGCGCGAAAGATAATTCCACTACCAATCTGGTCGTAAAGATATCCTACAGAGAGACCGAGTTTTTTTACTTGTTTTTTAATAAACCAGCGACCGATGCCCTGTGCGGTATAGGAGCCATTTGGGTTGAGCAACTGTGAATTATTAAATAAATCGAATCGAACGCCAACGTCAAAACCCCAGTTGCTATAGTTAAGCTGTAACCAGGCATCCGCACCGTAGAGCTGCCGGTCGTATTGTGGTTGCCCAACGGCACCGATAGCAGAATCAGGTATATAAAAGCTGGCGGTGGATTGAAAGTTACCAGATAATCGACTGACATCTTGCTGCTGGTCGTTTTGTGCTGCTAGCTGGTTTCCCAATGCAATTAGTAATAATATTGCGGTTACTTTTATAAGTAAAGGTAGGTTCTTCATATTAAATTAAATAGTAGTATTAAATGGACGATAACAAAATTTTAACGTTCCAAATTTGTCTTGGTGTGTAACTATTGGTTAAATAAGTTGTCAAATTTAAGAGTTAATCACTGGAAGTTGAGTAAAAAACTATTTTTTTTTGATTAATTCTGACATTTCCGAAGCTTTTAACTTTTAATACAAAAATTTAATTGTGGAAGTCTTTAACTTGCTATTCGTTTGATGGACCGTTCAATTAAGTTATCCAGGGTTGAACCAAATAAGCGGGTATCGAGAGTGCTCGTTTAACGGTGCCTAGTGCCTTCGGTACTAAGTTGTTGATTAGTTAATCGGTGGATCAGTCACATAGTACGCA